>Ga0209495_1000921_pt1 | contig 21435 bp, 15 predicted proteins | sample EN1Hudsemesocosm_FD_184629 | JGI IMG/M metagenome (GOLD analysis project Ga0209495, IMG submission 184629) | Methane-oxidizing microbial communities from mesocosms in the Hudson Canyon - EN1E Hudson Canyon (SPAdes) (version 2) | ecosystem: Environmental > Aquatic > Marine > Cold seeps | place... | reverse complement strand
ATTACGATATTTTACCCAGTAAAATAAACATCCCTGACTTAGTGAGTCGAATAAACGATCCCGACCGACTTCAATCACAGCATCATGCCATTTTGGCATTATTACGAGTTGCTAATATTGAAATCGATGAAATTGAATCACCAAGTGAAGGATATGAACACCTAAAAGCACAAATCGAAAGCGTCTCTATTAACCTTACTGATCAAATAATGGAATTTTGGAAACAAAATGAAGATATTGAAGTTGAAATAGATATTAAATCAGACCCTACAGATGAAGCTCCTTATAATTCAGGCCCTAACCTTTACCTCCGTATAAAAAGCCGTAAACATAGAGTAGGAACTCCATTTGATCAACGCAGTCGTGGCTTTATTTGGTTTTTTAGCTTCCTAGTATGGTTTGATAGCGTAAAAGAACAAATTGGCTCAGAAGAAGATATTATCCTTTTGCTTGATGAACCAGGACTAGCTTTACATGCTTTAGCTCAAGGAGATTTTCTACATTACATAGATGACCTATCTCAAAAACACCAAGTTATTTATACAACTCACTCCCCATTCATGGTTCACTCAGACAGATTACACCAAGTAAGAATGGTTGAAGACAAAGATAAAATCGGCACAGTTATATCTGATAATATTTCCGGTTCTGACGCACGAACAATATTTCCTTTACAAGCAGCTCTAGGATGGACAGTTGCACAAAACCTATTTATTTCTAAAAAAAATCTATTAGTTGAAGGAGCTTCAGACTTAATTTATTTAAAAGCAATATCTTCAATACTTGAAACAGAAGGAAGAACTGGACTACAAGAAAATATAACCATTGTTCCTGTTGGTGGCCTTGATAATGTTGTTACATTTATAGCTCTTTTAGGTGCAAATGGCCTAAAAATAGTTGTCCTTCATGATTACAGTGGAAACCAAGAACAAAAAATCAAAAAAGTTATTCAAGAAAAAATAATTAAATCAAAAGCAATCCTAAACCCATCACAATTCAGAGATCTCGATAAAATAGGGCAAAATGGTCAACCAAGTGACACTGAAGACCTTTTCGATCAAGAGCTTTACCTTGAATACTTTAACAAAGCATTTGCTAAAGAATTAGATGGGAAAACAATCAACAAACAAGATCTGCCACCCCGTCCTCGCATTGTTAACCAAATTGAAGTTTATTTAAAAGAAAAGAGTATTAATCTCAGATCTAGCGGAGGATTTAACCATTACACGGTTTCATCATACTTTGCCAGCAACCCACCAGAATCAGTAAGCGACGAAACTTTAAGTAGATTTGAAGCTCTATTCAAAGCAATTAACAAAGAAATAAAATAAACTTTAAATGGCAAAATTTAACACTGTTCAAGAAAGAATTTCTTGGGGTAAATTCACTTATAATAATGAATCATATGATTTATCGCACTTAGATGCTCACGCAGCAGAGTACACTGATACAAAAGGTAAAACATATAAATATATAATAACTTATAGTCTTCACTGCTTTGCAAAAGAAATCCCTGGAACAAGCCAAGAGGAAAATGAATTACTTCTTTATAAAACGAAAAAAGAAAACAGGCCCTTTAACTTTGAACGATACGAATTATCAAAAAACTTAAAAAAAATAATTTTATCTCTTGGTGATAGTAAAACTACTTGTTTTCATGGAGGACATAACAGATTTATAAGATACGAAATAAAAGATGACGAAGGAAATATTATTAATTATTTTATTGCTTTCAAATCTTTTAAAGAAGAGAAAAAACTTAGATTACACGTAGAAAGTGCTTACCCAGTAAACCCAGAAGAAAAAGGGAAACTTAAAAAGGTTAATTTTTTTGCGATCGCAAATAATACTCTTATCGGAAGAAAAACTAAAAAACCAACCCCCTAAAATAACAAAAGCCCTCATAAGAGGGCTTCCGCCAGAAATAAAATTTCTGGTATTCAGAGCGTCTTCACCGGACGTAAGCCTCGACCACATGGGTAACGGAATGTCATACATAAATGTATGTCTGCTGCATTCTTAAATTTAATGATAAACCTAAAAAAAATAATTGTCAATATTTAGGTAAAACAGGCCTAATTACATCTCTCTCTCAAAACAAAATTAACATTCCCTTGAAGATTTTCAATAAGAGAATTTCTCTTGCACTCCTCATCAGTAACAGGAAATTTTCGATCCCACGCTTCAAATAATTTTCTTTGAGAATCACTTAATTTATATCTTTTATAAGTTTCATCAAAATACAGAGAAACCCTTGCCACAACTCCTTTTGACCGATCAGAAGGAACAACTCTTTTTTCTTTCGAACTAATAATCATTTCACAACCACCCAAATCATAACCATTAGCCACCGCTGAATATCTATAGTTACTTCTAAGGGCATTAACAGCTCCGATAGCAGGATATAAATTATGCATATCAGCCTGCATGTAACGATACTCTTTGTTCACCTTAGATGCACAATTTCTCCCTTTAAAAGCCTTTCCTTTTTTTGTCACACATCGAGCATCACCCTCTCTCCATTCAACAAACGATCTACCAAAATTCTCTGCAGGAACAACATGCTCCCATTCAATTTTTTTGGCTCTTTTTTTATATTTATTTGAAGAAAATCCATTTTTATCAATAATAAACTTACTTTCATCAAATGTAGCTGAACAATAAATAGTCTTTCTTTCCAGCTGACTATAAACACTTTTTTCAAGCATTTTTTTTGCTTTATTAAAACTCTCATTCGTTGTATTTCCTGATGAAAATGCACTTCCAGAAAAAATTAGTAGTAAAACTAAACTTATTTTATTCATATATTTCTCGTTAATAAAAGATACTAAAAGAACAACTTCTATTATCTTAGTATATCTTTGTTAAATCGCTTCCGCTCCGGTAAAAAACCGGTTTTTTTCTGCAGAAATGGATATAGGTATTTTCATGTGTATCTTTTGTATATTGATAAAAAAAATATATGAAGGTATTTTTCTATTTTATCGAGCAAAATCAGTCTTTTTTTATTATTTTTACTACTTTTGAAAAAATGATGATTTTTAGTATTATAAGTGTAAATTTACACTTAATTTACATATAACTGTAAATATATTTTTATTTTAAGTGTAATTACACTTTTACAGTTACAGTGTAAAAATGTAATGATTTCGTTTCTTTTATAAAAACACATGAACTCTCAATAAAATTGAGTGTTTATGCTGTTTTATGAATTTTAGATCTTCCATATATTTTTTTCATCTAAAAAGATAATAAAAGATATACTTTCATTATCTTAGTATATCGCTACTTCTCTACATTTCTTCCTGCTCTAAACGAATTAATAACAAAAAGTTTATCAACACCAAAATCTTTTAATTTAAAGAATTTATCAGCAATTCTAAGATCATCTTTACCTAGTTTTACAAATTTAGCACCTGAAATTTTCTTCAATTCACACTCAAAACTCTTATCATTATAAGATTTTGAAAGTGCATCAAAAAATATTTTTTTATAATACTCAATATTATCACTCAACAAAACAACGTTAAATTTTCTCTCAAGCTCAACAGCAGCATCATAAGCATTGAAACCCAACTCCTCCATAAAAGTTAAAACGTTTCCTGATTCTGAAGTTTTAAAATCATGCCAAAGATACTCGTTTTCACTCTGTAAAATAGTAAAAGAATTTCTTGATTGACTCGTTCCTTCAGTAACACCTTTACCCATTAAATAAGAACCTTCTTGCTTTAATTTATTACCTGTAAAACTCTCATAAATAGCATCTAAAGGCAGGCAATTCATAGCATCAACATCAATCAAACTATGATAACTATTCGAGCTAATAGCTATGCTCTTCTTCTTATTTATAATTTTTTTCTTAACTTCAACTCTAATACTTTGAATCTCAATTAAGTCATTTTTAGCTTCAATAATTATTTCACCGACACTAAATTTATTTGCACTATTAACAATAAAAATGGCATTTTTCGGTGAAGCATAATACAGCCTCACAATATCTTTTAACGCATTCTTATCTAAAAAATCAAACAACCCTAAACACTCAGAAATTTTTATCATTTCTAAGCTATAGCTTTCTTTCTTAGCAGTTAAAGATTTATTCAAAAAAACAAAAATCCTAAAACGATCAACAGCTGGCTTTACACCTTTAATTTTTTGATGACTTCTACTGCTTAAAATAATATGAGTAAAATTTTTTAAAAGTTCTTGAGCTTCATCAATTGTTAAGTGAGCTTCGCCTGGATCGTTATCGACATCAAAAATCGCAATAGAACAAAGATTTTCAACATTATCTCCTTTACGATAATCATCTTTCAAATCACCAAAAGCCGCGTAATTATAGCTTTTTACAACTTGTTCAAATTGAGATGAACCACTTATCTCTAATTTTTCCCAATTACCAAGTCCATTCGGGTTAGAACTTTTACATACGCTTAAATTGATCATACATCTCCTCCATATTTTCTTGATCCTTTAACATTTCATCAAGAATAGGTAGCGCATCAGAAAACAAAACATTACAATTTTTTGTTAAAAAATCGATAACATTTTTTGGCTTTGCCTTAGTTCTTGTATCATTAATTTTATTATCTACAATAGTAAAAAATTCAGGTATTACCCCATATTTTTTAACCGCTTCATCTAGAACAAATTGAGCAGATAAATATTCCTTAATCGCTTTAATTTCATCTTTAGAAAATTTCTTTTTAGCATCACTTTCTTTATCATTAATAACCTCTTGAGAAACAGCGCTCATCCTTAATTTTTTACTTTTTATCATGTTTTCATCAGACTTTCTAACATCTAAATCAGAATTATTAATCAACTTTATTTGCTCTAAAACATCTCTTTTAAACTCATCAGTCCCTCTGATATTTAATCCATCAAGACTCCATCCTTTCGCTAAACACATCTCCAGCATTAACCTAACAACCTTAACTCGCTCATCAGGATCAGAAGGGATACTGGCTGTAATTTTATTGGGATTATCATAAATCTTTACGTTTAAATCATTATTAAACAAATATCGAACATTATTTTTTTCCCAGATTTTATAACCCTGGATAAGATCTTCATGAATATTATTTTCATAAATAACATAAAATACCCGCGCTTCTTTTATCCTGTTTTCAAAATTATTCTTATATTTTTTCTCTATTTTTTCGTAATCAATTTTTTTCTTCTTATTTTTACGTTTCTTTTGCTGAGTTAACCACCAGAATTTATGTTGATTAAAAATTTCTTCATTACTTCTATTATCAACTTCTGGTTGATTACGATTAGCTTGTTCTTCAGTTGAATAATAAAATTTCTCTAAATTTTCAAACCCTTTACCACGTAAATTTACATTCCTAGTTCCAAGAGAGGTTTTGACCTGAAAGTATTTATTACCTGATTTTTTTTGCACCTTAAGCTCTACAGACTCAACAAAATCAAATTTATAAAGTTCTTTTACAGCATCATCAATGCTTTCAATATGACCTAAAGCACCTTTAAAAATATTTCTTAATTCAGCAATCTTTGTTTGCTTACTAACAATATCCATATTGCTATTCCATCTCGAAATAATTTCTTTTTTCGTTTGTTTAAATTTTCTTTTTTTATTAGCAGGATCAACCAAATCATATTTTTCAGCTAAAAACGATTGAAAAGCTCGATCAGCTTCAAGCTTGAATGGAATCATTCTGATCTGATTATTAGTAGTTACATCTAGCATCGACACAGCTAGATGAAAATGCAATAAACGTTGATGAAGCTCACTTGTTGTTTTATCAACATCACTTTGAATAATAGGTCGATGTGCTTCACAAGCAACAATCAAATCATTTTTATCATAATCACAAAAATAATATTCTAATAAATCATCCGTAATTTTTTTTAAATTTTCATCATCAATATCATTATTTTCAACTGCAAAAGATGCTGTTAAATGAAAATAATTATCTTTCCACTTTTTGTTTTTTTGCGTGTATTTAACCGCTTCAGAAAAAGCATGAATATCGCCTTTAAGGTGAACTCTTTTATCTAACTCATCACGAGACTTATCTCTTCCTGCTTTTTTTCCAGTTTCTAAATAATGCTCAATACCTTCTTTATTTTTTGTAATTCGTATCAGCATAAGGTTAAATTGAGCTACTTAATTTAACTACATTTTCATTCAATTTAACTAACTCTGACAAAACTTCCTTATAAGTATTTTCGGATATTTTATTAAGCTGATTATCTTCATTTAATCTTTTTGCAAACTGATTAACATTATTACTAATTTTTCCTAAGATAAAACATTTGTACTGTTCAACTTCAGAATCATTTATTTTTATTTCAGATTTCAATAATGACTGTCTAATAAATTCACTTTCACTAATTATTTTTTCACCATTGGCGTTCATATTTTTTAATGAAAATTCAGCATATTCACTTTTTGTCATTCGTGTTGCAATATGAAAAACTCTACTTTCTTTTTCTGTTTTACTCATAATATAACCCTTCGCGTATGCAGTTGTTTTTCTTTTAGCGGTTTTTAGGTGCAACCTAAAGCACAAGGCCATTTTAAATATTTTTGGAGCGTAGCGGAAAAAATGTTTAACAATGGCTGACGTGCCTAAAAAAGAAAAACCTATACTTATATATTATCGTAAAAATTAAAAATAGTTAATATTTAACACAATTAACTTTTAAATATATACTAAACAATAAAGAAAAACTAACTATTATTATGATTAAAAAAGAAACCATAAAAAATCAAATTGAAAATCTAAGAAATCTCTTATTAGAAAATAAAGAAAAAATAGAAAAAAAAGAAATATCATATGAGGATATTCTAACTATTTTAAAAAGTACATTTCACCTAAACATAAACAAAAAAACCCTTAAATCATATTGTGAAAATCACCTTCATTTTAAATAGATTATCTTTCTAAAAATCGCTATCGCTCCAAAGCGTAAAAATATGGTTTTTTCTTCGGCATCCTATGTACCTGTTTTTTTAAAATAAGTACATAGGATCGTGATTTATTTACTAGAAATATCGACTTCTTTCATATCTTTTAATTCTGAAATTCTCATTGCTTTTAACTCAGACACTTTTTCATTAAGATGATCAATCGTTGATTGCATTGTTGCTTTTACCAATTTTTCATTACTGATCGATAGCTCTTCCTTATGCAAAGCATCTTTTTTCAAATCATCAATTTTTCTTTCAGCATCAATTAAAGATACCTTTATTTTTTCAATCTCATCTTCAGCACTATTAACTTTTTCTTGTAATTCTGCATTTAATTTTTCAGATTCAGAATTAATTAGCTCGATTTCTTTTAAATTATTTTCTGCTAACTTTTCAAAATCATCAGTATTGTTTTGAATAATTTCTTCTAATTCATCAACATTAGCTGTTAACTCATTAATATCATTTTCTTGCGCACCCGTTTTAAGTTGCAATCCATCGCGCTCAACAGTCAGTCTTTCAATACGAGACAAAGTAGCAACCTGCGCTGATTTCCATGCTGAGGACCATAGCGATTCAACTAAATCTTTCGGAGCATTAGGAACAACAGACTCTGAATTATCCAATGATTCTATTTTACTTTTAATAGAATTTTCACGAATAGTTTCTAAGTGCTTTTGAATCGTGCCTTGGCCACCAGAGCCAATAATCCCTCTTACTTTTTTAGCATTCGTTTCAAAGGGATCAATAGGCTCAACTAAATCATTACCATTAGCATCTTTAGTTAATGCATTAACAACATCTTCAAATTTAACTCTCTTTTTTTCTTCACTCATTTTTAATATCTCCAGTAATTATAATAATGTAAATTACAGTGTAACCGTAAAACTGTAATTTACACTTATTATATCATCACTAATAAATAACACCAATACATAAACAGTAAATTTACACTTAATATAGCTATATTCCATACTAAAAAATATATTCTTTAGCTGTTAATTTCACTTTACTTTTTTTCTTATCTTACTTAATTCATGCATAAAAACTTTTAATTCATCATCAATGTAGCTGTATTTTTCACATATATAATCTATTTTTTCAAAATCTTTTGATTTATCTTTTGATGTTCGTCCCTCTGTACCAAAATTATTTAATAATGTTGAAAATGAAACCCCTTTGCCTTTACCAACCACTTCTCTCAAAATATTTTTCGCGAATGTCGGTGTCATATCTATTTTTTCTAAATTTTTTATTTTGTACAAATGCAATATTAAAAACGCAGATTTTGCATTTTTTGATGAAGAGGATATCTCGGCTGCGTAGGACGCGGTCTCAGACCAACTTTGCTTAAATGTTGTATCATCCGTCGGATCAAATTTAACTATCTCGAGACGTTCCAACAGCACTTTAATTTTTACTCTATAATTATCAAATATATCAGACGTTTCAACAGTGAATTTATTATTTTCATTCATATTTAGCTCCATTTTTACTGCTATAAAATATATATTTTAGCAGTAAATAAATTAATACTTAATACTTCGCCTACTACAAAATGGGCATATTCAAGAAGTTTAGACATAGGATCAATTTAAAAAATAAGAATATAATTATCGCTACTGCCTACATGCCCTTCCGAAAAAAATCCTTATTTTCACGCTCTTCGGCGGTAGCCGTTTCACTAAATAATTATTTTTTGTATATAATAGCAAAATAAAATGTTTTCAATCATGCTACAGCCCTTTTGTCATATGTGGTATAGTGATTTTCACTTTCCAATTTTTTCTGAAAAAAATCATAAAAAATTTGGTCATTTTCGATGCTATTTTTGATGATTGAAAAATTATTTTTTGCTCTTTCTTTATCAACCTTCACGTAATCAAAATGATGTTTTATTTTGATCTCCTTTCCTTTCAGAATAATTTCAAATCCAAAATGTATTTTGCATAATTTACTAACTATCAGGATATGATCTATCGTTTCAAATTCTTTTTTCCAATAGCCAATATTTGCGGAAATTAATAGTTGGTACTTAGGAGCATTAGAAATAAATTCTTTAATAATATTTTTACAAACCGTTTTACTTGGAGCTTCAGCTCTTCTTAGAATTAACAACATATCGCGTTTATTAACATAATGACGCTTCTTACTAGCAATCGCTGAATCTTCTTCATCAAGTTTTTTTACTATGGGTAAAGCAGTTCTAATGAGCTCTAAATTCCGTAGGATTTTAAATGCTTCTGGCAGTACATCTATTTTTTCTTTTGTATCAATATCAGAACTTTCAAAAAAAGTTCGAGCTAAATTAAAGCGTGTAAGCTCATCGCTTTCAGTTTGTGTAGTTCTTGATTTTCTAGATAGTTTAGAGTGATGTATAGGATCTAAAATAGCCTTATCAGAAGCATTTTTAACTGCTTCAACGCGATCTTCTTTTGCTTCTTTGGCACATTTTTTTAAATCAATTTCTGATGTGATTTCATTTTTTTGATTCCACGATAACGAATATCCTTTATGCAGCATCGCTCGCATAAAATATTCAATTTTATTTGATTTAATGTCTTGTTCTGTTTGCATGCGAGTTAAATTAAAAACATCCAAAGCGTTGTGAGAACCTACAAGAGACAATTTTTGCTCACTATTAATCAGCTGATGCTCATATTCTGAACGTTCATCAAAATAGATATGAAGAGTGGTAGAGCGTCTGTTTCTAGCTATTTGTTGAAGATAAGAAGGTACATTTAGATGGCCTGAAAAAAAACAAAATGTATTTTCGTCAATATTTTCTTCAAGAGATATACCTGATCCGATTACCGGAGATGAGATCATTATTTTAAAATTCTTTAAGTTTGCATCAATATCATTCCAAAACTTTTTATCATAAGATCGATGCTCATCACCCTCTTTATTTTCAGCATGAAGCAAAGCAATTTCCGAAGGGTTAAGGTTTTTTACAGATTTTAAAAGTGCCTTTTCTAACGTAAAAGCCATTTTTTTTGTATCTGTAAAAATAGTGATACATTCATTAGAAACAGCAGCTCTATCTATGATTTTTTGTACTATTTTCTCTTGAGAATCATAAAAAATTGCATTAGGTTTTTTATAAATTTTATAGTCAAAATCAACAGCTCTAATATCATTTCTGATGGATTTAATAAAATCGACAGCAGCCTGGTTTAGATTTGCATCAGCTATCATGATTTTTGGTGTATCTCTTATAATTTGGGTGAGCTCTTCTAACAGTCTTGGTCTTTCTGTTTCAGAAATATGTGATCCTGAAGCTAAAGCATCTGATATTGATAAAAACTCATCAAAAAACACGCAGTCCAAATCATCGCTAAACGCTGAAATAACTGGGTTTGTTAAACTATTTAGACAAGTTGCAACGCGATTATTATGAAATCCTGATTTAATTAAACTAATGTTTTTATAATTGATACAATTTAATCTGTTAGCTAATTCACCTGTCAGGCTCTCTGTATTTGTCACAGCTAAAACTCGTCCCGCATTTTTCTCTAAAGATTCAGCAATAGCGCCTGTTTTTCCAGAACCTTCAGTTTGATTCCAAAGAAAAACACCATTTTTTTTATTTTTAACTTCAGATGAACTAATAGATTTAAATTCATCATTAAATGCAATTTGTTCATCTAATTTTTCATTGATAACAGTAGAATTAAAAAAATTAAAAGCAGAACGCTCTTTATTAGAGAATTTAAGGCTTTGAATTTTTTTATAAAAATCAGGATATTTTGTTTGAAAATAACGATTTTTATAACCGAGCACAGCATTAGAAGTCGCAGAGATTGCGCCACCTAGTAAAAAGTTTTGATAATGAGCTGAGATAGAAGTAGAAGCAATCGTAATGCCACCTTCAATTTTCATAGTATCATTATCAATAAATAATTTTTCTTCAGAAATAGCTGTTTTTTCTCGTGTTAAATAACGAAAATTAAGCTTTTCATCAGAAGTATGAACAAATGGAATTCGTTGCTCTACAGCGAACCTATGCCATAAAGGGCATAAAGAAGGGATATATAGATTGAATTTTTCGTTGTTGTCCTTCAGTAAAGAAGCGACTTCTTTTGCATCAATAGTACGCGGACAAACATATATTGTTGCATTCGTTTGTTTAGAGAGATGTTGAAAAAATTCAGGCGTTGTTATCCAGACGCGATCAGATTGACCTTTATGATAAAAATGGCCTGTTTTGCTTTTTTCTATTTGAGATGTTTTTTTATCTGTATCGATAAATCCAGTGGTATCACCACATAGATTTTTTAATTTTAGGTTTGTATTTTTCATGAATGTTTAAATAAACACTCAAATTATTTTATTTTTTCTTTATTTAGAGATTTTATAGTGTTAAAATATCAGCTCAAACAGTAAATTTTGACGGATTTATTTGTTTGAATAAAAAAATGGGTTATAATTAAATTTGAATGTTTTAGTTATTCCTTGTTGTTTATCCTCTTTAAGATTAGGTTCCGCCAAGAAATTCATCTTAATTTGGGTTGAAAGAATTTAAAAAAGCAGCTATTTGTTTATCAGATAGCTGCTTTTTTTATGCCTGAAGTTTTATCTTCTTTAAATCTTCAAAGCCATTATTATGATTATAACTGATTAATAATCAATCGTCTAACATTCTGCGCCGCCCGTTTTTAATTGATTGTTAATACAGTATAAAAAAGATAGTAAAAGTTATACTAAGTTTATAAAAGTATAACAAAGAACAACTAAGGTATACTTTTATTGTCGTTTTTTAACGCTATGATCTTTTATCGCTTTATTTATTGCGTAACGAATAGTTGCAGAAATAGTTCTATCTGTTTTATCCGCTAAACGTTGAAGTAGCAGCATTTCATAGTCGTTTACTTTTATCCCAAGCTGTTTTTTTCGTGTTGCATTTGGATCTAATTTTCCGATTTCCTCTTCTTTTTCTACTTCATCAGCAGTTTTATCCGCAGCAGAAATAAATTTCTCTTCAGCTGCGTCATCTTTGTCTGTTTTTATTGTTCTATCTTTAAAAGCCATTAGATTATCTCCTTGACTAAATCATCAATCTCTTTTTTTGCTTTTGCATTGCTCATTTCAACAACTCCCATTCCTACTCCGTTGATCGCGTCTCGATAAACTTTTCTTTCTCGAATAATTGTTTTTAATAAAGTAATTTCAGGATAATTTTTAAAAAACTCCTGAGCATCATTTGATTCATTAACTATAGGATTTGTAGGTCCCATCGTGATCACTGAAAAAAACTTTAATTCGCTATTTAAAATTTTTGCATCATTATAAATCTCACGCATTTTAGGTACTGTATCAAGATCAAATTGCGATGGACGGACGGGCATGATAAAAACATCAGCAACCATCATTGAAGTTCGTAATTCTGTTGAGTCTCGACCAGCGGCATCAATAATTACATGTTCATATCGATTGCTTAAGTCTAATATTGAGCGTCGGACATCATCTAATTTTTGAACTGAATGTACGGGCGCTAAATCTTTATTTTCAGATCGATCTAAAAACCAATTCGAACTCGAACCTTGGCGATCAGCATCAACTAACATCACATCTTTTTCTTGAACTGCTAATGCAGCAGCAATATTTGTTGCGATCGTTGATTTTCCGCAACCCCCCTTTTGACTTCCCACTAATATAATCATAATTTTCTCTAAGTTTAAAACTTTATCTTACTACAAAAGATACTAAAAGATAATAGAAGATATACTAAGTTGTTCTTTTATTATCTTAGTTAACCTTTTACTATCTTTTTAGATTAAAAAAACATATGGAACATCTAAAATTCATAAAACAGCATAAACACTCAGTTTTATTGAGTAATTATGTATTATTGTAAAAAATAAACAAAATATTTACGGCTTACACTGTAACTGTAAATACTGTAATTACACTTTAAGAATAAATTACAGTTACAAATTTACAGTAAATAAGTGTAAATTTACACTTAAAAGGCTAAAAAACATCATTTTTTCAAAATTAGTGAAAAATAATAAAAAAAGACTGATTTTACTGAATAAAATAGAAAAAAATACCTCCATAAATTTTTTTCATCAATATACAAAAGATGCATCTGAAAATACCTGTATCCATTTCTGCCGAAGAAAGAAAAACCGTGTTTTCACGCCTTTGGGCGGCAGCCCCTTCACTAATAATTATTTTATTTATATATAAGAGCAAAATAAAACATTTTCAATCATGCTTAATCCCGTTAGTTATCTAGCTTGTATCGTTTTCCAACTTTCAATTTTTTTTTAAAAAAATAAGAAAAAAATTTAAGCATTTTTCTCAAAAAAAAAGATATTTTTGTACTTTTAAATATTAAAAAAACACTTTTATTCTGTACCGTTTTTTCTTTTTTTAGGAAAATAAAGGTTAAAAAAGCTAAAGGATATATTTTTTAGCATTTAACTAATGTTAAAAAAACAACTGTATTTTTAACATTATTAAAAAAGATGGATAAAAAATTAACAAGACTGTATTTATAGTGTTTAATGTTAATAAACACTGTTAATAAATTAATTTAGTGAAATGTTAATTAAACATATGTAAAAAATGAAAATTGGATACGCAAGAGTCTCAACATCATCTCAAAATACACAATTACAACTCGATGCATTAAAAAATGCTGGATGTAAAAATATCTATGAAGAAAAGGTTTCAGGAGCAAAAAAAAACAGAGATGAATTAATTCAATGTTTAAAGTCTCTAAGAGCTGGAGATGTATTAATAGTATGGAAGCTAGATAGGTTAGGGAGATCACTTCAGAATTTATTAGAAATAATAAATGACTTAGATAAAAGAGAAATCGGGTTTAAGTCATTAACTGAATCAATTGATACAACTACATCAACGGGTAAATTAATTTTCAATATTTTTGGGTCACTAGCTGAATTTGAACGTGATTTAATAAAAGATAGGGTCAACGCAGGTCTTGAGGTCGCAAGAAAAAATGGCCGGATAGGTGGAAGGCCATCAGCATTAACAAAAGAACAAAAAGAAATAGCGATGACAATGAGACGCGGTGGCGCATTGAAGTCCGATATTGCAAAACACTTTAATGTCAGCAGACAAACAATTTATAAAATTTTAAAAGATTAATTAATATGACTGAAAACCTAAAAACCAACAACAGCACAACCCTATCCGATTTTATTTGGAAAAATGCAGATGATTTATGGGGTGATTTTAAACATACAGATTTCGCCCGAATCATGTTGCCATTGCTTCTGTTAAGGCGATTAGAATGTGTATTAGAACCAACAAGAGAAGCTGTTTTAGCGCGTTACAACGAAATAAAAGACTCGGATATAGATTTAGATTTAATCTTACCTAATGAGTCTGGATTTTCTTTTTATAACACCAGCACCTATACCTTATCAACTTTAGGAGCTACAGACACCAGAGCTAACCTAGAAGATTATATTAGTAAGTTTTCTTCTAATGTTAGAGTTGTTTTTGAAGAATTTGATTTTTTTAATACCTTAGTAAAACTAGATAAAGCAAAACTTCTTTACAGAATTGTTAATAATTTTGTTGTTATTGACCTTCATCCTGACGTTGTTTCAGATCGTGTCATGAGTAATGTTTATGAGCATTTAATTCGTAAATTTGCTTCATCAGTCAATGAAAAAGCAGGGGAATTCATGACTCCTCGCGACGTGGTACGTTTAGCGACAAGTTTAGTCCTACATACAGATGAAGAAATTTTTGTTGAATCAGGCGTTATTCGTACAATATATGATCCGACTTGTGGCACAGGTGGATTTCTTTCAGATGGAATTGAACAAATTAGAGAGTTAAGTCCTACTGCTAAAATTGTACCATTTGGTCAAGAATTAGATCCTGAAACTCATGCGCTAGCAATGATCTCAATGATGATTCAAGGGTATGAAACCGATAAAATTAAGCAAGGAAGCACGCTTTCTAATGACCAATTAACAGATAATAAATTTCATTATGGCTTAGCCAATCCACCGTTCGGAATTAAGTGGGAAAAAGACCAAGATGCGGTTGTAAAAGAACAAAATGAATTGGGTTACGCTGGAAGATTTGGTCCAGGACTGCCAGCAATTAAAGATGGCTCAATGCTGTTCTTAATGCACCTTGTTTCTAAAATGGAACTGCCTGAAAACGGTGGCGGTCGGGTAGGTATTGTTTTATCAGGCTCACCATTATTCAATGGTAAAGCAGGCTCAGGTGAATCAGAAATCAGACGCTGGTTATTAGAACAAGACTACGTTGAAGCCATTATTGCTCTCCCTAATGATTTATTTTTTAACACCGGTATAGGAACCTATATTTGGGTACTTTCCAATAAAAAACCAACTGAACGTAAAGACAAAGTGCAACTTATCAATTTAAGTGACACTTGGACATCAATGCGTAAATCGGAAGGTAAAAAAAGACGTTATATTAATGATAAACAGATAGACGATATTTTAAGAGAGTACGACTCCTATACTGAATCTGACATCACTAAAATATTCGATACTACAGATTTTGGCTATAGACGCATTGATGTTAAACGCCCTTTAAGAGCTAAGCTTATTATCACAGAAGAAGGGATTGATAATCTTGATGAGCAAACCGCTTTCTCTAAATTAAAAGAGGAACAAAAAGCAGCTTGGAAAGCTTTCTTAAAATCAGAATTAGGCGATAAGGGTTATTACTGGGCTGAAGAAGTCGTTAAGGAAAAAAATAACACGGATAATTTTGGTAAAGCGACTAAAGCAATTGCCACAGCAATGATGAATACCTTTACCGTAATCGATTCAGAATTTGAAATCGTATTAGATAAAAAAGGCCAAGTAATACATGATTCAAACCTTAATGATCAAGAAAACGTACCACTAAAAAAAGATATTGAAGAATACTTTAATGAAGAAGTTTTACCTCATGTTCCCGATGCATTTATTGACCACAGTAAACGTGATGAAAAAGATGGTGAAACAGGTATTGTAGGCTATGAAATTAACTTTAACCGTTATTTCTACAAATACACACCACCCAGAGCATTACATGATATTGATGCCGACTTAAAAGCTTCGGAAGCTAGAATTGCTGCTATGTTAGCTGAGGTTGCGGAATGAAGTTTAAACCGTATTCGAAGTATAAGGAGTCAGGGATCGAGTGGTTGGGAGAAGTTCCAGAACACTGGATAGCGCTAAAGGTAGGTCGAGACATGTCTTTCATGGTGGGTTGGACACCATCGACTTCTAATGAGAGTTATTATGAAAATGGAGAATATCCTTGGGTTTCTATCGAGGATATGAAAGGTAGGTATGTATCAAAAACAAAGAAAAAATTAACTAAAAAAGCTATTTTAGAGAAAAATGCTAAACCTGTACCCAAAGGAAGTGTTTTATTTTCATTTAAACTGTCAGTAGGTAAGGTGGCTTTTGCTAAAAATGACCTATACACCAATGAAGCTATAGCTTCATTTTTACCATCTAAAAATATTTCTAGTGATTTTTTTTATTATTTAGCCCCTCTTTTTATACCGAAATATGGCAGAAATAATCTTTATGATGCCCTATTAATGAATCAAGAGCTTATTGCTAGTGCTAAAACATTGGTGCCACTTTATGAAGAGCAAGTATTAATAGCTAACTACCTAGACCGCGAAACGACTCGAATAGACTCCTTAATAAAAGAAAAAGAAAACTTCATTGCTTTATTAAAAGAAAAACGCCAAGCATTAATCAGTCATACCGTGACAAAAGGTTTAGACCCAACGGTTAAAATGAAAGACTCTGGGGTTGAATGGTTAGGGGATGTGCCTGAACATTGGAGCGTTAAAAAAGTTAAGCATATTTTTGAAATAAGAAAAAGAATTTCTGGTGAATTAGGTCATCCTGTTTTATCCATTACACAACAGGGTGTAAAAGTTAAAGATATTGTTAGTGGAAAAGGTCAGCTTTCTATGGATTATTCAAAGTACCAATTTGTTGAAGTTGGTGACTTTGCTATGAATCATATGGATTTATTGACAGGGTATGTTGATTTATCCAAGTTTCATGGAGTGACAAGCCCTGATTACAGGGTTTTTTCACTAATAGATAATGAATCAATTGATAGTTATTACCTGTATTTAATGCAAATGGGGTATAAAAATAAAATATTTTTCAGTTTAGGCCAAGGAGTTGCTAATGTTGGTAGATGGAGGTTGCAAACTGAATCATTTAATGAATTTAATATACCGTATCCTAATAGAAATGAACAAAAACAGATAGCCGATTTTTTAGATAAACAAACAACAAAAATCAATTTATTAGTAAAAGAAACCCAAACATCAATCGAACTCCTAAAAGAACACCGCACAGCCCTAATAAGCGCGGCAGTAACAGGAAAAATAGACGTAAGGGAAGTTGCATAATGTCTAAAGATCATCACGAAATACACTTTGAAGATTACATCACTGGAAAATTAGTGAACCAAGGTTGGCTCGAAGGAAAACCAGCCAACTATGATAAACAAAGAGCGTTATATACTGAGGATGTCATAAAGTGGATTAAAGCCACTCAACCCGAAGTATGGACAAAATTAGTTAAATTAAATGGTTCATCTGCTGAAACAATTTTATTAGATAGATTAGCCAAAGGATTAGACTCAAAAGGAACCATTGAAACACTAAGGAATGGCTTTAAAATTGCTGGTGCTGGGCTAATCAGCATGGGGCAAAAAGCCCCTGAAGATGATCGCAATGAAAAAGTTAATAAAAAATATAAAGAAAACCGTTTACGAGTCGTTCGACAATTAAAATATTGTCCTACTCGCGAATGGGAAATTGATTTAGTTTTCTTCATTAATGGCCTACCTGTCGCAACGGTAGAACTCAAAACAGATTTCACTCAATCAGCTGAATTAGCGGTAAAACAATATAAAGAAGACCGCTTACCCATTGATCCAAAAACAAAACGTAAAGAGCCTTTATTGACCTTTAAAAGAGGTGCTATTGTTCACTTTGCAATGTCTGAAAGTGATATTCAAATGGCAACAAAGTTAGACGGTAAAAATACTTATTTTTTACCCTTTAATAAAGGAAATAATGGTCATTCTGGAAATCCTGCAAGAGAAGATGGCGAATATCCTACCGCCTATTTCTGGGAAGATATTTTAACAACAGATGCATGGTTAAGGATTTTCCATAGTTTTATTTATATCGAAACGGATAAAAACAAAGTAGATGCCACTGGCAAACCTTATACAAAAGAAACCTTAATTTTTCCGCGCTTCCATCAGCTTGAAGCCGTCAATAATATGATTGATGATGCTAAGAAATATGGAGCAGGACAAAACTACCTTTGTGAACACAGCGCAGGCTCAGGAAAAACCAGCACAATTGCATGGACAGCTCATGATTTAATTAGCTTAAGATCGCCTGAAGGAAAAGCAATATTTAATTCAGTCATTATTGTTACCGACCGCAATGTTTTAGATGCTCAATTACAAGATGCAGTACAACAAATTGATCATCAGTTCGGTGTTATTTCCGCAATAGAAAGAGAAAAAACCAGCCTATCAAAAAGTAAACAGTTAGCAAAAGCATTAACATCGGGAACGCCTATTATTGTCGTGACGATCCAAACCTTCCCTTATGCTATCGAAGCTATACTGACTGAAAAATCACTGTCAGACCGCAATTTTGCCGTTATTATTGATGAAGCTCACGCCTCTCAGACAGGAAGCAATGCTCAAGGATTAAGAGCCGCTTTATCCATGGACTCAAAAAAGAAAATGGAAGATATGACTGTTGATGATTTACTACTTGAAATTCAAAATTCAAGAGTTAGGCCAGCGAATGTTAGTCACTTTGCTTTTACCGCAACACCAAAGCATAGCACAATGACCCTTTTTGGCCGTCCAGCTGACCCAACACAAGCTGTTTCAGAGACAAATAAGCCAGAGTCGTTCCATCGCTACACGATGCGTCAAGCAATAGAAGAAGAGTTTATCCTGGATGTACTAGAAAATTACATGCCTTACTCAACGGCAGTTACATTAAATGAATCTATCAAAAAGGATAAGCGTGTTGATAAAAAATCAGCTCGAAGATCATTAGCCAAATGGATTTCCCTACATCCAACAAATGTAAGCCAAAAAGTTGATTTTATTGTTAATCATTTTAAAGATAATGTTTCACATTTATTAAATGGTGAAGCAAAAGCAATGATTGTTACCAGCTCCAGAGCATCAGCGGTTAAATATAAATTAGCCTTAGATAATTATATTAAAAAGAATTCAATTGAAGGCATACAAGCCCTTGTTGCTTTTTCGGGAAAAATTAACGGATCAGAATTAGGTGATTTAACCGGATTTTCAATCAGTGAAGACGATGAGTTTTCAGAAATCAATATGAACTCTATTGGCTCTCAAGATTTACGTCATGCGTTTGAACAACGTGAATATAGAATTATGCTGGTGGCCAATAAATTTCAAACGGGATTTAATCAGCCGAAATTAGTTGCCATGTATGTCGATAAAAAAGTGAGTGGCATTGAAGCTGTACAGACCTTTTCAAGGTTAAACAGAATTTATCCTGGAAAAGACAAAACATTTATTATTGATTTTGTTAATGAGCCAGACACTATTTTAGAAGCATTCAAACAGTATGATGACGGTGCTGAACTAGAAAAAGTTCAAGATCTAAATGTCGTTTATGACATGAAAGATATTTTAGATGAACAGCATATATATAACGAAAAAGACCAGGAAACCTTTAAAAAAACTAGAGATAAATCATTATTAAAGGGTGAAGTTAGTCCTTCAATGCATAAATTGTTATACGCCTCGACTCAACGACCGACTGATATTTTTAATGAAAAATTAAAAAACCTAAACGAAAGCATCCAAATTTGGGATAACGCATTTGAAAAAGCCCATGCTTTAGGTGATAAAGTCGCAGAAAAACAAACAGAACATAAACGCAGTGAGTTCACCAAAGAACGCGAAGAACTTATGCGTTTTAAAACCAATTTAAGCCGTTTTGTTAGAACCTATAACTACATTGCTCAACTCATTAGCTTTGATGATCCAGACCTAGAAAACTTTGCCGCTTTTTCTCAATTATTAGCAAAAAGATTAAAAGGGGTTTCTCCTGAAGATGTCGATTTAACCGGTCTAATGATCTCAGGATATAGCATACAAGCCTTAAAACAAGATGAGCAAGAAGATCAGACAGCAGAAAAATTACAACCCTTAAAAGCCAATGAATCTCCAGCTAATGATAGAGAAAAACAGTTTTTATCTGAGATTATTGCAAAATTAAATGAACTTTTAGGCGATACAGGGACAGAGTCAGGACAAAAGCATTTTGCAGTACAAATTGCTAATGATGTTACCAATAATGAATTGGTTTCAGAACAAATTAATAAAAACACCAAAGAACAATCAAAAAATGGTGACTTGCCCAAAGCCGTTACACAGTCAGTCATTCAAGCAATGACATCACATAAAGACATTGCAAATGTTTTATTAAAAGATAAACAGGTGATGGGGGATTTTGTTGAAATTATTTATGATCTGGTTAAGTCCGGTGATGCAAAAAATGTATTAGAATTATAGTTTAATAAAACTATTACTTTTCAGTTCAAAACGGAGAAAAAATGTTTCTTATATCAGCAAAAGTTAATTCATTTAAATCAATTAACACAGAGCAAATAGTATCAATTGATAATGAGGTAACTGTCTTAGTTGGGATGAATGAAGCAGGGAAAACCGTTTTTTTAAAAGCATTAGAAAAATCAAATGATGCTCAAGGGTTAGCTGAATTCAATATTGTTAATGATTACCCAAGAAAAGATTTATCAAAATACCAAAGAAAACATAAAAATAATTCTGAAGAAAAACATGATGAAGCATCCGTCTTAACTTACCAACTAACACCTGAAGAAATCACTAATATTAATGATGATCTAAGTATTCAACTATCTAGTGATTTTACATTTTCAATAACTCACCTTTATGATAATTCTCTAAGAATAAGTCTTAGCATTGATGAATCTCCCGCCATTAAAAACCTATTAGCCAATTCAGCTTTAAGTACCGATACAAAAAAAATACTAGAGGAATCTAGTTCAATTCGAGAAATTCCAGAACTCTTAAACGATACAAACCTAACTCCAGATGATCAACTTTTTTTAGATGAAATAAATGAACGTATTTCTAAGACTAAATCGGATTCAATAGTTCAGCATGAGGCTTATCAATGGCTAAAGAAAAAAACACCAAAATTTCTTTATTTCAGTGATTACGATATTTTACCCAGTAAAATAAACATCCCTGACTTAGTGAGTCGAATAAACGATCCCGACCGACTTCAATCACAGCATCATGCCATTTTGGAATTATTACGAGTTGCTAATATTGAAATCGATGAAATTGAATCACCAAGTGAAGGATATGAACACCTAAAAGCACAAATCGAAAGCGTCTCTATTAACCTTACTGATCAAATAATGGAATTTTGGAAA
>Ga0209495_1000919_pt1 | contig 21446 bp, 19 predicted proteins | sample EN1Hudsemesocosm_FD_184629 | JGI IMG/M metagenome (GOLD analysis project Ga0209495, IMG submission 184629) | Methane-oxidizing microbial communities from mesocosms in the Hudson Canyon - EN1E Hudson Canyon (SPAdes) (version 2) | ecosystem: Environmental > Aquatic > Marine > Cold seeps | place... | reverse complement strand
TTAATTAATAAGGGAGAGGCTCCTTCCATCTGAGGTAAATTCATTACACCTTCAGGAGTTTCAACTTCGACGAATTCATAAGGAGAACTCTCAAACTTTAGTTGTAAAGAATGATTGGTTGAACTTACTAAGTGAATTGTTGATGATTCTTGAGCTTTTACACTAGAAAATGTAAATAGAATTAAGGCAAATAACAGCTTAAAAATAGGAGAGATTTGTTTCATAGTAATTAATATTATCCCAGATTAAATAAAATAAGGGAGGTTCATAAAATCAATTACGCATATCACTACAAAAACTATTCCATTAAGCTAAGAATCAAGGCTTGATAATAAAGATGAATGACTCTAGATTCAACAACAAAAACGTATATTTGCTGACTGTCGTAAAATAAGATTAGAAAAGAGCAAATGATTAACATTACACTACCCGATGGAACGGTAAAAGAATACCCGAAAGGAACAACTGCTATGCAGGTTGCTGAAGGTATTAGCAGTGGATTAGCACGCAATGTTTTAGCTGCAGAAATAGATGGTGAGGTTTGGGATGCTACCCGATCTATTAACACTGATGTTAGCCTAAGACTTCTTACCTGGAACGACGATAATGGTAAAATGGCTATGTGGCATTCTTCTGCACATCTTATGGCTGAAGCTATTGAAGCGCTATACCCTGGAGTTAAATTAGCAATTGGACCTCCTATAGAAAATGGTTTTTACTACGACATCGATTTTGGCGATCATAACTTCTCTTCCGACCACTTTCCAAAAGTGGAAAAGAAGATGACAGAATTAGCTCGTCAGAAAAACTGCTTTGAGCGTATTGAGATTTCGAAAACGGACGCTATTTCTTACTTCCAAGAAAAAGAAGATGAATACAAATTAGAATTACTGGAAGGATTAACCGATGGAGAGATTACCTTCTACAAACAAGGTGAGTTTACTGACCTTTGTAGAGGACCTCACATTCCTAATACTGGATTCATAAAAGCCATTAAACTTCTTACTACAGCAGGTGCTTACTGGAGAGGTGATGAAAAGAACAAACAACTGACTCGTATTTATGGAATTACCTTCCCTAAAAACAAGGAGCTTACACAGTATCTTGAAATGCTTGAAGAAGCAAAGAAAAGAGATCATCGTAAGCTAGGTAAAGAGATGGAGTTGTTCACTTTCTCTCAAAAAGTAGGTCAGGGTTTACCTTTATGGCTACCTAAAGGAGCGGCACTTAGAGAGCGTTTAGAAGGTTTCCTTAAAAAAGCACAAATGATTTCGGGTTACGAACCTGTTATCACACCACATATAGCACATAAGGATTTATACGTTTGTTCAGGTCATTACGAGAAATATGGTGAGGATTCTTTCCAACCGATTAAAACACCTAATGAGGGTGAAGAGTTTTTCTTAAAACCTATGAACTGCCCTCATCACTGTGAGATTTACAAAAGCAAGCCCCGTTCTTACAAAGATCTTCCTGTGCGTTATGCTGAATTCGGTACGGTTTACCGTTACGAACAAAGCGGCGAGCTACATGGCTTAACACGTGTAAGAGGATTTACGCAAGATGATGCGCACCTTTTCGTGAGACCAGATCAAGTTGAAGATGAATTTGAAAAAGTAATCGACTTAGTTCTTTATGTATTTAAAGCATTAGGGTTTGAAGAATTTACAGCTCAAATTTCTTTAAGAGATAAAGAGAATAGAGAAAAATACATTGGTACAGATGAGAATTGGGAATTAGCAGAAAATGCAATTATCAATTCATCAGCTAAAAAAGGCTTGGTTACCGTAATAGAATATGGTGAAGCTGCTTTTTATGGTCCGAAATTGGACTTTATGGTAAAAGATGCTTTGGGTAGAACTTGGCAATTGGGAACAATTCAAGTAGACTACAATTTACCAGAGCGTTTTGAATTGGAATATACAGGATCTGACAACAAGAAGCATAGACCCGTAATGATTCATAGAGCCCCATTCGGTTCTTTGGAAAGATTTGTGGCAGTATTGCTCGAACACTGTGGAGGGAACTTCCCTTTATGGTTAACGCCTGACCAAGTTTGCATACTTCCAATTAGCGATAAGTACATGGATTATAGCAAGGAAGTTTTAAATTCGCTTAAAATTTCCGATATTCGCGCCGAGATTGACGAACGTGGTGAAAAGACTGGTCGGAAAATCCGAGACGCAGAAGTTCGCAAAATTCCATTTATGCTTATCGTTGGAGAACGTGAAGCCGCTGAAGGTAAAGTTTCTGTAAGACGACATGGTGGCGAAGACCTTGGAAGCATGAGCTTAGAAGACTTTAAAACATTGACTCATAAAGAGATTACAGAGAATATTGACGAATTTGTTGTTTAACTAAACTATAGGAGGAACGAGCCATAGCAATTAGAAGAAGAAGAAGTAGAGGCCCTGGACGTGTCATTAGAGAAAATGCACACAACATAAACAGAGCTATTAAGGCCACTGAAGTTAGACTTGCAGCAGCAGAAGGTGTTGAGGAAGGTGTATACCCTACTCGCAAGGCACTAGCAATGGCTGACGAAATGGGACTTGACCTCGTGGAAATCGCTGCTAAAGCGAAACCACCAGTTTGTCGTATTGTGGACTATAACAAGTTCTTATACGAACAAAAAATGCGTCAGAAAGATATGAAAGCTAAAGCCTCGAAAGTGGTGATTAAGGAAATTCGTTTCGGTCCGAATACAGATGACCACGATTTTGACTTTAAATTAAAGCACGCTAAGAAATTCTTAGAAGATGGTGCTAAACTTAAAGCCTTCGTATTCTTTAAAGGACGTTCGATCTTATTTAAAGACAAAGGAGAAATATTATTGCTTCGTTTTGCTCAGGAGTTGGAAGACTACGGGAAAGTGGAACAATTACCAAAATTGGAAGGTAAACGTATGATTATGTTTATCAGCCCAAAAAAGAAATAAAGAACTCATATTTAGGAAATAAAGAGGACAGATCATGCCAAAGATGAAAACTAAATCCAGTGCAAAAAAGCGATTTAAGCTTACTGCTTCTGGTAAAATTAAGAGAAAGCACGCTTTCAAAAGTCACATTCTAACAAAGAAATCGACTAAACAAAAGCGTAATTTAACTAAGTCTGGTTTAGTACATGCCAACGACGTAGCGAACATCAAACAACAATTGTGTTTAAAATAGCACAATAGAGTTTATTAATTAACCCTGTGCTTAGCCCCTAAGAGTTTCGAAAGAAACCGCTAAGTATAAAAAAATTAACAATATGCCTAGATCAGTAAATCATGTTGCTTCAAAAGCACGCAGAAAAAAAGTAATTAAACTTGCCAAAGGTTATTTCGGAAGAAGAAAGAACGTTTGGACAGTAGCGAAAAACGCTGTTGAAAAAGGTTTAGTATACGCCTATAGAGACCGTAAGGTTAAGAAAAGAAACTTCCGTGCTCTATGGATTCAACGTATTAATGCTGGTTCTCGCCAGTACGGTATGTCTTACTCTCAATTTATGGGAGCGGTTCACAAAAACAATATCGAATTAAACCGTAAGGTTTTAGCCGATTTGGCAATGAACCACCCAGAAGCTTTTAAAGCTGTAGTTGATAAAGTAAAGAAGTAAATTGCATAACATTCCTAAATATGTTAAAAGGAGCCCGAGGGCTCCTTTTTTTACGCATCAATATTTTGTGGAGATATGAATGAAATTGCTCAGCTTAATTAAGCTTCAGTGCATCAACTCTAGCAAGTCCATCTATAGAGGGTAAATATGCTGGATCTAACATTAAACTAGTTCTGTAATCTGATTCAGATTTAATAAGATTTCCAAGTAACTCATAAGTATAAGCTCTACCAAAATAGGCCTCTAAATACGAGGCATCTGCTCCTATCGCTTTCGTAAAGTATTCTATGGCTCTAGCTAAATCCCCTGCAAACACAGCAATCACGGCTATATTATGTAATGAAGTTTTATGATCTGGATAAGAGTTTAATACTCTTTTATATGCAGAAACAGCCTCATCAAATGCTTGAAGAGACTGATAAAACATTCCTACTTTATAGTGAATATCATATCGATTAGGCTCTAACCTTAAAGCAGCATTAAAATAATCCAATGCTAATAAATCACCTTTAGAAGAATAAAGAACGCCCATTTGATCGTAAGCTCTAAATAAAGACTGGTCTTCATTAATTGCAGACTGAATATACTTCATAGCTTTTACTGTATCCTTTTCCATTAAAGCATAGTTACCGGTTAAGAATAAAGCAGAAGAATTTTGTGGATCAAAATCTAGAATCTCATTAAGTCGTCGCTGTCCTTTTTTCAACTCACCTACAGCAAGGTACATCTCAGCTAAATTCAATCTACAATCTAAATTTCTGGCATCTAAATTTGAACATCGCTCCCAGCAATCTTTTGCATTTCTAGTTTGCTGCATTGAATAATTCAAAACACCCAATTTTGCCCAATATTCAGCATTAGTTGAATCTAATTGAACTGCATATTGCAAATCTGAAATACCAGGCCCTAAAGACTGTGTTTTCATATACAATCCAGCTCTGTCAAAATAGAAAGAAGCGTTTAAGCTATCAACTTCTATCAGCTCGCTAATAGAATCTATTTGAGCGACAAATAATGTTACAGAATCAATTTGAGGTTTAGTTGCTATGTTTTGTGTCGATGTATTCGATGTACATCCAACAAAGGCAACACAAAGGGCTAAATAAAAATACTTCTTCATCTTTCTAAACTAGAAAAGAACCCCGAGGGGTTCTAATTATGCATTTTGAATTTGTTCTACGATTTCAGCTTCTAACTCTTCAGCCAGCTCTTGATTATCGCTCAATAATCGTTTTACAGCGTCACGGCCTTGCCCCAACTTAGTATCACCATAACTAAACCAGGAACCACTTTTCTTAACCACATTATACTCTACACCTAAGTCGATGATTTCACCAACTTTAGAGATTCCTTCTCCATACATAATATCGAACTCCGCTTTACGGAATGGTGGTGCAACTTTATTCTTTACCACCTTCACTCTAGTGCGGTTACCTACTACATTATCTCCATCCTTAAGCTGTGTACTTCTGCGAATATCTAAACGTACAGAAGCATAAAATTTAAGTGCATTACCGCCTGTTGTTGTTTCAGGATTCCCGAACATCACACCAATTTTTTCACGCAATTGGTTTATGAAAATACAAGTACAACCTGTTTTAGCAATTGAAGCTGTAAGTTTTCTTAATGCTTGAGACATCAAACGTGCGTGTAAACCCATTTTAGAATCTCCCATCTCACCTTCAATCTCACTCTTTGGAGTTAAGGCTGCAACAGAGTCAATAATAATAATATCAACAGCTCCCGAACGTATTAAGTTATCGGTAATTTCTAAAGCTTGCTCACCAGAGTCTGGCTGTGCAATAATCAACTCATCTATATTGACACCTAAGTTCTCAGCATAAAAACGATCGAAGGCGTGTTCCGCATCAATAAAAGCAGCTATACCACCAGCTTTTTGAGCTTCTGCTATAGCGTGAATTGCCAAAGTAGTCTTACCTGATGATTCAGGTCCATAGATTTCAACAACTCTACCTTTTGGAAAACCACCTATTCCAAGTGCTAAATCTAAGCCCAATGAACCTGTAGAAATACTAGCAATGTCTACTGCCGGAATATCACCCATTTTCATTACAGCTCCTTTACCATAGGTCTTTTCCAACTTATCCATTGTAAGTTGTAATGCTTTCAATTTTGCTTCTCTTTCCTTTTCCATAGTTGCGTTCTTTTCTGTGACAAATAAAACACCAATTGGTGTCAACTTGTGTCAATTAATTATAAGATTCTAATATTTGGTTTGTATGATCTTTAGTTTTCACTTTTAGAAAGATCTTTTCTATCATTCCATTTTGATCTATAACAAAGGTTGTTCTGTGAACACCATCATATTCTTTACCCATAAATTTTTTCGGCCCCCAAACATTATAAGCCTCCAGCACAGCTCTATCCACATCAGCAATTAAGCTAAACGGTAGGTCATACTTTTCAATAAACTTAAGATGTCGTTTTGCAGGATCAGGACTCACACCAATAATTTCAAAGCCTTTATCTTTTAGTAATTGATAGTTCGCTCCAAGATTACAAGACTCCGCAGTACACCCTGGAGTCATATCTTTTGGGTAAAAATATAAGATTACTTTTTTGCCAGTAAAATCAGAAAGTGAGATTGTTTGTTCATTTTCATTTAAGGCATTGAATACTGGAGCTTTATCCCCCACTTTTAAACTCGTCATGACTATACTATTGTTTCATTCAAAAATAAAAAAATGCCTCATTTGAACATATCAAACAAGGCAGTACTTATCAACAATAACTGAGGCTTTTACACCTAATTGTTTACAATAACTATAGAATCGAGCGATTTAGATTTTAGAACGCTAGATGACTTTGCGTAATCAAGCACAAAGCGTAGAGCCTTTTCAGAAGGCTTTGTCTCTCTAATAGTATTGTTGCGTAAGTTTTTACCGGAATCTTTCGACAGCCCGGCTCTGTCATAAAGTGTAGATGATTTTGCCATAGAATCTGTTTTTCATTTCCTCTATAACGACCACCAAAACTTATTTATTGTATCGTTAAATTAACTTGATGTTTTTCTTGAAGCTTTCTAAGGTTAATTAAGGCATAACGCATTCTTCCTAAGGCAGTATTAATACTAATATCACACTCTTCAGAAATCTCTCTAAAAGACATCCCAGCGTAATAACGCATCTCTAAAACTTCTTTTTGCTCAGCAGACAAATAACTTACTAAAGCCTTTAAATCTTCAAATACTTGTGCGCGAACCATTTCCGCTTCAGTACATTCTTCTTCTCCACCAAGCGTATCGAAAATATCAAATTCATCGTTAGGGCGAATCATTCGTACACGCGAGGCTTTTCTAAAATGGTCGATAACCATATTATGAGATATTCGCATTACCCAAGAAATGAACTTCCCTTCCTCATTATATCGCCCTTCTTTGAGCTTATTGATGACCTTAATAAAAACTTCTTGAAAAATATCATTAGCCAGGTCTACATCCTTAACTTTAGAAAGGATATAACCAAAGACTTTGTCTTTGTGACGGATAATTAAACGTTCGATTGAAAATGAGTCCCCAGATAAAAAGGCACTAACCAATTCTTGATCAGAAAAATTTTGCACACGCATAAGCTACCATTTAGGTTAAACATCAATTAAAATGTAATAGGTAGAAATGCTTCTATAGGCAAAAAGGGTTTGGTTAGTAATAATCTTGGTCTAATATAGAACTTTTCAACAATCATACCAAAACTTGTAAATGCTGGCGTGTTAAAATTTCATAAATTTGCGTTTTCGCAAAGAACAATAGGTCTATGAAAGAATTTGATAAGCTTGATTACAAAGAGCACATCCTTATAAAAGGGGCGCGATTACACAATCTGAAAAATATTGATGTAGCCATTCCCAGAAATAAGTTTGTGGTGATTACTGGACTTTCGGGTTCAGGAAAATCGAGTTTGGCTTTCGATACCCTCTATGCCGAAGGACAGAGACGTTATGTAGAAAGTCTTTCTTCCTATGCACGTCAGTTTTTGGGGAGATTAAATAAGCCTGAAGTTGACAGTATTAAAGGAATATCGCCTGCTATTGCTATAGAGCAAAAGGTGAACTCTAAAAATCCACGATCTACCGTAGGTACAAGCACAGAGATTTACGATTATATAAAATTACTTTTTGCCAGAATTGGTAAAACCTTCTCACCTGTTTCAGGAAAAGAAGTAAAAAAACACAGCGTACAAAATGTAGTAGACTTCATAATGAAACAAGATGAAGGTTCTAAATTTTACATCCTTGCTCCTGCTCACCTCGACGAAAGAGATTACAAACTCTATCTTCAAATGCTGCTTCAACAAGGGTATCATCGTTTAAAACATAATGATGATATTTTAAGAATTGAAGATTTATTAGAGGGAGATATTGAGCTAGACGATAAGTTCTACTTATTAATTGATCGTTTAAGCACTAAAAATGAGGATAGTTTTAAAGAGCGTTTAGCAGATTCTATTCAAATATGTTTTCACGAAGGAAAAGGAGAATGCTTAATAGAGTTTATGGATTCTGCAGAATCCACTTTATTTAGCAATCAATTTGAAGCCGATGGAATTGTCTTCGAAGAACCTAGTATTCACCTCTTCACTTTTAACAATCCTTATGGTGCTTGTAAAACATGCGAAGGTTATGGTAGCGTTGTAGGAATAGATGAAGAGTTAGTTATTCCAAATACAGGGCTCTCTATTTATGAAGATGCTATTGCATGCTGGAAAGGAGACACTCTAAGCAAATACAAAGATGACCTTGTTTTTAATTCTGAAAAATGGGACATTCCAATTCACAAGCCCTACTATGAGCTCAGCAAAACACAACAAGATTTTATTTGGAAAGGAAACAAGGAATTCAAAGGAATCAATAAGTTTTTCGCTCAGTTAGAGAAGAAGAACTACAAAATCCAAAATCGGGTTTTACTTTCTAGATATAGAGGGAAAACCATTTGTCATACTTGCGAAGGAAAAAGACTTCGTCCAGAATCTGATTACGTAAAAGTAGCGGGTTATTCCATTTGTGAAATTGTGGATATGCCTATAGACGAATTGTCTATTGTTTTCACCAATCTCAAACTCAGTGAAAATGATACTGAAATTGCAGGACGTTTACTCATAGAAATCCAAAATAGAATTCAATTCTTGTTAGATGTTGGTCTAAGTTATTTAACGATCAACCGGCGTTCTTCAACCTTATCTGGTGGTGAGTCTCAACGTATCAATTTGGCAACTTCTTTAGGAAGTAGCTTGGTAGGCTCTATGTATATATTAGATGAGCCGAGTATAGGACTTCATTCCAGAGACACGCAACGCTTAATCAAAATCCTTCATTCGCTTAGAGATATAGGAAATACTGTTATCGTGGTCGAACACGACGAAGACATTATGAAAGCTGCTGACTTAGTTATCGATATGGGTCCTATGGCAGGGATACACGGTGGAGAAGTGATGTTCCACGGAACTCATAAAGAGATTAAAAATGAAAAAGAAAGTCTTACCGCTCAGTATTTAAATGGTGATTTAAATATTGACATTCCTAAAAAGAGATCTTGGACAGACTCTTTAAAAATTAAAGGTGCCCGACAAAATAACCTCAAAAATATTACTGTTGAGATTCCTTTAAATGTACTTACAGTGGTAAGTGGAATAAGTGGTTCGGGAAAAAGTACTTTGATAAAAAACATCTTTTACCCAGCTTTAGTAAAAGCTTTAGGTGGTTACGGACCTAAAACAGGCCAGTTCGGTAGTTTGACTGGGAATATTAAAAACATTTCTGGGGTAGAATTTATCGATCAAAATCCGATAGGTAAATCTTCACGCTCTAACCCCGTTACTTATATTAAAGCCTACGACGAGATTAGAAATCTTTACGCTAGCCAAACACTTTCGAGTACGCGAGGTTATAAAGCCAAACACTTCTCGTTTAACACCAATGGTGGTAGATGCGAACACTGCTCTGGAGAAGGCGAAGTAACGATTGAGATGCAGTTCATGGCAGATGTTCACCTAGAATGTGAACACTGTAAAGGGAAGCGCTTTAAAGATGAAATTCTTGAGGTAAAATTCAATGAAAAGAATATTGCCGACATCTTAGGAATGACAATAGATGAGGCGATAACATTCTTCGAGAATGGTGAGCAAACAAAAATTTCTCGACGCCTACAACCACTTCAAGATGTTGGCTTAGGATACATTCGTTTAGGACAATCATCATCTACTTTAAGTGGTGGTGAAGCCCAAAGGGTAAAGCTTGCTTCTTTCTTAGGAAAAGGAAAAAACCAAGGGCAGCAGTTCTTCATTTTTGATGAACCTACGACAGGTTTACATTTCCACGATATTAAAAAGCTCTTAGAGTCTTTTAATGCTTTAATCGAAAATGGACATACCATTTTAGTTATTGAACACAACCCAGATGTTATTAAATGTGCCGATTGGCTCATCGACCTCGGAAAAGAAGGTGGTAAAAATGGTGGGCAGTTAATTTTTGAAGGACTCCCAGAAAATATTATTAACTGTAAGGAAAGCTCTACGGGTGTATTCTTGAAGGAGAAGTTTGAATAAGTTAGTTGTTAGCAAAAATGAAAAACAACATAAAAGCAAACTCTCTTCACGTCTTCCGTTTTACCATTTACCATTTACCATTTACCATTTACCAAATCAACTAAACTGCAACTCAAACAACTTGCTGTAATACCCCTTTTGCTCGAGTAAATCGTTATGAGTTCCCGACTCTACAATTCGTCCATTGTCCATAACCAATATTTTATCAGCATTTTGAATCGTTGCTAAACGATGAGCAATTACAATAGATGTTCTTCCTTGGGTAAGCTTATCTGTTGCTTGCTGAATTAGCTGTTCCGTTTGGGTATCTACAGAAGAAGTAGCTTCATCTAAAATCAACACACTCGGATTACACACATAAGCACGTAAAAAGGCTATTAACTGACGTTGTCCAGCAGAAAGCATCACACCCCTTTCGCGTACATTGTAGTTATAAGCTCCAGGCAATTGTTCAATAAACTCTTCTAAACCGATTGCCTTTGCAGCTTTCTGTACCTCCGCTACATGAATAGCTTTATCAAGAACAATATTCTTATAAATGGAATCGGAAAACAAAAACACATCCTGAAGCACCAAGGCTAACTTACTTCTAAGCGACTTAATGTCGTACTCTGTAATATCTTTATCATCTAGTAAAATAGTTCCAGAATCGATATTATAAAAGCGTAATAAGAGATTGACAATTGAACTCTTACCTGCTCCAGTAGCTCCTACTAAGGCCAATGTTTTTCCAGCTTCAATTTCGAAATTGATGTCTTTTAAAACAGGTTCTCCTTTTTTATAGGAAAAATTAATATGTTGAAATTTCACATTCCCTTGAACTTCCTCTAACTGTAAACTACCGTTCGAAGTCACAAACTCATCAGTATCTAAAATTTTAAACACCCTAGTAGAAGCCACAATACCTCTTTGCAAAGTGTTGATACGATCCGCCAAATGACGAATAGGTCTAAACAGCATATTGATTAATAGAATAAAAGCCATCATCAACCCTAGCGTTACTTCACCTCCCATTATCATATCTAATCCACCATACCAAACCATAGCACCTAAAGACAAGGCGCTCATAATTTCTATAACAGGTAGGAAAATTGAGAAGTGCCAAATTGCTTTTATAGTTGCTTTTTTGAAAGTGGCATTCACCTCTTTAAAATTCTCTAATTCGGCTTCTTCTCTATTAAAAATCTGAACGATTTTCATTCCAGAAATATGTTCTTGTACAAAAGTGTTCAGCTTTGAAATCGCAGAACGCTCATCCTCAAAAGCACTTTTCATTGCTCGTTGAAAATACTTTGTAGCACAAATTAAAATAGGAAAAACAGCTAATGATATTAAACTCAACATCACATCTCTTGAGAACATCCATACAACAATGATGACTATCTTAAATATGTCGCTAAAAATAACGAGTATGCCTTGAGAGAAGATTTCTGCTATGGTTTCAATATCCGAAACTGAGCGAGTAACCAATGCCCCAATTGGTGTGTTGTCGAAATATTTTAAGCGGAAGGATAAGATTTTTTTGTAGAGTTTTTCGCGAATATCTTTAATTACTGATTGTCCTATCCAGTTGGCAGCATACATAAATAGAAACTGGAAAATAGATTCTAAAAGTAATAAGCCTATCATAATAAGCGTATACCTCAATAACATTTCTGGATCTCTACCGATAATGAAATTATCTACGGTGTACTCAATTATTATAGGTCTAGCAATAGAGAGTACGCCTAAAGCAATACTAAAGAATACACTAATCAAGAAAATAGTTTTGTAGGGTTTTACAAAACATAACACCCTTGATAAGAGTTTAAAATCGATTATATTCTCTTTTTTCTCAGTTACCATTCAATAGTTCTTGTGGATACTCAACTTTTACGAGATATAAACCTTGAGCCGGAGCTGAAACTCCAGCAGAACCTCTATCCATTTTAGTAATCACATTTTTAAATTCTTCAATTGTGATCTTTCCTTTGCCAACATCAACTAGAGTCCCTACAATTGCACGAACCATATTTCTTAAAAATCGATCAGCCTCAATCGTAAACACCCACACATCTCCTTGTTGCTCCCAAATTGCCTTGCGAACATCGCAAATGTGAGTTTTCACATCAGAATGAATTTTAGCAAAACTGGTAAAGTCTTTTACCTCCGTAAGATATGCCGCCGCTTCATTCATTAAACCAAAATCTAAGTTGGAATACATCATCCAAGCTCCATCTTTTAGAAAAGGATTTTTCTCTTGACACAGCCAATATTCATAAGTACGAGCTGTTGCATGAAATCTAGCGTGAGTCGTATCTGAAACAGAAAAAATAGACTTAATCAGAATCGCATCATCGATATATGAATTTAAGCGATAGGCGATTTTATCATAATCGAATTCTTTATCGGTATCAAAGTGTGCATACATCTGTTTTGCGTGTACACCCGCATCGGTTCTTCCCGCACCTAAAATCATCACATCCTCTTTTAAGAGCATCGATAATCCTTCATTAATTTTCTCTTGAACACTTACAGCGTTTGGTTGTACTTGCCATCCATGAAAATGGGTTCCCTTATATGCTAAACTGATAAAATATCTCACTAATGTCTATTTCCTACAAAAATACTAAGATTGATGAATTAATAACTATTTGATGATTTGAAGATTTGAGAATTTGAATATCTTTCTCGAATATGTGAAATTAAACTAATAATTGGTTTCCTCCAACAACCAACATCTAGTATCTAGTATCTAGTATCTAGTATCTAGTATCTAGTAAAAATAAAAAATCACATTTAACAACAAACAACCAGAAACTAACGACTAATACAAAATGAAACGAATAGGACTTCTATCTGATACACACTCATATTTAGACCCAGCTGTCTTCAAGCATTTTCAAGAATGCGATGAAATATGGCACGCAGGAGACATTGGTGAAATAGAAGTTCTCGATGAACTGAATAAGTTTAAGCCCACGCGTGCCGTTTACGGAAATATAGATGCAGCAATAATCCGAAAAGAATGCCCCTTACATCAACGCTTTATGTGTGAAGGTGTGGATGTTTGGATTACACATATAGGAGGATACCCACAACGCTATTCCCCACCAATAAAAGAAGCTATAAAGAAAAACCCACCAAAATTATTCATTAGTGGGCATTCACATATTTTAAAAGTGATGTACGACAAAGACTTAGGCTTGCTACATATGAATCCAGGTGCAGCAGGGAAACATGGTTTCCACCAAGTAAAAACATTGCTACGCTTTACCATCGATGGTAAAGACATCAAAGACTTGGAAGTAATAGAATTGGAGAAACGTTAGCGGATACGGTCTACCGAACGAACTAAGTCATCGTCTTTCTTAACACCTCTATAAGCCATAATCAGTGCTACAAAAGCAAAAGCAAGAAGGAGGATACATTTTGTATTCAGCGACACTTCAAATTCTTTTAGAACCATTAATAAGCGAATTCCAATTACCAATTCCACTAACACAGCTAGTCTGATTAACTTCATTTGCAGCTTACGATTCTTAAACATAAATATTCCGATCAAACTCAATAAGGCTCCAGTAACAGTCAAGATAAACATCTTGGTGTCATCTTGAGCCATAAATAACTGTTCATTTAATGTCCAAACAGGAACTTCGAAAGAAATTAATGCCATCGCTATAGTGGCTACGAGTAAGTATATGGATTGTATTCGTTGAATCATCTTTTTTCTTTTGCCCAAAAATAGTCAATAATGCGATAATTAATAATGATTTACCACCAATAAAATGACAGATAAAGTATCTACAGTTCATATCGTGAACTAAAAACTTTTAACCTGTAACTTTTAACCTTTAGCTAATAATTCGTATAATTGCATAACAATCCTTGTTTCTAGATCAATAGAAACAAATCCACAAATTATCATTTCAATACAAAAAGTCATTTTCCGACTTTATCTATACCCATAACTTAAAATCTATGTACGATATTTTAGAATTAAAAGGCAAATTGCTGCCTGAGTTACAGGAGCTTGCTAAAGGATTAAGTGTCCCGAAGTTTAGATCATTAAAAAAAATGGACTTGATTTATCAAATCCTCGACGTTCAGGCCGTTAATCCTAAAGCTACTGCTAAACCAAAGGAGACTGTAAAGCCTAAAACGAAACCTAAAGCTGCTGCTCCAAAAAAAGAAGTATTAAAAAAAGAAGTGGTTGTAAAGGAAACTCCTAAAGTTGAAAAAACTGAAGCTACTAAGCCGAAGTCAGAATCAACAGAGGACATAGAAATTACGAAACCTACAGAAAAAACTTTACAGGCAAGAAAGAACCCTGAAAGACCTAATCCGAGAGACCGCGTTCTTCGTCCAAGAAGAAAACAAGAATCTCAATTAGATCGTATTAAAAAGGCTGAACAAAGAATTTCAGAACCAACAAAAGCTCCTGAGCCCATCAAAAAGATGGAAACTCCTGTTGCTGAAAAAGCTCCTGAATCTCCAAAAGCTACCCTTTCGCAACCTGTCAGTAAACCTTCTCCACAGCGCAATCAACCTCAACGTAAAGCTGAGAAGAAAGGGTACGTAGAATTTGAGTTTGAAGGAATTGTTACTAGCGAAGGAGTTCTAGAAATTATGCCTGACGGTTATGGATTCTTACGATCGTCAGACTATAACTATTTAAGTTCTCCTGATGATATTTATGTATCACATTCACAGATTAAACTTTTTGGTTTAAAAACAGGTGATAGCGTAAAAGGGGTCGTTCGTCCTCCAAAAGAAGGTGAAAAGTATTTCCCACTTAAAAATATTGAGAAGATCAACGGTAGAGATCCTAGCTATGTTAGAGATCGAGTTGCCTTTGAACACTTGACTCCTTTATTTCCAGATGAGAAATTTAACTTGGCCGACAATAAAGCTGGAACTGCAGCTCGTATTATCGACCTATTCTCTCCTATTGGTAAAGGTCAGCGTGGTTTAATTGTAGCTCAGCCGAAAACAGGTAAAACTGTTTTACTGAAAGAAGTTGCCAACTCAATCGCTAAAAATCACCCAGAAGTATACATGATTGTACTTTTGATTGATGAAAGACCTGAGGAAGTTACTGATATGGCTCGTACAGTAAATGCAGAAGTTGTTTCTTCTACATTTGATGAACCTGCTGATAGACATGTAAAAGTTGCCAATATTGTTCTTGAGAAAGCTAAAAGAATGGTGGAATGCGGACACGATGTTGTTATCTTATTAGATTCTATTACACGCTTAGCTCGTGCATACAATACAGTTTCTCCAGCTTCAGGTAAAGTATTATCAGGTGGTATCGATGCCAATGCGCTTCATAAACCGAAACGTTTCTTTGGTGCAGCTCGTAATATAGAGAATGGTGGTTCTTTAACTATTATCGCTACCGCACTTGTAGATACAGGCTCTAAAATGGACGAGGTTATCTTCGAAGAATTTAAGGGTACAGGTAATATGGAAATGCAATTGGATAGAAAAATTGCTAACAAACGTATATACCCAGCTATCGATCTAGTTAACTCGAGTACACGTAGAGAAGACCTATTAATGGGTAAAGAAGAACTACAACGTATGTGGATTATGAGAAAGCATCTTGCAGATATGACTCCGCTTGAGGCTATGGAATTCTTAAAAGATCGCATAAGACGTACAGAAAACAACGCAGAATTTTTAGTTTCTATGAATGGATAGAGTCTATAAACTAGAATATAAGATTAAGACCAGCTTTGTTGCTGGTCTTTTTTTTGATCAAAAAAAAGACTAATGCATTGAAAACCATTTGATACATATGTAATAGATCGTATACCTAATGGAGTTGAATTAAAAAATAGAGCTTATGTTATTTGAAAAAAAATGCAAAAAATGTGGAAGCTGGTGCGAAGGGCACAAGTTGGTATGCAATGATTGTCATAAGCCACTAAGAAAAATGAGACTTCGAGATCGATTAATTAGGTTGCATCGAAACGATCCTTTTGATTTAAATTGGTTTGAGGTAAGCCCTACCGACACTCCAGTACTTGCTTACTCAAAACACATCGCCAGAACTATTTCTTATGCACTACAAGGTGTAGCCGCTATATTCACCGAATTGATTGTAATCGCTACAGGAATCTATTAGGTTTCCCGCCCCAACACTATAAAAAAAGCCCACTAGTTAATACTAGTGGGCTTTCCTTATTTATAAACATTCGACTTACTTACCGTGACACTGTTTAAACTTCTTACCAGAACCACAAGGGCAAGGCTCATTACGTCCTACCTTAGCTTCCGTACGAACGGGCTGTGGTTTAGATTTTTGTGCAGGAGCACCTTGATTCGATGTAGAACTTGACGTATACTGTGGCATCTCTGTTCTCGAAGCTATTAAACTAGGAGCTTTGCGCTGAGGTGCTTTTGCTTGTTGCACATCTTTAGGGTCTCTAATTGGAAGGTTCGCCTTATACAAGAACGACACAATATCGCTATTCAACTTCTCTAACATCGATTTAAATAAGTTGAACGATTCAAACTTATAAATCAATAAAGGATCTTTTTGTTCGTAAACAGCATTTTGTACAGACTGCTTTAAGTTATCCATCTCACGAAGATGTTCTTTCCAAGCTTCATCGATAATAGCCAAGGTAACATTTTTCTCAAAAGAATTAATCAGAGCCTTACCTTCTGTATTATATGCTTCTTCTAAATTGGTAACTACTTGCATCGCTTTCGTACCATCTGTAAACGGAACTACTATATTTTCGTAGTTGGTATTAGCATCTTCATATACGCCTTTCACTACAGGGAAAGCAGTTTCAGCAATACGATTCATCTTAACCGTATAAGAATCAATACTCGCTTTATAAAGTGCTTGAGTTAAATCTTCAGGCTTACCCTTTTCAAATGTTTCAGCATCAAAAGGACATTCCATAGAGAAGGAACGCAAGACATCAAATTTAAAGGCATTGAAATCTCTCATATCAGCGTGAATATCAACGAGAAGTTGACAAGTATCGAAACACATATTGGTAATATCTACCGATAAACGCTCTCCATCTAATGCGTGACGACGACGTTTGTAGACTACCTCACGTTGTGAATTCATCACATCATCATACTCTAATAATCGCTTACGAACACCAAAGTTATTTTCTTCTACTTTTTTCTGTGCGCGTTCAATAGATTTAGAAATCATAGAGTGTTGAATCACCTCTCCTTCTTCTAAGCCCATTCTATCCATCAATTTGGCAATTCGTTCTGAACCGAACAAACGCATCAACTTATCATCTAATGAAACAAAGAATTGAGAAGAACCTACATCACCTTGACGACCTGCACGACCTCTTAACTGACGGTCGACACGACGAGAATCATGTCGTTCTGTACCTACAATAGCTAAACCACCAGCAGCCTTAGATTCATCACTTAATTTAATATCGGTACCCCTACCCGCCATATTGGTAGCAATAGTTACATTTCCTGGCTTACCCGCAGAAGCTACAATACTTGCTTCTTGTTGGTGCTTTTTCGCATTCAACACACTGTGCTCAACACCTCTAATCTGAAGAATACGAGATAGTTTTTCTGAAATATCAACTGATGTTGTACCTACCAAAACTGGACGACCAGATTTAGATAGACTCACAACCTCTTCTACAACGGCATTAAACTTCTCACGTTGTGTTTTAAAGACTTTATCTTCGTGATCAATACGGGCTATAGGACGGTTTGTAGGAATTACAACCACATCCAACTCGTAAATATCCCAAAGCTCTCCTGCTTCTGTCTCCGCTGTACCCGTCATACCCGACAGTTTGTTATACATACGGAAATAGTTTTGAAGAGTTACAGTAGCGTGCGTTTGTGTAGCCGCTTCTATCTTCACATTTTCCTTAGCTTCAATAGCTTGGTGTAGTCCGTCGGAATAACGACGACCTTCCATAATACGACCTGTTTGCTCGTCAACAATCTTCACTTTGTTATCCATCAAAACATAATCCACTTCTTTTTCAAATAAAGCATAGGCTTTAAGAAGTTGATTCATCGTATGGATACGCTCGCTTTTTATAGCAAAATCACGCATCAACACCTCTTTCTCATCCATTACATCCTCGCCAGCTTTAGACTTTTCTTCAAGCTTAGCTAGCTCTGTTCCTACATCAGGAAGAATATAGAAACTCTCTTCATCTACATTTGCAGAAATCAGATCTATACCTTTATCTGTAAGTTCGATGGAATTATTTTTCTCTTCAATCGTGAAATACAAGTCATCATCAATGATGTGCATTTCTTTCGACTGATCTTGCATATAATGATTCTCCGTTTTCTGAAGCAACAACTTTGTTCCTTCTTCTGCCAAGAATTTAATCATCGCATTATTCTTCGGAAGACCTCTAAAAGCTCTTAACAATTTCTTTCCAGCCTCTACACTATCTCCTTCAGCAAACAACTTTTTAGCTTCAGAAAGTTCTGAAGTTACCAATTTGCGCTGTGTATCGTAAAGTAATTGTATTTGAGGTTTTAGCTGATCGAATTCATGCTCATCACCTTTTGGTACAGGACCAGAAATAATTAATGGTGTACGTGCATCATCAATCAATACAGAATCTACCTCATCGACAATAGCATAATTGTGCTCGCGCTGAACTAAATCTTCTGGCGAACGCGCCATATTATCTCTCAGGTAATCGAAACCAAACTCATTGTTGGTACCAAAAGTAATATCACAACGGTATGCTTCTCTTCTAGAGTCTGAATTTGGCTGATGCTTATCGATACAATCAACACTTAAACCGTGGAATTGGTATAAAGGCCCCATCCATTCCGAATCACGTTTTGCTAAGTAATCATTTACCGTTACAACGTGTACACCATTTCCAGATAAAGCATTTAAGTATACGGGAAGCGTTGCCACTAAGGTTTTACCTTCACCCGTTTGCATCTCTGCAGCTTTACCACCATGTAAAACCGAACCACCGATAAGCTGCACATCGTAGTGCACCATATTCCAAGTTTGTTCTGCTCCCGAAGCTAACCATTGGTTAGACCAAATAGCTTGATCCCCCTCAATGGTTACAAAGTCAAATTCTGCTGCAAGATCTTTATCAAAATCCTGAGCTGTAACTTTCAATGCTTTATTTTCTGCTAAACGACGTGAAGTTTCTTTCACCACCGCAAAAGCTTCTGGCATAACCTCTAATAAAACTGTTTCCGATTTTTCATAAGCTTGTTTTTTAAGCTCATCTATCTTCTTGTACGAGGCCTCTTTTGCTGTAACTTCAACTTCATCTCTATCTAAAGCCGATTGAAGTTTTTCAATTTCTGCATCCTCTAAAGAGATTGCGTCTTTAATCTTCAATCGAAACTCAGCAGTTTTTGCTCTAAGTTCGTCGTCGCTTAAAGAAATAATTCCTGGTGACACCGCATTAACCTTATCGATAATAGGCTTTAAAACCTTTAAATCTCTATCGGCTTTACTACCAAAAATCTTCCCTAATATATTTTGTACTATGCTCATTTTCTGAATTTTTCAACGGATAACAAATGTAAATAAAAAGCCTCTACATCATACCTTATTTATGCATTTTATCATAGCAATTTCAAAGCCAAAACCCCAAGTATGCCAATGCGTCACTTTCACTTAAATATCAAATGATGATTTTGACTTTTTAGGTGAAACCCTGACAAAAATAGGAGGACTAAGAATGAATTTATAGCTCAAAAAAAATCCCTCGATTGCTCAAGGGATTTTTTTTAATATTCTTCTTCGTTCCAAAGAAAATCTTCTTCGGTGGGATAATCGGGCCAGATTTCTTCAATCGACTCGTAAGTATCTCCTTCGTCTTCTATAGCTTGCAAATTCTCTACTACTTCTAATGGTGCACCCGTACGGATTGAATAATCAATCAATTCGTCTTTGGTTGCCGGCCAAGGAGCGTCGCTCAAATAAGAGGCTAATTCCAGTGTCCAATACATAATTGTCTTGTTCTATTTTTTTGCAAATATAATTTATTTCATAAACTGAGCAAATCTTTCTCAGCAACACTCTTACGTTATTTTTCTGGCAGCCAAGGAATCTCTTTGGCATCAAGGATTTTAGTAAGAAAGCGGGAAAGTACAAAAAGATAATCAGACAATCGATTTAAATACTGAATTACTAGGGGATCAACCTCCACTTCTTCACCCAACTCTACACTTAATCGCTCTGCACGTCTACAAACACATCGAGAAATATGACAATACGAAACTGTGGGATGACCTCCTGGGAGCACAAAGGTTTTAATTGGCTCAAGTGTTTGCTCCATCGTATCAATTGCTTCTTCCAATGATTCAATATCTTCTTCAGAAATTTTTGGCAAACGTTTTTTTGCAGTCTCACTTTCGGTAGCTAACAAAGCACCGAGGGTAAACAAGCGATCTTGAATCCTAATCAACTGCGAAACTCTAACCTCATCAACACACAAATCGCGCAACAAACCGATATAAGAATTCAATTCATCTACAGTTCCATAGGCATGAATCCTTAGATCCCCCTTCGAAACTCGTTGACCTCCAAATAAAGAAGTCTTTCCCTTATCGCCTGTTTTTGTATATACTTTCATAACTACTTCGCTAGTTTCACAATATTCTCATTGGGTAAATCAGAATCAACTAAACCATCTCTTAAACGTAAAATACGATGAGAATGCGCTGCAACTTCTTCCTCGTGAGTAACAACAATTACGGTATTTCCCATTTGATGAATCTCTTTAAACAAATGCATTATATCTAAAGAAGTTTTGGAATCTAAATTTCCTGTAGGCTCATCTGCCAATATAATAGACGGGTTATTCACCAAAGCCCTAGCCACCGCTACACGTTGCCTTTGACCTCCAGACAATTGATTTGGACGGTGATCCATACGGTCACCCAAACCTACCTTTCCCAAAACTTCAGCAGCTTTTACATTTCGCTCTTCAGCACTATAACCCGCATACACTAAAGGTAATGCTACATTTTCTAAAGCTGTTAAACGAGGTAAAAGATTAAATGTCTGGAAAACAAATCCGATTTCTTTATTTCTAATCTCTGCTAAGTCATCATCTTTTAAGGAGCTTACATCTATACCATTCAAACTATAATCCCCTGCGGTAGGTGTATCTAAGCAACCTAAAAGATTCATCAAAGTGGATTTACCACTCCCTGAAGGTCCCATCATAGCGACATACTCGTTCTTTTGAACAGAGACATCTATTCCTCGAAGTGCTTTTACGATTTCTGAACCTACACTGAATTCTCTAGTTAAAGCTTTTATATTGATGATTGGATTAGACATAC
>Ga0209495_1000918_pt1 | contig 21449 bp, 23 predicted proteins | sample EN1Hudsemesocosm_FD_184629 | JGI IMG/M metagenome (GOLD analysis project Ga0209495, IMG submission 184629) | Methane-oxidizing microbial communities from mesocosms in the Hudson Canyon - EN1E Hudson Canyon (SPAdes) (version 2) | ecosystem: Environmental > Aquatic > Marine > Cold seeps | place... | reverse complement strand
CTTCCCAATCCCATAAAATAGGGGTATTGTGTAGATGTAGTTGATCGAATGTTAACTAAGGATAGTTAGTAATAATAAGGATATTTTAAAAGGATTATTTTCTAAGTTCTGCTAACAAGGTCTTTAATAAAATGTTTGACACATTTCCCCAATCCCAGCCCCCTATCCAGAGGGTGCTCGGCTTCACAATAATCGAGCTAATGATGACGTTGGCTGTTGCAGCCGTGCTCGTAACTATAGCTATCCCTAGTTTTCGTAGCATGATTATCAGCAATAATATTATTACCCATACCAATGAATTTGTTGGCACAATAAGCTACGCTAGGTCTGAAGCCATTCGCCGCGGTAAGAGTGTGACTATTTGTAAAAGTAGTTCAGGAACTGCTTGTCTGACAGGTGGAGGGACATACTGGGATAGTGGCTGGATTGCACATATAGATTTAGATAGTGATGGAACGGTCGATGCTAATGAGGTATTAAGGGTATGGCCAAAATTGCCAGACACCTATACTTTGCGCTCAAGTGAGTTCACGGATCTTTTACGATATAATCCATTAGGAACGGCTAATAATAGTGGCAGTTTTGCAATTTGTCATAACAGCTCTGAACAAGGAGCAAAAGCCATTATCATCACTCCTATGCGCCCTCGTTTAGGTGAGGATTCTGACAACAATCAAATACCAGAAAATGACTCTGGTGAAATTAACTCATGTGAATCACCATGAAATTATCTAATATAAAAAACAGCTCTGGTTTCACACTTATTGAGGTGCTAATTTCAATACTTATATTGTCTGTCGCTTTTTTAGGAATAGCCGCATTGCAGGTTAATGCACTGAAAAACAACCAAAGTTCACTACAGCGCAGTCAGGCAATAATTTTATCTTATTACATGATGGATTCAATGCGTGCAAACCCAATTGCTGCTGTCGGTGGTGCATATAACCTAATCAAAACTTGTACAGTTCCTACAGCTGATGCCACTTTACGTACTGATGACCATATAGCTTGGCTAACGGCACTTAAAGCCAATATGGGTGATCTAAATACAACGTGTGGTGAAATCAGTTGCAATCTTGCAAGCTGTACAGTAACAGTCTACTGGGATGATAGTCGAGCGTCATCAGGTAGTAATGCTCAATCTTTTCAAATTAAAAGTAAGCTCCGCAATCCAAACCCATGAGTAAGTTATGAACAATAAATCATTCACGTCATCGCGACAATCAGGTTTTACTCTTATTGAGCTAATGATAGCCGTAATGTTAGGCCTACTTATTGTTGCTGGGGTGATTGGTGTTTTTCTCTCCAATAAACAAGTCTACCGCCAAAATGAGAATGTGGCTCGACTACAAGAAAGTGCTCGTTATGCCAAGGAAATTATCTACCGTGATATTCGAGAAGCAGGTGGAATAGCCTGTGGTAGTAATTTACCAACGGCAAATGTAGTCAATAATCCTACGGCGAATTGGTGGTCCGACTGGGGAGAAGGAATTCGTGGCTATGAAGGTACTGAAACCTTACCTGCTAAGGCAACTGGTACGGGTACTGACGAACGTGTTGCCGGCACTGATGCTGTCATAGTTTGGCGTGGTGATGCCGCGTCAGGTGTCACCATTGTTAGTCATGATCCTCCTGCTGCACAATTTAAAGTCAACACTACTGCACATGGATTTACTGATGGTGCGGTACTGCTCGTATGTGATCTAAATCAAGCAGCTATATTTCAAGTTACTAATGCTAGTGACACCAATGTGACTATTGTTCACAACACCGGAACAGAAGTACCAGGGAATTGTAGTAAAGGTTTAGGCTTTCCAACTGATTGTTCCAGCGTCAATGGCAATCCATATACTTTTGCCGGTGGAGGAATAATGAGTCAACTAGCAAGCTCTGCATGGTATATAGGTTACAATGGCAGGGGTGGAAAATCACTTTATAAAGCCAATAGTATTACGAGTGATGAAGTAGCTGAAGGTATAACAGATCTTCAAATGAAATACTTAGTGGTAGATTCAAGTGGTAATTTAGCAAGCAGTTATGTAGATGCAACTAGCGTGACAGATTGGACCTTAGTGGTAGCGACTCGTCTAGTATTAACTGTTGAGACCCTTGAAAATGTCGGTTCTGATGGTCTACCAATTACAAGAACATGGAACTCTGTGATTACACTAAGGAATCGCCGCCCATGAACATCAAACTTAATAAAGCATCAAACATAAAACCAAAACAACAAGGTGCTGTTTTGGCAGTGTCATTAGTCTTATTAATACTAATCACTTTACTTGGTTTATCAGGTCTTCGAACTGTTAACTTAGAAGAAAAAATGGTTATCAATAGCATTGATCGTAATCTAGCATTTCAAGCTGCCGAGGCCGCCCTCCGATTTGGTGAAGAATATGCCGTAGCGAACAAGCCTACCCCAGCCTATGTAGATGCAAATCTAAATACCTGTCCAACTGATTTAACGGTAGCTATTAATAACTGTACAACTGGAGTGTGTCCTGAACCCGATAATAATTGTGGATCACGATGGGATCCCGCATCAGGGTTTACAGCTTGGGCTAATTACGGTGGTACAAGTTTAGGAGCGCTAGCGGGCTCTGTCCCACAGTATTTCATAGAGTACCTTGGTAGTACATATCCTTGTAATGGAACAGTTATACCGGATCCTCTAAATTGTAAACGATATCGTGTCACTGCTCGTAGTAATCCTAGTGCAGACCGAGCATCAGTCGTTCTACAGTCACTTTATGCAACTGATTAATTAGGGATAAATGAAATGACATCAAATTTATATATACAAGTTTCAAATAAAGGCGGAATGAAAAGCCTTAAAAAATTGGCCTTTTTCTTTTTGTTCATCTCTAGCTTATTGCTAATTGACATGTCTGTTTCTCATGCCGATGTGGTAGGACAAATAAGCAAACTATCAACCATAACTAATGAAATTGAAATTGGGGGGGTTGCTTACAAATTACCCTCCCATGTAATAAATGCACAATTGAAAGTAGGTGATTTTGTTTCATTTAACGCTAAAGATGAAGTTATTCAATATATTAAAGCCTTAGGAAGACAGATAGATACGCTTAAATCTCTATAAGCAAGGAAATTAGAAAGTCATAATATGATTTTCTTTCTATCTCTAGGAGTAGGAGTAATAACGATGAAAAAATATACATTTACCAACAAATTACTAGATATTATAAGAGTAAGCTTATTTATTGCTATAGGTGCTGTTGAGTCACAAGCTCAAGTGATCCCAACGGTACCCTTATTAGCATCAAACTCAGCTGAACCCAACATTCAAATGGTTCTAGATGATTCTGGTTCTATGCACTGGGAAATAATGCCCGATGATTATGTTTATACTGCCTACACGTTTCCTAGAGCTAGTGGTATTTATGGTGGAGGTGATTACGATAATATTATTCCTACTTTTGAAGATAATGATCCCTTAAATGCATTAACACGTTCCCCTCAGGTTAATAGTGTTTATTACAATCCATCTATAAGCTATTTACCATGGAGTAATGAAGATGGAAGTCTATACAGTAACGCCAATATTACTTGTTCAGACCATAACCCATTCGACACTGCTAAGGGATGTAGAGATTTAACACAAAATAATACCCAAACAGCAAATTGGCTAAACTGTACCTCTAGCGGTACAGCTCTAACCTCCTGTACACAAACTTCCGAAAGTAGAACATTTTGGCCAGCGACTTATTTTCGCCATGATAATATTGGCAGTGTATGGACTTGGGGAAATTACACTCGAGTTGAAATACGCTCAAGTACTACAACTTATATTAACGAGGGAAGAGAAAATCGAACTGATTGTAGTAATGCTACCAGTGCTAGCTGCACATATGCCGAAGAAATACAGAACTTTGCCAATTGGTACTCATTCTACCGTTCACGAATTCTTACGGCTCGTGCTGGTATAGGTCGAGCATTTGCCAATCAGGGCAGTGGTTTTCGACTTGGATTTAGCGCGATAAATAAAGGCACAACTTCAGTAGATGGTATTTCAACTGAAACAGTAATTAGTGGCGTTAGAACTTTTACCGGAACGGATAGAGAGGATTTTTTCACAGATTTATATGGTCATGTGATGGAACCAGCAAGTACACCATTACGTCGTGCACTTGATGATATTGGGCAATATTATAGTCGAACAGACGCACAAGGACCATGGAGTACACTGCCAGGGCAGTCTGGAGGTACGGATTTAACCTGCCGTCAAAGCTACACTATCCTGATGACAGATGGTTACTGGAATAGTGATAACGCGTCTGGTGATGCCAATGACAATAATGATGGAACTAATGGTCCCACAATTACAGAATCAGCTACTACTCCCCCTCAAACCTATACCTATAATGCAATATCTCCTTTTACCGATAGTCGAGGTGATACTTTAGCTGATCCAGCTATGTATTATTGGAAAAGAGACTTGCGTACCGATCTCACCAATGAAGTACCTATAAATTACAAAGATCCTGCTTTCTGGCAGCATATGGTCACTTTTGGTGTTGGTCTAGGTGTGACAGGTAGTATTAATTCAGATGATGCTTTTGCAGCAATATTTGATGATTCAGCCCCAGCTATAACTTGGCCAGATCCATCCTCATCAAATCCAGCCAAACTTGATGATTTATTACATGCCTCAGTGAATAGTCGTGGGGGCTTCTTCAGTGCATCAAATCCAGATGAGTTTGCATCAGCTCTAAATGATACGCTATCAGATATAGCTAAGCGAATAGGTTCCTCCTCATCAATCGCAGCAAATAGCACATCAATTGGCACAGGTAGTCAGGTGTTCCAAGCAAAATTTAATAGTGCAAAATGGTCAGGTGAATTAGAGGCAAAATCAGTAACCGTCGCATCAGGTGTGAATCCGATTCCTACTTGGTCAGCATCGAATACAATACCTCTTCCAGCAAATAGAAAAATATTCACAACAACTGGAACTACTGACAATGAGTTTCTGTGGGCTAATTTATCGGCAGCAAATCAAAGTAATTTGACCAGTGTTGATATTCTTAATTATATTCGCGGTGACCGAAGTAAAGAATTACAAAATGTTGGCGGAACATTTCGTAACCGAGCGAGCCATGTATTAGGTGATATTGTTCATTCATCACCGTATTACGTTAAAGATACTGATACAGTATATGTTGGCGCTAACGATGGTATGCTACATGCCTTTGATGCAAGTACAGGTACTGAGCTATTTAGTTATATACCGAGTACATTACTTGCTAAACTTCCGAGTCTAACTCAGCCAAGTTATTCCCATGAATACTATGTTGATGGAGACATCGCGGTTTCAAGTTTAGGTCAAACTACCGGACACAATTATTTAGTATCAGCTCTTGGCCGAGGTGGAAAAGGACTAATAGGTTTGGATGTTACGACACCATCATCATTTAGCTCAAATGATGTTCTCTGGGAATATACCGACCCAAGTGATGCAGATCTTGGCTTTATGCTAGGCCGACCAACAATCGCGAAGATGAATGATGGTTCAACTGCTATTATTATTGGCAATGGCTATAATTCAACATCAGGAACTGCTGCATTATATATAATTGATCTTGCTACAGGAAGCGTCATCAAAAAGATTGATACTGAAGTGACAGGGGATAATGGTCTGTCAACTCCAGGTGTTTTTGACAGCGACGATGATGGTGATATTGACTATATTTACGCTGGGGATTTAAAAGGTAATGTGTGGAAATTTGATGTTAGTGGAGGCATTAGTCAATGGAAAGTTGCTTTTAAATCAGGTAACACACCAGAACCAATATTTACCGCAACAGATGCAACTAATCCACAGGCAATAACAGCGCCAATCACCGTCTCTGTAAATAATATAGCGTCAGATTCGAATTTTGGAAAACGATATATTTTCTTCGGTACCGGTAGCTACTTCCGTAGTGGTGATCCAAATGATAATCAGGTACAAAGTTGGTATGGTTTAATTGACGAAGATAGTCAAATATCTGGAAGAAGCTCATTGGCAACTCGCAGCTTGCTTTATACCGGCACTTTCGATGGTAGTACTGCAAGAACATTTGAAACGGTTACAGCTAATGACATGATAGGAAAATCAGGTTGGTATCTAGATTTTGATACGGAAACGGGTGAACGGATGGTTACATCATCCACAGTACACAACCTTGCAGTTCCTGCTTTGATCGCAAGCACGATAATTCCAGTTGATGACCCCTGTTTACCTGAGGGCCGAGGTTTTATAAATCTTATTGATCCATTTACGGGTGCTCGCTTAAACCAAGGGGTTATAGATTTGGATCAGAGTGGTGATTTTAGTGATGATGTTCTCAATAACATTGTAATTGGTTCTTATGATCCAAATATTGGTATGCCGAGTGAACCTTTAATTATGGGGGACCGATTAATTGTAGGTGGCACGGATGGTACTACAGATGATCGACTCGTCGATTTAGGAACTGCAGGCGATCCAGAAGACCCAACTCTAGGCTCACAACCTAATAAAAGAATTAATTGGCGTGAAATCATCTTAGAATAATAAGATATTAATAGGATAGGAATATGAAAAACAAAGGGTTTACTCTTATAGAATTAATGATAGCACTTGCTATTATTGCGATACTTGCAATGATCGCTCTGCCTTCCTATCAACTTTATGTAATGAAATCTAATCGAGCGCTTGCTCAAGGCTGCATGCTTGAATTTGCTCAAGATATGGAACGATACTATACAACTAATATGACTTATGCTGGTGCAACAATAGCAAATACTAGCTGCGCCAGTGAAGTATCTGGAAGGTATGCATTTTCAGGTGGAACACCCACAGCTACTACTTTTACGATAACTGCAACGCCGCAGCTCCCTCAACAAAATCAAGATAGCTGCGGCACAATGACATTAAATCAGGCCGGGGTAAAAACAACAACTGGTACTGTTGGTTGTTGGTGAAGCCAGTTTGGGTTAAAAAGGTTATTCATCTATATGATGATGACTAATAGCACCTGTTAACTCAAACCCTACTATTTATCAATTAATAGTAGAAAACATATGGCAAAGCCATAGCACTCGGACAAGTGTAAATATAGCGGAAATGACATCATAGGATTAAAGGGGGCGTTACCCTTAAGTAACCATCCTCTAATAAAAACCAAACTGCAAACTTTTCGACATTATCTTTAGTTGTAAATAGAAGTCTATATTATGAAAATCGTTGGATTCCCATTTTCATGAGAATGACGGGGTTATTTATGATTCCGTTTCTAAAGCAAACCCAAGCTGAACCTCTTCCTCATCATCCCGAACAAAACCTCCCACCGTAACCCCAACCAAACGAACAGCTTGTTTCCCCGCCTCAGTACGAGATAAAAGTTCAGGTAACAATGCCTTAAAATCTTTCAACTCACTTAATACCTCAGATGAACTTTGACAACGAGTCACCTGCTGAAAATTAGCATACTTCACTTTCACAGTAAGAGATCGAGCTTCTAATTGAAGCACTTGCAAGCGATCAAACACAATCTCAGCCAGCGACTCTAACTGAGTAAGTAATTCACCCGTATCCATCATGTCTTCAGAAAAAGTCGTTTCTTTACCTAATGATTTTCGTAGTCGAGTACTGCGTACAGGACGGTGATCTATACCTCGTGAAATGGTGTAGTAATAGTGTCCCGACTTACCAAAATGTGTTGTTAAATCGTGCTCTGTCCATTGGCGTATATCTAAGCCAGTTTTGATATCTAGCTTATTCATCTTAGCTTCTGTGGCAGGTCCAATTCCATGAAACTTGCCAATAGCTAGTTCGGCAACAAATGCAGCTCCCTGCTCGGGTTTAATGATATATAAACCATCAGGTTTATCCATATCTGATGCAACCTTAGCGAGGAATTTATTATAGGAAACACCAGCAGAAGCTACTAGGTCGGTCTCAGCCAAAATATCCTGTTTAATCGCTTGCGCTATGCGTGTTGCTGACCCATCATAGTCAGAAGTATAGGTAACATCTAAATAGGCTTCATCTAAAGATAAAGGCTCAACTTCAGAGGCATAACGCCAGAATATTTCACGTATTTTTTCCGATACTTCACGATAAGCTTCAAACCGTGGTGGAACAAAAATAGCCTGTGGACATAAACGATAAGCTCGTGAACATGGCATAGCAGAATGAATACCAAATTTCCGAGCTTCATAGCTACAGGCGGCAACAACACCGCGACTATTGGGTTGTCCACCAACAATGAGAGGTTTACCTAACAGTTCAGGATTATCTCGTTGTTCAACAGAGGCAAAAAATGCATCCATATCAACATGGATTATTTTTCGTTGTTGCACCATGAAATAATACTTGTAACTTACCAGCTAATCGTTGGGAATACGTGGTAAATCCATTGCACACAGACAAGTGCAAATATGCCTGCAATCACATCATCAACCATAATTCCTAGTCCACCATGGATAGCTTTATCGGCAAGATTGATTGGCCATGGTTTTAAGATGTCAAAGAAACGGAAAAATACAAACCCTAATACCAGCCACTCCCAACCAGCAGGTGCGGCAATCATTGTGATTAAATAACCTACAATCTCATCCCAGACGACGGCTGAGGGATCATCTTGACCCAACCACTCTGCTGATTTCTGACAAATCCAAATACCGGCAATAAACGCGATAACAACCACTGCCAAGTAGATTGCTAATGGTAAATCTTTCATCAACCAATAAATAGGGATAGCTGCCAAGGTGCCAAACGTTCCAGGTGCTTTAGGCGCCAAACCTGAACCAAAGCCTAGTCCTAAAAAGCAGGCTGGGCGTTTTAGAAGTTCACGAAATGTAGTTTGTTCATTTGAAGTGGTCATAACCCGTTCCTGCCTCTGTTAGATCTATCAATTCATCACTATCGTTAATGTAAAACAGTCCATCATCATTGGTGATCATACCAATGCGTGTGCATTGCCCCTGAAACTGTTGCTCCATCGTTGCAAAATGCTCTGGTGGAACAGTAAAACATAATTCATAGTCATCACCAGAGTGTAATGCCAGTTGCTCGGCATCTTGTTTAGGGACTTTTTTCATGGCAGTAGATAAGGGTATTTTGTCTAGATCGAGCCTTGCTCCAACGTTACTCTTGTCAAGAATATGACCTAGATCGGCGACTAAGCCATCAGAGATATCTATTGCTGAGGAAGCCAAGCCAAGTAAAGCCTGTCCAATTTTATTACGAGGGTTAGGTTGCTCTAAGCGTTGCTGGAAATAGGTTTTATCTTCATCATTGAGGCTAGTGTCATCCCACTGATTCAGCTGTCTCTGTAATGCTGCACCTGCATCACCCAAGCTTCCAGTCACATAAATTAGTTCACCCAGTTTGGCACCACTACGACGTAATGCTTGTTCAGGTTTAACAAAGCCGTGAACTTGAATGCTAATCGTTAGGGGGCCTCGTGTCGTGTCACCGCCAACCAGATGGATATTATGCTGTTGTGCAAGCTTCGCTAAGCCTTGTGAAAAGCCCTGCAACCAGCTGTCATTCACTTCTGGTAAGGTTAACGCTAGGGTGAACCAGGCTGGTGTTGCGCCCATTGCAGCTAAATCACTTAGGCCAACCGCTAGGCTTTTATGGCCTAAGGTCTCAGGAGTGACATCGGCAAAGAAATGAATACCTTCAACCAATGTATCAATGGAGACAGCTACAACATGATCGGCTGGACACTGTAATAAGGCACAGTCATCGCCAATGCCTAACTCGACATCATCACGCTCAGAGGTAAGTTGCTCGAAGTATTGCTTAATGAGTGAAAATTCGTTCACAGGTCACCTTAAGATCTGTAGATTGGCTTTCAACCCAATATGTTGGACTAAAGTCCAACCTACAGTTATACGTTTCAAATGGTTATGCTATTTTTTACTACGACGAGCCTTAGAAGCTTTGTATTCAACTTCACGCAATTTAGAGCCCATTTTGTCTAATACACCATTCACATATTTATGGCCTTTTTCGCCACCAAATGATTTGGCTAATTCAACCGCTTCATTTAATACTACGCGGTAAGGGACTTCTGGACGATGCATAAACTCATAGACAGCAAGTCTTAATACTGAACTTTCTACAGGATCAATTTCTGATAAGTTACGATCAACCGCAAATGCTAATTCAGCATCTAATGTCTTTATCTCTTTTGAAACACCTTCAACTAGAATGGTGAAGTATTTCTTATCCATCTTTTCTGAATTTTCGGCAGTAACAAAATCAAGCTCATCTTTAGCGAGTTTTTGTCCGTTAACTAATGCTTGATATAGTGCTTGAACTGCTGCGGCACGAGAATGAGAACGAGGTAAAACCTTTGCCATTTGTTATGCACTCTCAATTTGACGTAGAACATTCACCATTTCAATGGTACCCATTGCAGCTTCTGCACCTTTGTTACCCGCTTTTGTACCGGCACGCTCAATAGCTTGCTCGATAGTATCAACAGTTAACACACCAAAAGATACAGGGATATCAAGTTGCAATGTTAATTGGCCTAAACCTTTAGAACATTCACCTGCAACAAAATCAAAATGTGGTGTTCCGCCACGGATAACAGCACCTAATGCGATAATTGCATCGTATTTACCAGTACGGCCCATACGCTGAACAGCCAATGGAATTTCAACTGCACCAGGCACTCTCGCTAAATCAATATCACTTTCACTTGCGCCATGACGTACTAAACAATCAATTGCACCTGAAATTAGGTTATCAACAATAAAATCGTTAAAGCGACCTGCTACGATGCCGACTTTAATGCCTTTAGCTGAAAAATCACCAGAAAAAGTTGTGATATTACTCATTGTTTTGATTTATCCGAGACTATAAAAAGAGACTATTGTACTGTTTTTGACGAAGTTTTGCTTGGCTGAACACTATTTGTTCTTAGCGTGTGGCAAGCCAGCAGGATCTGCTTCAATAACAAACCATTTATATTTCTTCTTATCAATCCGTACAGCAGTAAGATGATCTCCCCAGACAGCACCGCTATCGGTAGAGAACACATTGCCATATTGACCTGTGCCTAAAGTAGACCAATGGCCAAAAACAATCCTATCGCCTTCTGTTTTTCGTCCGGGCATGGCAAACCAAGGTAATTCATCTTTAAGTTTATTTTTAGGTGCCCCCTTAAAGTCTAATGCCAAGCGACCATCAAGGTGACAGTACCTTAGGCGGGTAAAACAATTAGTGATATAGCGTAGGCGTTTCCAACCAGTGAGGTCTTTTGACCATGTATCTGGCTCATTACCGTACATATGTTTGAAAAAGTCTCGCCAATTATCACTTTGTAAAACTGCTTCTACTTCAGCCGCTCGTTTAAGTGATTTTTTAATGGACCACTGTGGAGGCAAACCTGCATGCACCATACTAAAACCTAAATCGGCATCATGGTGAAATAAGGGTTGATGGCGCAACCAAGTAAGCAACTCTTCACTATCATCTGCTTCAAGAACAGATTCCATTGTATCCATACGATGCTGATGTTTATTCACTCCGGCTGCGGTTGCGAGCAAATGTAAATCATGATTACCGAGCACGACTTTCACGCGTTCCGGACCTAAGTCTTTGGCAAATCGTAGTACTTCTGCCGACATAGGGCCACGATTGACCAAATCCCCCGCAAGCCATACCTGATCTTTTTTAGGATTAAATTCAATGGCATCAAGTAGTTTTAATAGCTCATCAAAACAACCTTGCACATCACCTATTGCATATACTGCCATCTAAAAACGTCCACTACCCTTTAATTTGTAACTACTTTACCTGAAAGTATGGGGTAATAGTATTGTTCTATAGATGCTAAACCGTAGGTTGGTGTTTTAACCCAACACGTTGGACTCAAGTCCAACCTACAAGGCAGCGTTATCTACGACGGTATAGAGGATCAGGTTTTAAAACTGTTGTTTGATAACTTTCACTAAAGTCATCAAATGCAGGCAATGCATCAGCAATACGATGCTCATTTACCATTTCAAAACTATTGATGCCGCACTGTGTCATATAGAACAGTTGATCATGCAAAATATCGCCTTGAGCTCTGATTTCACCTTTATAGTCATATCGGTCACGTAATAAACGAGCAAATGAATAACAACGTCCATCCGTGAATGCAGGGAAGTTCAACACAATTAATGAGAAGTTAGCTAAATCTGGAACAATCTCTTCTAATGGATCTTCACCCGTTAATCGTAGCCCTAACCCACTTTCATGATGAGATAAACTCTCATGCTCTGCTTGCCAACGCGCTAATGAAACAGTGAAGTTTCCTGAGATTAACTCTGCTTCATCATCTAAATGCAGCCAATTGTCTTCGACAATTTCACGATCTTTAATTATCTGCATAAACACGCTCCTTAAACGGATCAACACCAACACGACGAACAGTTGCTAAAAACAACTCATCTTCATGGCGGTGTTCTTTAAATACATCAATCAATGTAGCAACAGTATCAACCACTTTATCTTTAGGAATAGCTCGACCTAAACGCTGACCAATTTCCGCATCAGCTTCAGAGCTACCACCTAGTGTAAATTGATACCACTCTTCACCTTTCTTATCGACACCTAAAATACCGATATGGCCAACACTTTGATGCGCGCAGCCGTTCATGCAACCTGACATTTTGATTTTAATGTCACCTAGATCATAAAGGTAATCAAGATCATCAAAACGTTCGTTAATCTCTTTAGCTAAAGGAATAGAGGTCGCATTTGCTAAACCACAGAAATCTAAACCTGGGCAACAAATCATATCGTTCAATGTATTGATATTTGCTGTTGCTAAACCTTCTGCTTGTAAACGCAACCACAAGGCATAACAATCCGCTTGTTTTACATCACTTAATAATAAGTTTTGATTATGGCTAGCACGAATCTCACCTAAGCTAAATTCATCTGCCAAGTCTGCCACAAGATCTAACTGGTCAGAAGTGATATCACCCGGTGGAACACCCGGTGCTTTTAATGAAATATAGGCAATTTTGTAGCCTGATACTTTATGGTCAACGACATTCTGTTTTACCCAACGTGCAAAATCAGCATCTTCAGCTTGTACTTTTGCAAAGCTCTCGTCAGTTCCGGCTGTCACATCATAACTAGGTTCAATAAAGTGGCTTTTAACACGGTCAATTTCTTTATCATCAAGTTCAAGCTGTTGACGAATTTGTACCCACTCAGCTTCAACTAATTCACGAATATGATTAATACCATGCTCACGAACAGTAATCTTAATACGTGCTTTATATTTATTATCACGGCGACCTAGGCGGTTATAAACACGCAAGATAGCTTCTAAGTATGACAATAAGTCTTTCTTTTCAAGGAAGGGACGAATTTGTTGACCGACAATAGGTGTTCGACCTAAACCACCACCAACAAGTACTTCAAAACCCACTTCACCTTCATGATTTTTAACAAGGTGTAAACCAATATCATGCAACTGAGTTGCAGCACGGTCTTCTTCAGTACCAATCACTGCAATCTTAAACTTACGTGGTAAATAGGCAAACTCAGGGTGGAATGTTGACCACTGACGAATAATTTCACACCATGGGCGTGGATCTTCTATTTCAGCGGCGTTAACACCTGCGAACTGATCCGATGTTGTATTACGAATACAGTTACCACTACTTTGAATAGCATGCATTTGTACTGATGCTAATTCAGCCAAAATATCAGGCACAGTTTCTAATGCTGGCCAGTTCAACTGAATATTAGTACGTGTTGTGAAATGCACATAACCCTTGTCATAACGACGTGAGATATCAGCCATTTTACGCACTTGCTTCGAGGACAATAGTCCGTAAGGAACAGCAACACGTAACATTGGCGCATGGATCTGAACATACAGACCATTCATCAATCGTAATGGGCGGAACTGCTCTTCCGTCAATTCACCCGCTAAAAAACGACGTGTTTGATCGCGGTATTGTGCTACCCGCTGATCTATCATCGCTTGATCGTAATTATCGTACTGATACATTTAAATCTCTACACTCGATATTGAAGCACATATTATAAGCGATCATTACTTATAACAGTAAATTATAAATACCTATATTAATATATGATTATCTTCTAACGCTTCATCTAATTATTTATTAAAACCAGAACCGTAGCCCTGCAAGCCAACTAACACTGGAGTCACTTTCACCTTCTTGTTGTGCAAAGTCAGCAGTTTGTCCAAATCGTTTACCCCATTCAACACCTATATAAGGTGCAAATTCACGTTTAATTTCATAACGTAGTCGTAAGCCGGCACTGATCTCTGATAAACCACTGCCAATACCAACACCTGCATCATTTTTGCTAAAGATATTGACCTCGACTTCTGGTGATAACACCCATTTTTGACTAAGCATTAACTCATATTCAAGCTGACCACGCAGGTTAATATTGCCATCTTCTCCCACAAATAAAGCGACGTCCGTCTCAAAGAAATAAGGTGCTAAACCTTGTACACCAAGTGCTAGCCAATTCCTATTAGGCTCTGGTTTGATATCATGCCGCCAGCCAATTTGAGCATCCCAATAAGGCGCTATTGCTCGACTATAAAGTAGCTGCACTTCAGCTTTTTCCACATCACTATTGTTTAATTCACCTTCGGTCTTAAACCATAATTTGCTTAAATCTTTGCCAAGCCAAGCTTGTGCGTCCCAAGCACTATTATCGTCATCCCCCACTTCAAGTTGGTCAATCTTAATCATCGTTAATACGGGGTCATCAATCATGCCAGCAGCATAGGCAGCATTTGCACAACAAAGCGTAATAAAGAGTGTGACTAATCTAAACATTAGATCACCCTCACTTCACGAAACATGCTCAGCATATGAAACATTAGATGACAGTGATAGGCCCATCGTCCACGAGCATCTGCAGTTACCAAATAACTCACTTTAGAGCCGGGCTGCACAATAATTGTATGTTTACGAGGGATCCGTTCACCATCGCCGGTTTCCAAATCACTCCACATGCCATGCAAATGCATGGGATGATTCATCATCGTGTCATTAACCAATGTAAATCGTACTCGCTCACCATATTTTAAGATAATAGGTTCCGCATCAGCATATTTAACACCATCAATTGACCACATATAACGTGCCATATTTCCGGTTAAATGGAGTTGAATCTCTCTTTCTGGTTCGCGTAGATCAGGCGTTTGATACAGATTGCGTAAGTCGCCATAGGTCAACACCTTCCTGCCATATCGCGTAGCATGATCACGTAATCCGATGCCGGGGTCATTCAGTTTATACATGGGCATTTCAGCCCGCATATCTACTTGCGGGCCAAACTCAGTCTGTTTATGTTTTATCGCTTCATCACTACCAAAGCCAGCCTTACCTGAGCCCATTTCTGATGCCATTGCCATGTGCATAGAATGGTCCATTTGATGCTCCATATGCTCTGAGATGTCCATCATTGACATCTCATCCATATCAGTCATCCCATCATGATTCATGCCCATATCCGCCATCGTCAAAATGGGGGAAGGATCAAGTTCTGGCAATTCTGCTTTCATGTTCATATCAGAAGTTAAGACACCATAAGCAAAGCCCGTTCGGTCTATGGCTTGGGCAATAATAGTATGTGCTTTATCTGCTTCAGGTTCGACAATCACATCATAAGTTTCAGCCACACCAATACGAAAATCGTCTATTGTAACTGGCTCAATATTTTGACCATCAGCAGCCACAACAGTCATTTTTACATTAGGAATTCGCACATCAAATAAGGTCATTGCTGCTGCATTAATAAAACGTAAACGAACCTTTTCACCTTTGTTAAATAACCCTGTCCAACCCTGCTCCGGCGTTTGGCCATTCATTAAAAAGGTATACGTTGTTCCGTTTACATCTGAGATATCTCGGTCAGACATTCTCATCTGGTTCCACATTTTTCGTTCACGCCATGTTTGTGTAACACCTTTATCTTTGATTTCAGCCCACGTGTCAGCAGCAGTACGTTCGTGTCGATTATAGTAATGACTTTGTTTTTTTAGTTTTGCATAAACATCACTAGGATCTTCATCTGTCCAATCAGACAATATCACCACATAATCACGATCACACTGAATAGGATCAGGCTGGGCAGGAGTAATGACTATTGCCCCATAAATCCCTGTCTGCTCCTGAAAACCAGAATGACTGTGATACCAATAAGTACCACTTTGCTGAACATCAAATTGATATTCAAATGTTGCCCCCGGCTTTATGCCAGCAAAACTTAAACCCGGTACACCATCCATATTGGTCGGTAAAATCATGCCATGCCAGTGAATAGAACTATCAGAAGCCAAGTGATTGGTCACTTTCAGAGTCACCTTCTCACCCTGCTTCCATCTTAATATTGGGGCAGGTAAAGAGCCATTTACTGTGGTTGCGATTCGATTTTTACCGGTGAAGTTCACCACCTGGTAATCAATATCAAGATTAAAGTTCTGGCCTCGTAACTCCGGCGTTCTAATTTCTTGATCAGTTGAGGCGGCTAGATTAGGCCATGTTAATGCAGCACCAGCAATCACCGATGAAGTGCCCAGCACAAAGCGGCGGCGTGTTATTGGCGTTGCTAAGTAATTGCTATGTTTTGTCATATCGCTATCATGCACTATTTATAAGTTACTGTTTATGACAAGTAATCTTGCCAATAATTACACTAGCTCCTGATATTTTGAATATATCCTTATCCAAGGTAAGCTAGTCAGTATATTTTTTAAATGATTATTGTTCCATTATGTCTAAAGCATCGCGCCAAAAACAACGTATCTGGCTTATTTTAGCCTTTGCCATACTGACTTATTTTGCCAGTGACTATTCACCGGAAAAAGCCACTTCAGTTCCTGAAGTACAGAGTACGCTTGAGCAAGCAATTCAACAACAACGTAGTAATGTTCAACTAGAAGTATCAGGAACAGTATACAAACTCTTAGCAGATGATCTTGAAGGCCATCGTCATCAGAAATTCCTTATCAAAACGGCTAATGAACATACGCTCCTCATTGTGCATAATATTGACTTGGCACCTAGACTTAATTCATTACAAGAAGGTGATTCACTCTCTGTTTTTGGTCAGTATGAGTGGAATAAAAAAGGTGGTTTAATACATTGGACCCATCATGACCCCGCAGGACAACACATTGCTGGCTGGATTAAACATCAAGGTAAAACCTATCAATAAATGAGTGACAAACTACCTTTAGAGTCTGGTTTTCCCGCTATAGAAGATTGTAATGCTCGTATTCTGATATTGGGTTCAATGCCCAGCATAAAATCACTTGAACAACAGCAATACTATGCTCATCCACGCAATGCTTTCTGGCCAATAATGTGTGCCATCTTTAATATTGATAGAAATGAGGCTTATCAACAACGTTGTGAGCTATTAATAAAAAATCATCTTGCTGTTTGGGATTCAATTAAAGCTTGTCAGCGCCAAGGTAGCTTAGATCAAAGTATTGATTCCAGCAGCATGATGGCCAATGATTTCACACTCTTTTTTCAACATCATCCTAATATTGAGACAATATTATTTAATGGGGCTAAAGCAGAACAGGTGTTTAATCGCTATGTATTACCCACATTAGACGAACAACTGACGACTATTCCTCGACATCGCCTACCATCGACTAGCCCTGCACATGCCGCGATAAAATTTGAACAGAAATATCAGATTTGGAATCAAGCTTTAGCTATAGATAAAGCCAATATTCTTTAGATAGATCAATAGAGCAAACCCACAAAGGATGACGCCCCAATATTGCATTGGTATCCAGAAAAGTGAATGCTCGGGTTTTATTTCTACCTTTTCTCCCGTGTCAGAATCTACTAATACCCTTGCAGGTTTATTATTGAGCTTCATTCCAACAAGTGTCGTTGGAATAGCGCCAAGCAACATAGCCAATGGGATCGGCCAAGATAATGCTTTATATTGACCAAGACCAAAGTAATGTTCTACCAATAGCTCTATTGGCAATACAAAGATAAAAATGAAACCAACAATTAATAAACCCCAGCCTTTCCATACAACCATTATTTGTCCCCAATTTATCTCAAAACATTTAATTAAACTTACTTTTTCTCAGCTTGTACATTATGCATTGATTGCTATAGTTATCGGTGTTTTTTCATTACCAATAAACCTAAAACATCTCGTATTCTAAAAAAACGCCGTTGCTCAAAATAGTTTTCAAAGTCCTTTTCTCCCGGCATGGGGTAGTACATGTCTTGTTCTTTTTCAATGATAAGCGGTGTTACATCCTTATCTGACACTAATTTTCGTATCACACTCCGGATCAGACTTGCACCTATAACAGCAGTCAGCATTAAGACCTTTTCTTGTGTTGTATTCGCCTTTAAAGGAAAAGAGCGTCTGGCCAATACTTCACCTGTATCAATGCCTTCATCGATCCAATGAACTGTTACTCCACCTCGGTCACTGCCATTTTTTAACACCCAGAAATAAGTCATTGCACCTTTATACGATGGTAACCAGCCGGGATGAATATTCAATATGCCTTTTTTAGGCAGAGAAATAATCTCTTTTTTCAGGATTTGTGAAAAATAAGCAGAAATAATTAAATCAGGGTTCAACTGTTTGATAAAGTTTTGACAAGATTCATCATTAATATTTTGACAGTGAAAGATGGGGATATTGTGCTCAGAAGCAATTTTCCAAGCTGGTTTCAAACGTTGTCGTAGAAAGGGAAAAATCAGAGTTATTAAATAACCTAGACCTTGGATACAACGTTGCCAAAAAAGCAGCCATGCAAACCGCCAGCCGACTTTTCTTAGATGTTGTTTTATGCGAGACCAACCCTTGAAAGATAGTTTCAATGGCTGAGCTTTAACCACACCAACAATATTAATTTCTGGCATTTGAAGTAGCTTGTTCATAATCATGGCACTGCCAAGATGGCCTGCTGAATATAAAATAACCACATTAAGTTTCATTTTTCAGTGTATCCCTACTTTGAAAATGATCGTGATGAGATAAGCTGGGCCATAATGCCCAGCTTATCTCACACCATTATTTGAACAATTTACTTAGATCTTTTGCATCCCAATGAGGGAAGTGTTTTCTAATCAAAGCATTGAGTTCAACTTCAAAATCAGAAAAATCGCCCGTAGCTGTTACTTGCTGTGCTTGTGAGCCAGATACAGCTTCAGTAATCATACCTGCACCAATCGTTACATTGGTAAGACGATCAATAATGATAAATGAACCTGTACTATGGTTACGTTTATAAGCATCAAAAACAACAGGTTTATTGAGTGAAAACTCACATTGACCAATTTCATTCAACGCCAATTCACTCGCAGAATTTTCTTCTAAGGTATTAACATCAATCTGACTATCCACCGATGTTAAAACACCCGTACTCTCACTCACACCAACTTTAAAGTTATATTGCTTACCAGCAACTAATGGCTTTTCAGTCATCCATACAACTGTTGCTTTAAAATGACTAGCTACATGTGGTTGATGATCTCGATGAACAATCATATCGCCACGACTCACATCGATTTCATCTTCTAAAGTAACAGTAATCGCTTCACCCGGAATCGCTTCGTCCAGATCACCCTCATAGGTCACAATAGATTTAACTCGGCTTTCGCTACCAGATGGCAATACTGTAATATCATCACCCGGCTTTAAAAGACCTGAAGCAAGTGTTCCACAATAACCACGGAAGTCTAAGTTTGGTCGATTAACGTATTGCACAGGGAAACGTGCATCATCAGTATTGGCATCAGCTGCTATTTCGATATTCTCTAAATAATGCATGAGTGTTTCACCTTGATACCAAGGCATATTCTCACTTTTATTAACGACGTTATCGCCCACCAATGCTGAAAGTGGCACAAAATGCACATCTTCCATTTCTAACTCACGAGCAAACTCGCTATATTCTTTGCGAATATCGTTATAAACTTCTTCGCTATAGTCTTTAATATCCATTTTATTAATGGCAACAACAATGTGTTTAATGCCTAATAAATTAGCAATAAAGCTATGACGACGTGTTTGAGTTTGCACGCCATAACGAGCATCAATCAAGATAACAGCTAATTGACAATTTGACGCACCTGTTGCCATATTACGTGTGTATTGCTCATGGCCCGGCGTATCAGCAATAATGAATTTACGCTTTGTCGTTGAAAAGTAACGATAAGCTACATCAATGGTAATACCTTGCTCACGCTCCGCTTGTAAACCATCCACCAGCAAAGCTAAATCAACTGTTTCACCTGTTGTACCTGATTTAACACTATCTTTTGTAATAGATTCTAATTGATCTTCATAGATCATCTTTGAATCATAAAGAAGGCGACCAATTAAAGTACTTTTACCATCATCCACATTACCGCATGTTAAAAAACGTAGAATTTCTTTATTTTCATGCTGCTTTAAATAAGCGTCGATGTCAGTAGCAATAAGACTATCTGTTTGGTAGTTACTATCTGTAGACATTAGAAATAGCCCTCTTGTTTTTTCTTCTCCATCGATCCAGCTTCATCGTGATCAATTGCACGACCTTGACGTTCTGATGTGGTGGTTAATAACATTTCTTGAATAATTTCTGGCAAGGTTTCAGCATTAGAATCTACTGCTCCGGTTAAGGGATAACAACCCAATGTTCTGAATCGTACTTTTTCCATTTTCGGTACTTCGCCTTCATTTAGACGCATACGATCATCATCCACCATAATCTTCAAACCATTACGTTCAACAACCGGACGCTCTGCCGCATAATACAATGGCACAATCGGAATACCTTCTAAATGGATATACTGCCAAATATCTAGCTCCGTCCAGTTAGATAGAGGGAATACTCGAATGCTTTCGCCTTGATTCACTTTACTGTTATAAATATTCCACAATTCTGGACGTTGTTGTTTCGGATCCCAGCGGTGATTTTTATCACGGAAAGAGTAAACACGTTCTTTGGCACGAGACTTTTCTTCATCACGGCGAGCACCACCAAAGGCAGCATCAAAACCATATTTGTCTAAGGCTTGTTTTAAACCGTCTGTTTTCATAATGTCGGTATAACGAGCGTGATCAAAAGGGTTAATGCCTTCATCAATCCCTTCTTGATTACTATGAACCAATAACTCTAAACCTAGCTTTTTAACCTGATCATCACGAAACTTAATCATTTCTTTAAACTTCCATGTTGTATCAACATGAAGTAATGGAAATGGCGGCTTACCTGGTGCAAAAGCTTTCATTGCTAAATGCAACATCACGGCTGAATCTTTACCTACGGAATACAGCATCACGGGGTTATCAAACTCCGCTGCCACTTCACGCATGATATGGATACTTTCAGCTTCTAACTGCTGTAAATGTGTTAGTTTTTTAGTCATATTTCTACTCTAAAATAAAGTCCGTCATTCCCGAATTC
>Ga0209495_1000917_pt1 | contig 21522 bp, 20 predicted proteins | sample EN1Hudsemesocosm_FD_184629 | JGI IMG/M metagenome (GOLD analysis project Ga0209495, IMG submission 184629) | Methane-oxidizing microbial communities from mesocosms in the Hudson Canyon - EN1E Hudson Canyon (SPAdes) (version 2) | ecosystem: Environmental > Aquatic > Marine > Cold seeps | place... | reverse complement strand
TGAATTAATTCTTTAAATAATAGGTATAAAAAAGCCGAACTGCTGTTCGGCTTCTTATTATATGTGTTTGGACTTTACTTGTCCTATTGATGTGAGTTTAATCTGAAAACACATCAAAATCTTCTTCTGGTGGATTACCATCATAAACAAGGTTTTCACGACGTTGAAGATACGCATCACGGACATAGCTATATTTATCTTCAGCTGCTTCTTCGAGTACTTTTTCAACACCTAATAAGTTTGCACGAGCATCTAAGACCTTAAGCGCAACCAGTGCATTACGTGCTCCAGCATCATCAACGTAGGTGACTGGATCCGTGAAAATATCACCTACTAGGCCAACTGTATCTCGTGTAGTGCTTGGACCAAAGAATGGTAAAACGATATAAGCACCCTGTTCCACACCCCATACACCTAGTGTCTGGCCAAAGTCTTCATCATGACTTTCATATCCTGCATAACCTGCAACATCAAAGATACCGGCAATACCGACAGTACTATTGAGTAAGAAGCGACCTGTATCATCAATTGCTTGACCAAATTTAAGCTGGAGTAAGTCATTAAGGATGACTGTAATTTCATTTAAGTTACTAAAAAAGTTACTTACGCCACGTTCGATCGCATCAGGCAAAACAGCATCATAGCCTTGAGCAGCAGGTTTAATAATAGCTTTGTCTAAAGTGTCATTAATTGAGTACATTGTGCGGTTATAATTTTCGAAAGGATCATTAACACCTTCAGAAGTAGTTGCACAGCCTGAGAGCACAAGAATTGCACTCAGAATGCTGAGTTTTATGAATGTAAATTTTGACACGTTTGCTTGTCCTAAGTTTTGTATAGTTTTATATAGAGGAGAATAATCTCACGGACACGTGTATAGAATCAAGTTTATGTGGCGTAAAAACCAAAAAAATATCGAAGGGTGGTATATTTACAACGAAATTAACGATTTCTAATAAAGTAGCAACAGTAAATGCTAATGTTTGTATTAAATTTAGACATGGATTTTATGAGAAGTAGGGGCGGTAATAGTTGTAATTTATTACTGTGAGGACAATAAAGTTGTGTGCTGAGATTACAAAGTAATCATTTATATAAAATACTGTTCACACAAAGTCTATAGGTACAAAATAGCTAAATCTAAGCCCGATGGCATACCATGCAGTATAATCACCTCATTATTAATCACTTTGTGAAAATTCATGACAAACCCTTTATTAGAAAATAATACCTTGCCTGCTTTTTCAGCCATTAAAGCTGAACATGTTGAGTCGGCATTAAATCAAGTGTTGGAGCAGGCGAAACAAACTGTTCATGATGTATTAGAAAATAATCAAACACCTACATGGGAATCGTTGGTATTACCTATGGAAGCATTAGATGCTTCTATAGATAAGGTGTGGTCGCCAGTGAGTCATTTGAACTCTGTGATGAACTCTGATGAACTCCGTATTGCTTACAATGCGTGCTTACCTAAATTAAGTCAGTTTGGTACCGAGCTTGGCCAAAATGAAGATTTATATAATGCCTATAAAGTAATTGCTGAGAGTAGTGAGTTTGCAAGCTTAGACATTGGGCAGAAAAAAGTCATTAATAATGCCTTGCGTGATTTTCGATTATCAGGCGTAGAGTTATCTCAACAAGATAGAGACAAGTTTAAGCAAGTATCTCAGAAGTTAACCGAACTTACCGCTAAGTTTGAAGAAAACCTCATGGATGCAACACATGCGTGGAAAAAGCATATTACTGATGAGGCATTATTAGCAGGCTTACCTGAATCAACAAAAGAGATGGCAGCACAATTTGCCAAACGTGATGAGCTTGAGGGGTGGGTTTTTACCTTAGATTTCCCTTCTTATATGCCTGTTATGTCATATGCTGATGACCGTGATTTTCGCGAAGAAATGTATACTGCTTTTGCTACTAAAGCCTCTGATCAAGGGCCAAGTGCTGGCCAATGGGACAATACCCAGATCATGGCTGATATTCTTAAATTACGTCATGAGCTCGCTCAACTAATCGGTTTTGACAATCATGCAGAACGATCATTAGCAACCAAAATGGCTCAATCCCCACAACACGTTCTCGACTTTTTGACTGATTTAGCTGCACGTTCTAAGTCAATCGCCGAAGAAGAGTTCGGTGAGTTAAAATCGTTTGCTAATGAAACGGCAAATATGACTGAACTTGAAGCATGGGATGTGACGTATTTTGCTGAAAAACTACGTCAACAGCGTTATTCGATCTCTCAAGAGGAATTGAAACCTTATTTCCCTGAAAACAAGGTGGTATCAGGTCTATTCTCTGTTGTGAATCGCCTTTATGGCCTTGATATTAAAGAACGTAAAGATGTTGATGTTTGGCATAAAGATGTTCGTTTCTTTGAAATATTTGATGCTCAAGGTGAATTACGAGGACAGTTTTATTTAGATCTATTTGCACGTAACCATAAGCGTGGTGGTGCGTGGATGGATGAATGTTTAGTCAGACGAAAAACAAAAGATGGTATTCAGACCCCCGTTGCATTTTTAACCTGTAATTTCTCAGAGCCAGTAGGAGATAAACCTGCATTATTTACACATGATGAAGTCACGACTTTATTCCATGAGTTTGGCCATGGTTTACATCATATGTTGACTAAGATTCATCATGCTGGAGTATCTGGAATTAATGGTGTGGCATGGGATGCTGTTGAATTACCAAGCCAGTTTATGGAAAACTGGGCATGGGAACGTGATGCCTTAGATCTAATCTCTGGTCACTATGAAACTGATGAAGTCTTACCTCAAGATTTGTTTGATAAAATGATTGCTGCACGAAACTTTCAATCAGCAATGATTATGGTCAGACAGTTAGAATTCTCTTTATTTGATTTCCGTCTACATCTTGAGTTTAATCCAGAACAAGACAAGCAAGTGGATAAAATACTGGCAGAAGTGCGTGATCAAGTTGCTGTGGTCAAGCCCCCTAAATTCAACCGTTTTGCCCATAGTTTCTCGCATATATTTGCAGGTGGTTATGCCGCAGGTTATTACAGTTATAAATGGGCTGAAGTATTGTCAGCAGATGCGTTTTCTAAGTTTGAAGAGAAAGGCATCTTTGATCGTAATACAGGCATTGAATTCCTTGAATCTATCTTGGAGCAAGGTGGCTCACGTGAACCGATGGAGCTATTTATAGAGTTCCGAGGTCGTGAACCTGAGATTGATGCCCTATTACGTCATAGTGGTATTGCGGCTTAAAACAGTGATGTCTTTTCGCGATAATGATATACAAGAAATCGACGAAATTGAATATATATAACGTAGAGAATCCATGAAATATACAGATCTTAGAGATTTTATTGATCACCTTGAACAACGAGGTGAATTAAAACGTATTAGCGTAGAAGTTGATCCCGTTTTAGAAATGACCGAGATCTGTGACAGGGTATTACGTGCTGGTGGCCCAGCATTATTATTTGAAAACCCTAAAGGAAGTGATATTCCCGTGCTTGCCAACCTGTTTGGAACACCCCATCGTGTTGCCTTAGGCATGGGAGAAGAGTCTGTCGAATCCCTGCGTGAAGTAGGGCAGTTATTGGCTTTTCTAAAAGAGCCAGAGCCGCCAAAAGGGATGAAAGATGCGTGGCAGAAAATGCCCATCTTTAAACAAGTGCTCAATATGGCCCCAAAAGTAGTTAAGTCTGCACCTTGTCAGCAACACGTGATTGAAGGGGATGATGTTGATTTAAGCCAATATCCTATACAACATTGTTGGCCTGAAGATGCTGCACCCTTAATTACGTGGGGTTTAGTGGTGACAAAAGGACCACATAAGCCTCGACAGAATATGGGTATTTATCGCCAACAAGTACTGGGTAGAAATCGCGTTATTATGCGTTGGTTATCACATCGTGGTGGTGCATTAGATTTTAAAGAGTGGCAACAAGAACATCCTGGAGAACCCTTTCCAGTGAGTGTGGTATTAGGCTGTGATCCCGCAACTATATTAGCGGCGGTCACTCCAATACCTGATAGTTTGTCTGAATATGCTTTTGCAGGTTTGTTGCGTGGTTCAAAAACTGAACTGGTAAAATGTATAGGCAACGATCTTCAAGTTCCTTCAACTGCCGAGATTGTTCTCGAAGGGTTTATCTATCCTGATGATATGGCTGATGAAGGTCCTTATGGCGACCATACAGGCTATTACAATGAAGTTGATAAATTTCCTGTATTTACAGTAGAACGTATTACTCAACGTGAAAACCCAATTTATCACAGTACCTATACAGGACGTCCACCAGATGAACCTGCAATATTAGGTGTCGCTTTGAATGAAGTATTTATCCCTATTCTACAAAAGCAGTTTCCTGAGATTGTAGACTTTTACTTGCCACCAGAAGGTTGCTCATATCGTATGGCCGTAGTGAGTATGAAAAAACAATATCCTGGTCACGCTAAACGTGTGATGATGGGTATTTGGTCATTCTTACGTCAATTTATGTATACCAAGTTTGTCATTGTCGTTGATGATGATGTCAATGTACGCGACTGGAATGATGTTATCTGGGCGATCACTACCCGAATGGATCCTGCTCGGGATACGACATTAATTGAAAATACCCCAATTGATTACCTCGACTTTGCATCACCTGTCTCAGGACTAGGTTCCAAAATGGGCATGGATGCTACTAATAAACTACTGGGTGAAACTGATCGTGAATGGGGAAAGCCTATTGAACGTGACCCAAGTGTTGTTGCTCGTATTGATGAGCTATGGGATTCTTTGGGGGTAGATGATATCGTGGATAGGTAACTTGAACTTTGGATAAGAGAAAAGTTATTTGGCTTTAACAAAAACAGTCACTCACTTTGCTAAAGGCAATTGGTACCGCATCTGAAGAGACATTGATTATGCTGGCATTTTGGTTGGCAGCAGGCACCATTTATGTATTGTTACCAATAGAAAATTGGGATGAAATTTTGTGGATTACCGTATTGTTGGTGCAATCCACCCCCTATTTTTCTGCACTGTGTTTGTCAATTATCAGTGCCTTGCCTAAGTTAAAATCAGATTTAGTCTCTTAGCTTCATTCTGACGGCCTAAAATAAGGGAGTTAAAAACCATCCGTGTTTTTCTCAACCCAGCGGTCACCATCTTGTCGAGTTTCTTTTTTCCAAAAAGGTGCATTGTGTTTAAGTTCTTCAATGAGCCAGCTACAGGCATCAAGAGAAGCTCGACGATGAGCCGACCAACAGGCAATGAGTACAATAGGGTTGGCAGGATTAATTTTACCAACACGATGAATAATTAATACATCCAGTAAATCCCATTTTTGGTGGGCTTGTTGCTCAAGCTTATCTAAATAATTTTGGGTCATTTCAGGGTAATGTTCTAAGACCATTCCTGATACATCCGCATTATCATTAAAGTCACGCATACTTCCGACAAATGTCGCTGTTGCACCAAATTTCTTTTCAAGAGCAGATTGCTGCTGATGTTCAGTAATTGAGTGGAAAGGGTCAAAAGGGTAGGTTAATACATGAGCTACCATTTTAGCCGCCGGTCACTGGTGGGAAAAAAGCGACCTCGTCACCGTCGCTAACTTGGCTATCATATTGAGCATATTCAAGGTTAATAGCGACTAATACATTAAGAGGACGTTCGGCACACTCTGTTGTAATATCCCAAATTTCTCCTGCTGTTGATGCTGAATCAACCTTAGTTTCACTGATGCCCATTTTTTCACGGAGACTAGCAAAGAATTTAACTTGAATGCTCATTTGCTTGTTTATTTCACTTAGTTCAAAATTAACAGGATACCATTTTAAAGGACAATTCGACATGTCAGATTTAACACATTTTAATCAAGCCGGTGAAGCCCATATGGTTGATGTGGGAGATAAATCGATCACTAAACGCGTTGCAGTTGCCGAAGGTCAAATCATGATGTTAGACAATACATTAGATTTGATTAAGCAAGGCAACCATAAAAAAGGTGACGTATTAGGTATAGCTCGACTTGCTGGAATTATGGCTGCAAAAAAGACATCGGACTTAATTCCGCTTTGCCACCCTTTAGCACTCACTAAAGTAACGGTAGACTTTCAAATTTTAGATGATGATGTGGCTGTGCAATGTCGTGCTCAAGTTGAAACAAGTGGCCAAACAGGTGTTGAAATGGAAGCCTTAACCGCTGTGCAAGTAGCCTTATTAACTATTTATGATATGTGTAAAGCGGTTGATCGCGGCATGATTATGACTGACATCCGTTTGCTTGAAAAAGCAGGTGGAAAATCGGGACACTGGGTGAGAGAGCTGTAGTTGTAAAAAAATATTTCATTAAAGCTAGCAAGTTCGTCAGATTTTGAAGTGTTATCTTTGATAGATGATGTATAAATACTATTAGTTTAAAAGAGAGAAAAATGAGATTCAATGAATGGCTAATGATGGCCTTATTATCAGTTAATACTAGTTCAGTATTTGCTGTTGAACATTTAAAATTATCAACGACGACTAGTACCGAGAACTCAGGTTTATTAGCGGTACTACATCCTGTATTTGAAGAACAATATGGGGTTAAAATTGATGTTATTGCCGTGGGAACTGGCAAAGCGTTGAAGATTGGTGCTAATGGTGATGTAGATGTTGTTTTTGTTCATGCTCCAGCGGCTGAGTTGAAATATGTTGAGCAAGGTGATTTTATTGTTCGTAAAGCGGTGATGCATAATGACTTTGTCATTGTTGGGCCAAAAAACAATCCTGATGGTCTGGCTCAATCTCAATCAGCAAGCCAAGCACTGCAGTTGATAGCAAAATCTAAAACAGACTTTATTTCTCGTGGTGACGACTCAGGTACACATAAGAAAGAAAAGGCTTTATGGCAAGCAGCAGGACTTAAACCTAAAGGTAGTTGGTATATTCAAGCTGGACAGGGAATGGGGGCGGTTCTAAAAATGGCTGATGAAAAACAGGCCTATACATTAACTGATCGTGGAACTCAAATTGCCTATGCTGACAAGATAAGTTTAGTTGTGAGCTTTGAAGGGGATGAGGCCTTATTTAATCCTTATCATGTTATGGCTGTTAACCCTGAGAAACACCGTTATGTTAACTATGGTTTGGCTAGAAAATACATTGAGTTTGTCACAGGGGAGCAAGGTCAGGAAATTATTACTAATTTTCGTATACAAGATCAACAGTTATTCTATCCTGATGCCGTGAAATAGCAGACAATAAAAAAGCCGGTAATATATTTAGTTACCGGCTTTTGCTGTTTAATGCCGCAAGGACAATAGAGTTAGTGATTCATCATAGTAGATGTTGCATCTTCAACTGCATTCATATTGATATCAGAGGCATCGGCAGGTATTTCAGTTGCTTGCTCATCCATCATGTCCTGTGCCATCTCTTTTACTGAGTCAACTGTACTTTCTACAGCAGCTTCCCCTACCTCTTCACTAGCTGAATCAGCGACATCGTCTGCAGATTTAGTGCTTACTTCAACTGCACTATCGATCATTTCTGAACCACTTTCAACGGCATCTGCAGCTATTTCTGTTGCCGCTTCCACTGCTGTTGATGTTGTTTCACTAACTGTTTCTGAAGCTTGTTCGGTAATTTCAGTTGCTTTATCCATCATGGTTGAACCTGTTTCTGTAGCTGTGTCAGTAACGTCAACGTCAGATGCTTGATCGCAAGCTGTGATTAATAAAGTTGAAGCGATTAAAGCCGCAAGTGTTAATTTTTTCATGAGTTTTTCCCTGTTGTAGACATTCCATAAGCTAGGGTGTCTAGATAAAAATGACGCGGTTCTATCCTTGATTTAATAGGCTACGTAAATCAATTATAGCGGCATTTGCACGGGATATATAAGATGCCATTACTAAAGAATGGTTTGCAACTAAGCCAAAACCACTACCATTTAGAATTATAGGGCTCCAGACTGCTTCCTGACTGGCTTCTAATTCACGGATTATTTGACGTAGACTGACCATGGCATTCTTCTTATTAAGAATGTCCGCAAAGTCATGTTCAGCTGCTTTTAGTAGATGGATTAGCGCCCAAGCGGAACCTCGAGTTTCATAGAAAATATCATCAATTTGGCTCCAAGGCGTTTTAGTAATAAATTCTGCGGGAGCGGGTGTTGATTGATTTGCATCAGGTTCACCTGCCAAATCAGTATTAATGCGGAGTTGACCTACACTTGCACTAAGACGTTGCGACAAGCTTCCAAGACGTTTTTCTACAATAGATAACCAATCAGCAAGATTGTCTGCTCGAGCATAAAATTGGGCATCATTTTGTTCGGGACTATTTAGGCGACCTAGATAAGATTCTAAAGCCACTATGCCTTTGCGGTATTCACGTTCAGTGGGCGGAAATAACCATGATTCAGAATTAAAATTAAATTGTGGTTCTGCAATGGCGAGGTCGGCATCTTCTAGTGATTGAGATTGAGAACGGCTAATATCATTACGTAATGCGCGTGAGTAATCGCGAACTTGAACAAGAACGCCGAACTCCCAGTTGGGAATATTGTCCATCCATATTGATGGAGGAATAACATCATTACTAAGATAACCACCGGATTTGTTAAGCAGAGAATTAGTTAGTTCAATTAAGGTTTGAGTAGAGGTATAGCCAGTGACAAATTGATGTTGTTTTTCAATAGCAACTTCTTGGGCATGTTTAATAGGATCAAAAGTAGCGGGTGAACGATCCCACCATAGCATGATGATGAGCAATAACAAGATGATGCTCATCATAACTAAGCTGATGAATTTTACAGTTTGTTTCCTAGATTCAGAATCGTGAAAGCGATCAATAATTGACCAGCCGAACTCTTTTATTGATTGCATCATTGTGTAAGTACCATGTTGAATTCCTTGTCCATCCCGCGATGAATAGTCATGTAGATTATTCTCTTAATGGGATGATGGCAATACCTATTCTGAGGGGGGGGCGATAAAACAAACTTGACTTGTAGTCACTAACCCCAGAATAATGTGCGGCTTGCAAAAAAAAGTTGATGAGGCGGGGGACGCTTTTGTATGTCATTGAGAATTGAGATCGACAATCTAGCCAAACATTTTGGTGCGATTAAAGCCGTAGATGGTGTGTCATTTTCAGTAAGAAAAGGTGAGGTTTTAGGTTTTCTAGGCCCGAATGGTGCTGGTAAATCGACGACTATGAAAATGGTGACGGGATTTTTAACCCCGACATACGGTACTGTGCGTGTATGTGGTCATGATGTGCTTAAAGATCCTATTGCCGTAAAAGCAAGCTTGGGCTACCTACCTGAAGGTGCGCCAGCTTACGCTGATATGACACCTGATGGTTTTCTTAAGTTTATTGCTGATATCCGCGGCTTAACAGGTAAAGAAAAACAAATGGCAGTTGATTCTGCCGCAGAACGTGCGCAAATCAGACATGTCATGTATCAGCCTATTGAAACTTTATCTAAAGGTTATAAGCGTCGTGTCGGTTTGTCACAAGCGATTTTGCACAATCCTCCTGTTTTGATTTTGGATGAACCTACTGATGGTTTAGATCCCAATCAAAAACATGAAGTGCGTACATTAATTAATGATATGGCTCACGATAAAGCGATTATTATTTCAACGCATATTCTTGAAGAAGTTCATGCTCTTTGTCATCGCAATGTCTTAATCGCCGAAGGCCGTATTCAATTTGATGGCACGCCACATGAGCTTGAGGCGATGTCTCGTTACCACAATGCAGTGTGTGTATCTGTTGTTGATGTGGCTAATGACAGCCTAGCAGCGTTCTTAACTGCACTGGATTATGTGAAAGAAGTTGAAGCATTGCCTGGTGATAGAGGTTTCCGCGTGTACCCAAATAAAGGTCAACAAATTACTGCTGAATTATCACAAGCAATTCGTGACAATAATTGGCAGGTTGATTCACTGTATGCGGAGCATGGCCGTTTGGATGAAGTATTCCGTACCATCACAACCAATAGTTCACTAGGTGGTTTGAAATGAAGATGAATAATATCTGGTTCATTATGAAGCGTGAGCTAAATGGCTATTTCGCAACGCCAGTCGCCTATGTTTTTATTATTAGTTTTCTATTATTGACAGGTTTTTCTACTTTTTTTGTGGGCAACTTCTTTGAACGCGGTGAAGCTGATTTATATCCCTTCTTCTCTATTCATCCATGGATTTATGTATTGCTAATTCCTGCAATCTCGATGCGATTATGGTCTGAAGAGCGTAAAAGTGGCTCAATAGAATTATTAATGACCTTGCCTGTTTCGGTATTTGAAGCTGTATTAGGTAAGTTTTTGGCGGCGTGGGTGTTTACTGGCTTGGCGTTGATGTTGAACTTTCCTTTATGGTTAACAGTGAATTACTTAGGTTCACCTGATAATGGTGTTATTTTCGCTGGTTTCGTAGGTAGTTTCTTAATGGCAGGTGGTTTCTTAGCCATTGGTGCATGTGTATCTGCAACAACAAAAAATCAGGTTATTGCCTTTGTATTAAGTTTAATTGTCAGCCTTATTTTTGTTTTAAGTGGTTACGGAATCGTACTCGACTTCTTCAGTAGTTGGGCGCCAATGGCACTTGTTGATGCGGTGAGTTCATTTAGCTTCTTAACGCATTTTGATGCTATTTCTAAGGGTGTGATTGATATGCGAGATATGTTGTATTTTGCTTCAGTCATTTTGGTATGGTTATTTGCTAATGCCATTGTTGTTAATGCCCGTAAGGCCGATTAGGAGTTTTTGCTAGATGAATAAACAACTATTATCGACCGCTGGTTTAGTGCTAGCTGTTGTTTTGTTTTTATCATTCAATATCGTAACGAATGGTAACTTGAAATCTGCACGTGTTGATTTAACTCAAGACAAGCTTTATACCTTGTCGGATGGTTCATTGAACATTATTGAATCATTAACTGAACAATTAACATTGAGATTGTATTTTTCTGAACAAGTTGCTCAAGAATTACCGAGTATTAAATCGTATGCTCAACGGGTTCAAGAGTTATTAGAAGAATATCAACGTGCCTCAAATGGCATGATTCGTTTGATTGTCGTTAACCCTGAGCCATTTTCGGATAATGAACAGCGTGCGAAGCAGTATGGTCTTCAAGGTGTGCCTATTGAAGGTGACCCTGATCCTCTGTACTTCGGTTTGGCGGGAACAAACCATCTTGATGGCGTGGAAAATATTTCATTCTTCCAACCTGAAAAAGAAGATGTGCTTGAATATGACTTAACTAAATTGATTTATAAGCTATCGAGTGCAGATAGAAAATCAGTGGCTGTGATGAGTTCATTGGAAGTAAATGGTGAAGTATATGATCCATTAAAAGGTGAAGCTCCTTCCGATGACGGGGCAAAACCTTGGGCATTTATGGCTGAATTACGTCAGTTATTTACCGTGTCATTTTTGCCAACTGATATTAAACGAATTCCTTCAAGTATTGATGTATTAATGCTTGTTCACCCTAAAGAGTTTCCTGACAGTACATTGTATGCCATTGAGCAATATGTACTCCGAGGTGGAAAATTAATTACCTTTGTTGATCCCTACTCTGAAAGTGATATTCCTGAAAAAGATCCTGATAATCCAATGGCTGCGAAACTAAAGTCTCGTAGTTCAAATATGCCTACCTTATTTAAGGCTTGGGGATTCATGCGAGCAGCAGCAGATGTGGTTGCCGATCGTAAAACTGCCATCAAAGTAGACTTTGGGGCACGTACAGGTAATAAGCCAATTGATTACGTATTGTGGCATGGTATTCCAGCTGAACAAATCAATAGTGAACAAGCTATTACGAGTCAGTTGAAAAAGATTGAAGTCGCAACAGCGGGTTACTTTAAACCTGTTGATGGTATTGGAACACACATTACGCCGCTATTTTCATCAAGCAATGAAGCGATGTTAGTTGATAAACGAGTGGTTCAATTTAGAAATGATCCAATGGCTTTATTAACTAAATATCATGCTGGAACATTGAGCTATCCTATTGCTGTGCGTGTAAATGGTGCCGTAAAATCAATATATCCTGATGGTGTGAAAGATGATGACGGTACGCTAAAAACAATGCGTGGTCATGTCAATGAATCTCAACAAGATATTGACGTTATTGCAATCGCAGATGTAGATATGTTGCAAGATCGTTTTTGGGTTCAATTACAAGATTTCTATGGCGATCAAATCGCCTATAGCACATCAAATAATATTGATTTCCTAATCAACTCTATTGATGAAATGTCTAATACAAATGGACTGATCAGTGTACGTTCTCGCACTGGTTTTTCTCGTCCATTTGATCGTGTTTTAGATTTGCAGCGTAGTGCTGAAAAACTGTATCGAACTAAAGAACGTGAGTTACAAAAAATCTTAAAAGAAACGGAGCAAAGTATTGCTCGAATGCAAGTAGAGCGTAGTGGTAGTGGTGAAGAAATTCAGAATGCTGAACAGCAAAAAGAAATTGCTGATTTGCGGATGATGAAATATAAAACACAGCAGCAATTACGTGATGTTCAAGGTGATTTACGCAAAGATATTGATACTTTGGATACACAGCTTAAATTCTTTAATATCGGTCTAGTACCATTCTTAGTGGCATTGTTAGCAATAGTTACAGGTTGGTTACGTGTTCGTAAGCGTACTAAAGGCCGTAAGCAGTAAAACAGGGTTTTCAATAATCCTCGAAATAGGTTTGTAAAAATGATGAAAAAATTAAATAGCCTGACCATATTATTTATTATCACAGTCGTGATGGTATTGTTAATGTTGGTGACATTACAGCGTCCCAATGATTCTCAAGATGATGAAGGTTTATTGTTCCCAGAATTGTTTGGCCAATTAAGTGGCGTGAATACTATTACAGTTAAAAGTTCTCAAGATGAATTTACCTTATATAAAGAAGGTGAAGATTGGTTCATTAAGGAGCGTTGGAATTTTCCTGCTGACTTTAATCTTGTAAAGCGTGCCTTAATTGATATCTCTGAAGCTAAAATTCTGGAACGCAAAACAGATAAAGCTGAGCAGCATGTACTATTAGGTCTTGAAGGCATGGAGCAAGGTGGTGAATCAATTCACATCACAATGCTTGAGGGTGAAGATTCTGTTGCTGGCTTGATTTTAGGGCGTGAGCGTGAATTAGGTCAAACAGGTGGAGCAAGACAGTTTTATGTGCGTCGTACTGGTGAAGAGCGTGCTTGGTTAGCAGAAGGGTATCTAAATATTAACCCACTTATGATGAACTGGATTAAAAGTGACGTGATTAATATTGCACGTGATCGTATCGCTCAAGTTAATATTATTCAGCCTAATGGTAATACTGCAACTATTATTAACATAGGTAAAAAAGATAAATTTGGTACACCAGAAGACTTGAGTAAAACCGTCTTTAAATATGAACAGCTTGGTTATGATATAGCTGGAAGTCTGTTCCAACTTAAAATGGAAGATGTGTTACCTGCAAGTGATTTTTCACGAGGTGATGCACAATCTGTAACGGCAGAATTCTTAACATTTGATGGTTTGAAAGTGATTACTGAAACATCATTTAACGATGAAGATGGTTTTTACTATTCAACAATACGTGCTGAACGCTCATCAGCTGGTGCTGCACCAAAAGATATTCAGGCATTAGACGTATTAAAAACAGAGCAACAAGTAACTGAAGAGATTGAAGTATTAAATGCTCAATTTGATTCGTGGGTCTATCGCTTTGGTGGCTTTGTAGGAACAAACTTAATGCGTGCTGAAGAAGATATGGTGACGAAATCTGGAAAGGCTATTCCGATGCCGGCAGATGTAACAGGCTTTGGTCAATAATTTAAAGCTAAATTAAACTCGTTTGAAAATAAACCCCAGTTATCAATCATAACTGGGGTTTTTTTATGTAACAAATGTTCTTATGATTATTGTGGATGTTCGCTATTCCACTCTGAAATCATCTCTTGCACTGTCACAGCAAGATCATCTGGTGAGAATTTAGGGATGAATTTATCCGCCCCGACTTTATCCACCATAGTGTTATTAAACGTACCACTCATCGATGAATGTAATAGGATTTTGATATCTTCTAAACGAGGATCTTTACGAATTTCAATCGTAAGGGTATAGCCATCCATTTCTGGCATCTCAATATCTGATACCAACATTGAAATATGTTCTTTAACATTAATACCTTCATCAGCCCAAGCTTTAAGCTTATCTAAAGCCTCTTTACCATCACGAACAATAGTTGTATCAATGCCAATTTGATCCATAGTGCGTTTAATTTGATTGCGTGCCACACTAGAATCATCAGCGACTAGGATATGTGGGCGTCTGCTAGCGTTTTGAGTAGTATAATCATCAACAATCTCAGAGGATACCGTTTCATCAGCGCCGATCACTTCAGCCATCACTTTTTCAACATCAATGATTTCAATTATTTCATTATCAATACGCGTGATAGCAGTCATATAGGTATTTCGACCTGTTGCACTTGGTGGGGGTAAAATATCCGCCCATGTTGTATTCACAATGCGTTCGATATCGCTGACCAAGAAACCCTGTACTGAGCGGTTATATTCCGTGATGATAACAAAGCTTTTACTGAGGTCTTCAACTGGTCTGCCACCAATTCCCATGGCTAAATCAAAGATACTAATGGTCTGTCCACGAAGATGCGCCACACCTCGAACAACAGGATGTGAATTAGGGATTTTGGTGAGTCTAGGGCAAGGTATCGCTTCTTTTACCTTAAATACATTAATACCAAACTTTTGCTTAGTACCCAGTCTGAATAACAACATCTCTAGGCGGTTTTGACCTACCAATTGCGTGCGTTGGTCTATACCGTCAATCATACCGGCCATTATTTATGCTCCTAGTTTTGTACTGTTTATATCGGTTATGACAGCAATGCCTTGAATTAACTTTAGCTGTGAAATACAGTTTGTATTAATAGGCATAGTAATTGCTTTGACTTGAGTAAGATTCAGTTAAGTCAGCACTAATGACAGAAAAATGACATTAGCAAAATGTTGTTGGAGTAATGATATGAGATATTTTTGGAAAAATAAACTAAGTTTACTGTGTAGCTTGATGTTGGCAATGAACGTCAATGCTGATGGTTTGCATGCCTTAGACAATATCGAACAAGTTGCTTATGAATATGCACTAGCAACGGCACAAGAACGTTTTGACAGCCCACAAATCGCGATGGGGGTCTTGGATTCAAGATTGCGGTTACAAGCTTGTGACACAGATTTAAACGTCTTTAGTAAGCTTGTTGGTACGGGCATGGGTAATCAAACTATTGGAATTAAATGCACTTCGCCTGTGGCTTGGACTGTATATGTACCTGTTAAGGTTAAAGTGTTAAAAGCCGTTGCTGTTGCGGTCAGACCGTTAGCTGCAAATCAAATTATTAGAGCATCAGATGTGAAGCTCCAGCAAAGGGATATAGGTTCTTTGCGACAAGGTTATATCAGTAATACTCGGATGATAGTTGGCCAAGAGTTAAAATATCCTGTTGCTCTGGGCACGGTTATTAAGCCACAAAGTTTGCAAGCACAGAAACTAGTGCGTCGCGGTGAAAGCATTATGTTGGTGGCATTAGCGGGAAAAATGGAAGTTAGAATGAGTGGTATAGCACTGTCTGATGCGAGCTTAGGGCAACGAGTTCGAGTAAAAAATAGCTCGTCTAAACGCGTGGTAGAAGGCATTGTAGATGCCCCAGGAATTGTTAAGGTAATAATGTGAAAAAAAGAACATTATTAATTAAAGATTTTGACAAGCTGTCCGATACAATAGTCAGACTCTAAACAAGGACATACTTATGTCAGACATCTTAAATAATATAAAATCGACAGGACAAGCAGGATTAAATACGCCTCGCAATGTTGCCAACGCGCGTGAGAATCGTGAGGGAAATAATGCTTCTGAAGTGAGTTCTGGTACAAGTCCAGCACGTACTGATACTGTTAGCTTGACGGATACTGCAACACAACTTCAGTCTATTCAACAAACATTATCGGATGCCCCTGTTGTTAACCATGAACGAGTAGCGGAATTACGTGCTGCGATTGCTGATGGTTCTTATCAGGTTGATGCCGCGGACCTTGCACAAAACATGATTAATTTTGAGACACAACTTCGTTAGGAAATCACCATGGCTATGACATCACTACAACAATTACATAGTATTTTACAAGCAGAGCAAGATACTGCATCGCAACTATTGGTTTTGTTGAAGAATGAACGTGATGCATTGACTGAGTCCAATGCTGACGCTATGAGTGATTTCTCTGTCAAAAAGCAACCTCTTGTTGTTTCATTAGAACAACTGGGTCGCCAACGTGAGGCCGTATTACAGGCTGCTGGATTTTCTTCAGGTAAAGATGGTTTAGAGGCCTTTGTTGAAAACCAAGCTCAGCAAGATTCACAGAACCTTAATAGTGTATTAGATTCGTTGAGGGTTATTGCTCAAGACTGTCGTGAGCATAACCAAATTAATGGCGGTATTGTGAATGTAAACCGTCAATATCTACAAAAAGCGATGAATATTTTACGTGGTCGTGATGTAAATCCTAGCTCATATGGCCCCGGTGGTGAATATACTAGTCAGGTTGTACGTCAGCCCTTATTAGGTCGTGTATAAATATAACGTCTTTGTTGGGGCTTAACTTTCTGACTTGCACCAAGATGTTAAAACATCAACCCATTCAGGCTGATCGTTTAAACAAGGGATAAGCGTTAAATTTTCGCCTCCTGCTTCACTAAATACTTCTTGGCCACGAATCGCAATCTCTTCGAGTGTTTCCAAGCAATCTGTCACAAATGCAGGACAAATAACTAAAATGTTCTTTGCTCCTGATTGGGCGAGTTCTCGTAGTCGATCTTCAGTGTTAGGCCCTAACCATTTAGCTCTGCCCAAGCGTGACTGAAAGGCAACAGAGTATTGTTCTGGTGATAGACCTGCTTTTTCAACAAAGAGTGTTGTTGTTTGAAAAATATGATGGCGATAACAGTGGTTTTGACAGGCATTTTCAACTTGGCAGCAGTTATCTTGTTGTAAGCAATGATTGCCTGACTTATCAAGTTTAGTGATATGTGATTCAGGCAGACCATGATAACTAAATATAAGATGATCAAAAGGCTTTTCTAGATAGGGTTTAGCCGAATTTACTAAGGCAGAGATATAGTCTGATTGTTGATAGAAGGGGGCAACGACATTCAGTTTTATTTCAAGTTTATGTTTTTTAATAACAGCTTTGGCTTGTTCAACTGAGGTGGTGATCGTGCTTTGGGCATAATGAGGATATAAGGGAATAAATATGATTTCCTCAAGATCACTTTGCTCGGTGAGCGCTAAAATCTGGCTTTCTATACTTGGTTTTCCATATCTCATTGCCATTGCTACAGGCATATCTAACTGAGCTTGCAAGGCATGTTTCAATTGTTCAGATAAAACAACGAGTGGCGAACCTTCGTTTAACCAAACACTTTGATAAGCCTTAGCAGACTCTTTAGGGCGACGCGGTAAGACAAACAGACTAACGATTAATCGACGCAATATCCAAGGTAATTGAATGACATAAGGATCCATCAAAAATTGATTAAGATAATGTCGCACTGACTGAGTGTCTGGCTGATCAGGCGAGCCTAAATTGGCAAGTAAAACGGATTTTTTAGTCATTTAATACCCTGAGTTCTAGAATGTTGCCATTATCATGGCTTGGGGTACTTTTTCTGTTAAACCCTTGATACCAAATTTATTATGCCAATAGTGATATTCAATACCTGCATAGACTTTGCTAGGATTATTCCATAAACGACCTACATCGAGCAACAATTGAGGTTGCGTTAATAGGGTGCTACTTCCCCCTGTTGCTTTTTCACTTTGCCATTCCGCATAACCTTTAAATAGAAAATGTAATGAACCAAGTTGAAATGGCACACTCCAAACAGGTGTGACTTGAATACCTGTTGTATCAACACTGTCGCCCTTAAATGCTTGAATATCGAGCGTTAAATAGTCCATGTGAGGTACATTAAAACTGATACCTGCTCCTAATAAATAGGCTTTATAAGGATCGGCTTTAGGTAAGTTACCCGCATTGAGCCCCCCTACGAGAGAGATATCTTGAATAAAAGAAAAGGGAAGTGTGTTCCCTGTAATTTTGGACCAACTTAGGCGAGGATAAAATTCACCATACACTTCAGTACTTGTATCATTTCGGTCAATGAATTCGATGAAAAAAAAGTTATCTCCATAACGCCAACCATCAACATGTTCAATGGTTACTAGAGTACGGCTTTTATCGCCTAATTTAAAATTATTACCGTGCAAAACTTGAATATTATTACTCGACCAGTCAAAAAAACCGTCAGCATGACTAGTAGATAATAGGCTAAGACTAAAGAATACTGACAAGAAAAAAGAGTGATATGGCTTCATTGAGTTTAATAGTTCTATTTAAAAATTTTAAGAGATTGCCATAGATCATACCCGTAATCGTAATTTTCAGCTAAACTTCTAACACACACTCATTTAATAACGGAATTTTGTCAGTGAATACAGTAACTAAATTTACTATAGGTAATATTTTATTAATTATTACTTATTTTATTGCTGGACAATTTACACTCACTCTTTCCCTCCCTCCAAGTGGCGCAACGCCATTATGGGCACCTGCTGGTATTGCTTTAGCTGCGGTTCTGATTTGGGGGTACCGTTTACTACCTGGTGTATTCCTGGGTGATTTTTTAGTCGCCGTTGATTTGATCGGCCTCAATGATTCAATTTCCATATCTTTGTGTTTTATTATCGGTGCTCAAGCCGCTTTTCATGCTTGGCTGGCTCGGTATTTATTAGCGAGATATAAAGTGTGGCCCTCTGCACTTACAGAGGAATATTCCATTATTAAATTCTTTGTTATCGCAGGTATTGTTGCTTCATTTTTCCCTGCAGCATTAACCGTTATTGTTGATGTAATGATTGGTGTGTTGGATGCTTCAACATGGCTTGAATCTTTGATTGTCTGGTGGGTTGGTGGTGCTCTAGGAGTGGTCGTTTTTGCTCCAATAGGCTTGATTCTATTTGCGTTACCCAGAAAAGTGTGGCGAGCCCGTCTTTTTTCTGTGGCATTGCCTATGGTCATTATGTTTACGGCACTTGTGATTACGCTTCATAGTGTAAGAACAAATGAGAGTCGACAAGTTGAGGAGAAATTTAATAACTATACTGATATCGCTCATGCCTTAGCTGAAGGGCAACTAAATAACTATTCATTATTACTGCGAAATTTTAATGCTTTTTATACACATAGTGATCATGTAACTGATACTGAATTTGACATATTTACTGCGGAATCATTACGGGAACAGTCAGACGTTTATGCTACATTTTGGATGGAACGAGTGCGTGATAAGGACAGAGCTCGCTATGAACAATCACTAGGGAAACCGATTACAGAATTCAATAATACGACACATGAATTTATTATTTCTGAATCGAAACCTGAGTACTTGGTGGTAAAGCAGAGCCGAATTTCTTCTAAGCATATGCAAATGTCTAATCAACCCCTCGATTTTATTGGTGTTGATTTTTGTTCTAACAATCATAGAGATAAATGTCGCTTGCTGTTTGAGGAAGGCCTACCTCAAACAGTAAAGCCCTATTTAATAGATATCGACCCTTCTGCTAAGAGTCGAGTAATACGTTTATCACCTGTCATTAGGGACTCTGAAGTTATTGGTGTCGTTGGCCATGTGTATCAATATGAGGCGTTGTTAGAAAAATTACTATCATCAGATATTAATAAATGGCTAGATTTGACGGTGATCAATGTCAGTGATAACAGGGTATTGTTTGATACGAGAAAGTCTGAGAGTAGGCCTGAAGTTTTCTCGGATTTAGGTTTGTTAGCGGAACGGACGGTAGATTTTGGCTCTCAACAATGGACGTTCATTTATAGGCCTTCGTCTCCATTTGTAAAATCATATTCCTCGTGGAATTTTTTCTGGATGATTACTGCTTCTTTAATGTTATTGAGCTTAATTGGCTCGTGGTTAATGGCGATGAGTGGTCGAGTGCATCACATTCGACAACAAGTAACCGAGCAAACAAGTGAAATTATTCATGCATCAGAGTTGTTACAAAAAAGTGAATCAAAATATCGAAGTTTAGTAGAAAATATTGAAGATGAATACTTGATTTATAGTCAGAATATGGAAGGTGCTTTTGATTATATTAGTCCATCAGTAAGCACCATATTAGGTTATAGTCAGGAAGACTTCCTTAAGCATTATGCAAGCTATTTAACGAAGAGTGAACTCAACCAAGAGTTTGAACGTTATACACACTACTCACTAGCAGGTAATACAACAAGTTATGAGTTAGAAATCTATGATACAGAAGGATATGTTCATACTTTTGCTATTACTTCAACGCCAGTAATTAATGACAATGCAGAAGTCATTGGCATTGAAAGTATTGCTCATGATATTACGGAACGTAAAGAAGTTCAGGTAGAGCTAGAGAAGCTCTCTCTCGCAATAACACATAGTCCTAACGCCGTCATTATTACTAATAAGAGAGGGATAATTGAATATATAAACCCTAAGTTTACAGAGATAACAGGCTATACATTAGATGAGGTTCTTGGCCGCTTACCTAGTCTGCTTAAGTCAGGTACAACCCTGCTCTCAGTATATAAAGACTTGTGGGATACCGTATTATCAGGTCGTGAATGGCGGGGCGAATTACAAAATCGTAAGAAAAATGGTGATTTCTATTGGTCTAGAGAGCATATTTGCCCTTTATCTGACGCTGATGGCGAAGTAACTCATTTTATATCTACTCAAGAGGATGTGACTGAAGCGAAGAAGCAAGCAGAAGAAACCATACATCAAGCAAGTCATGATTTATTAACAGGCTTATTTAACAGACGAGAATTTGAATTCCGACTTAGTCGCGTTATTCAATCTTCAAAGTCTGATTTAAGTGAGCATGCCTTGTGTTTTATGGATTTAGATCAGTTTAAAATTATTAATGATACCTGTGGTCATGTTGCTGGCGATGAGCTGCTGAGACAAATAGGTGACTTGTTACTTGCTAATGTTAGACAACGTGACACCTTAGCCAGATTAGGGGGGGATGAATTTGTATTATTGATGGAACATTGTGGTATTGAGCAGGCTTATGATGCCTGTGAGAAGATGATTAGTTTGCTTGCAAATTTCCGTTTTCATTGGGAAGAACATGTATTTACCATTGGTATTAGTATTGGTATGACGGTTATCGATCTGCATGTCAAAGATAGTACAGAAGCATTAAGCCGTGTCGATGGTGCTTGTTATGCTGCGAAAGATGCGGGGCGTAATCGTGTTGAAGTTTATACTGAAGATAGCGAACGCCTTCGACAGCGTAAGGGTGAGATCCAATGGAGTAGTGAAATTAGTCATGCTCTGGATAATGATCGTTTTGTTTTATATGCCCAGCCCATTATCCCATTACAAAGACAGTCTTTAGACCTAAGTTATGAGGTATTGTTAC
>Ga0209495_1000913_pt1 | contig 21561 bp, 14 predicted proteins | sample EN1Hudsemesocosm_FD_184629 | JGI IMG/M metagenome (GOLD analysis project Ga0209495, IMG submission 184629) | Methane-oxidizing microbial communities from mesocosms in the Hudson Canyon - EN1E Hudson Canyon (SPAdes) (version 2) | ecosystem: Environmental > Aquatic > Marine > Cold seeps | place... | reverse complement strand
TTGGTCTGTTTTAGTTCATCACTCCCTTCTACCGGCAGGCTTCCGACTTTTTTTTAGTGTAACAACAGCCCGATTCGTGACCGACAACACCCATAATATGTGTTTGATCTCCCTTGTCATCTATCGCACTACGCATCGTCTTTCCATCAATTGCCAACCCCTCATCCTGTTCTGCAAACTGTGCGTTCCAGCCTTGCAACTCTAAATCGAGTTCTTCAGGGGAAATGCGAATCAAGGTTTCTCTGAGGGTGGTGCGACTGGGAACAACATAGACCCTGTTTCGTTTACGGCAACCAAATCGACTGCGCGCTTTTTGACCTAGGTCGTTTGCCCATTCTCCAATGGCTTTATATCCTTCCATACCACACAAAACAGCACCTGCAGCAATGGCCAGTATACATGGCAGGGAATGCCGTTGTCCCTGTTTACGGCGTGGATCTGAAATGTCAGAAAAAAATTCAGGTAAGCTGCGCATTTGATCAGCAGTAAGCATGATTTTCGGTGCTCCATGACAATAGAGAGAAGGTAGTGTGGCGGTGGACAATAGCACTTTAGTGCGTCTGCTTAACGGTCGAACGAATATGTCTTTTGGCTGACTGGGTTTTGAGCTATAGCCCTTTCGAACCCGTTGAAAGCCACGGGTTGTTCCTACATTGATCCAGTTGGACGCTCGATAAATAGTGCCACGAAAATACTGTGGGTCGACAAACGTTTCTAGCAATAATAAGGGATAGCCAAAAGCGTTCTGCCAATCTTGAGAAATCCGCTGTTCACATAAAGAAAGAATGCGAGAAGCCAAATTGGAGTAATGATAATTAGGTAGAATAAGAAATCGACTGTTATTAGCCACTAAATGCAGGCGATCGTATTGATAGCGGTAACGCCAGCCAATCCATTGATCACGAGCAGCACATTTCCAAGCGGCAGCTGAAAAGCTGATGAGGGCAACCCAGTTATCGTGATAGCATGCAACATACCATACCGTATGACCAATCTTTGGCAATGCGCCCTGATAATGATGTTCATTCATTAAGGACTGAAAGCGTTTTTCATCACCTAGTTGAATGGGCTGTACGGTTATTTTTACCTGAATTTTCAAACCTGAACCACCGGAAAGTCCTCAGTACAACCGATCTAATTTTAATCTCTAATCCGCTATACTAACTGTATGGTTAGTTATACATTTTTCACGCGAATCGAGATTAAATGACATTACGATTAATTACCAAAGACCAGATTAATGCATTAAAACCTTACCAAGGCAATGCAACGGTAACAGCTTGCAAAAATGAACAGGAAGAGATTGTCGGTTATAAGATCAACGCTACAGAAGCGAATAAATCTAAAGTTAAAAAGGGGGATGAAAAAGAGTCTGCATCAGTAAAACTTGAAGAACCTGAAATTCCCGATATTGGTCTTTTTACAATTGTGGCTGATAGCTATGATAGCGATGGTGGAAATCATGGGAAATATATAAAAATATGGACACCGCATAACAATAAAGAGCACTTTATTTATTTTAGTTTGGTGGAGTTAAATTCTGACAATAAATTTTTTCACACACTGCTTGATAAAGGTTTTCAGTTAAACGTGGAACCGGCCATTATAAAAGTGATAAAAAAATTGTTTATCAATGAAGCACCTCAGTATCATATGCCGTACATAACGGGAATGGGGTACATGCAGTCATTGCATGGTTATGCGTTTCCAGACGGGTCTTATACCAAAGATGGTCAATTTGAAGTTATTTTAGATCAAAGTAAGGACCTTCCACCCGTTGACATAATCGGGGATTATGCTCAATGGAAAACAGAGATTGCAGGCCAAGCCGTCAAAGGAAAAATACCATCATTTGTGATGATGTATTCAATAGCTAGTATGTTGCTGCCATTTTCTGATCTCGGTACTTTATTTTTACACCTGTGGGGGCAAAGCAGTTGCGGTAAAAGTTTAATGCTCCAACTTGCTGGGAGCGTGTATGGATCAGGCATTGACCCACGAGTAGGTGCTGGCTCTATGATTCAAAAATGGAATACAACCTCTATCGCTGTTTTAGATACGGCTCAGAAGTTTAACGGTAGTATTTTATTGTTAGATGAGATCGGTGAATGCGAGGATACAGAATTTCAAAAGGTTATTTATCAAATTAATGGTGGGGTAGGGAAGTCGCGAGCAACATCGGGAGGCCGAGTTAAAAAAACCGAGAGCTGGTCATTGTTAGGTGTCTCTAGTGGTGAAATATCAGGGCGTGCAAAAATAGAGAACAGTGGTGGTGAACAAAAGGAAGGCGAGGCAGTGCGTTTCTTAGATATTCATATACAAGAACAAATTTTTCCTGGTATCAATGATGTTTCAACGTTTGTTGAGTCTTTGAAACATGCCTGCGGACAGCATGGAGGCCATGCATCACGAGACTTTATTAAGAAACTGTTAGGTATAGCAGACTCTGAGGAGACGTTATCAGAAACAGTCTTAGTCAGGGTAGAGATTGCATTGACTCGACTTTCTAAGAATAAAACATTTAGTTCGGTATCTTAGATATGATGGAGCAGCAGGTTTACCAATCTGTTGAGCATGTCAGAGATATTTGGTTAAAACATATGCGGGATAATGTCGCCATTTCTTATGATAAATTGTTGCGCAGATATATTTTAAATAATCAAACTGCTTTCAATGATGTTTTCAATACAATGGCTATAACTGGAGTTAAGGGATATAAGACATATTTTAACAATGAACTTATTTTTCTTATTAATGAAGAACAGTTTGGTGAAATATTTAAGATGTATTCTTTAGACGCTGTGTGCCGGGATCTATATAAGTCAGGGTTTATTGCTCAGTCAAGTAAGGGTGATTACCAAGGAGTATTCAAAATAAACTCTGTGTTGGGTACGATTAGTGGGAGTGCAATACTACCATTTTATTGTGTTAGATCTTCTATTATTGATGGGGAAGATGTGGGTTTATTGAATCGCTGGAACATTCACATGAATCTGGAGAGTTTCCATATAAATACGTTCTATTATTACCAATCTTTGATAAATGAGGATAAAAGTTATTATCAACCTCCATATGTAGGACGAAACCGACTCTTTTACGAAGAGAAATTGGAATACCATAATTTGGAGCGTGAGTTTCATAAAACAGAACAAGAGGATATAGAAAAGGAGCTGGCGAAAATTAATTTCATCAGTAACTCCTAATGCCTGATGAGCCTGACCGCATTAGGTATTTTTATAATTTCACTAAATAACAGTTTTTGTTAGTTTTTATCGTGCATGGTTAACTTAAGAGATATACCACACTACATATTTTAACATTCAAGGATTATCAGTATGCCGCCAAATTTCATATATATCAATCCCATCGACAATGTCCTTCAAGATAAAGCAGCAAGAGTTCGTACAGATAGTGCTAAAACTTGGTTTTTACGTAATGCAAGAAATTGGCTAAGAAATAGCGAAAATTGCGCTCAATTAATAACATTAGGTGAGCCTGATTTACCTGGCTGGGCAATAAGGAGGTTGCAGGCAGGTGAATCAATCCATCGATTTTGTCCTTCGGAAGCAGTCAATGAAGTTTTAACAAACTGTTTACGTTATATTCGCTCTTTAGAGTACACCTTAGATGAACAAGATGTTGAACTAGGTTTAATACACGAAGCTACAAGACGACTCGGCCAATTAAGAAATATAACGCCTGATAATATCGCCGAGCACTATAGAACATGGGAAATATTAAGAAATGGAAAGATAGACAGATCTGCCAATATTCTCGCTCAAATAGACGATGATGAAGAAACACACATTGATGCGACAATCGATCGTTTTTGGGAGCGGATTACTACGTTAGATAGACTTAAAAATACAGGCGAAGAACTTAATAATTGCTTAGCAAATAATTTTTACGATGAAGAATTTATATGCGGTGATCTTGCTTTTTGGCGCTTAAATGATGTAAACGATGTTGCTTTAGCGGCAATGCAAATAGACATATTGGAATACACTGCTGTTGAGTTTAAAAAGTATAACAACCAACTCGCAAGAGAATATGCTAAAGATGCAGCAATTTTACTTAAGGAACAAGCTTATAATGCCGACGGTTCAGATTTTCTGGATATAGGTATTACGCCGACAGGACATATAATTGATACAGGCAAGGCTCCTTTTTCCTATCAAAAAAACCACACTACCACTCGTATATGGGGCAGGGGGCAATTGATATGCTTGCAACGAGGAGATGATGATAAATTAACACTACACTTAGAAAGAGAAAGTACCCTGGAAGATATTTTGTACTTTCACGGAATACATAATTTCAAGGCAAGAGATTATGATTGGTTAGGACGTAGTATTGCCCATTACTTTAATAAGGCGGATACCGGTTTTGAACTTAGTGATGTCATAAAAATCGATAATAGCTGGCTGTATTGGCGTGATGCCATAATAGACCAAGCAACGTTTAATAAAACCAAGTTTTATAAAACTGATAAAGGGATTGCTATTATTGAAGGTGATCCCTTTTCCCCTACTTGGATAATAAGTAAACATAATAGCAGATCAGGTCAAGGCGGCGCTCCTGTGTATGTTTATCGGTTATCAGAATATGGTTTTGATGTAATTAGTAAAATCGAAAGCCATCCCGTTATTGCTCCGCGTTTTTGGTCTTGGGTTAATCCCAAAAAAAATATGGGGCCTTCTTATAGCAGCCTTGTTAAAGCAACTGATAATCCATATTGTTCAAACCTACAACCACAGGGGTGGTTTAGTGCAGAAGATAGAAAAAGTTGGTTAATATTTGATAGCAATATCCCAAACTTACCAAATGCAATCACGCTTAAGTATCGTTGGGTCTTTGATGAAGAAGGATGTAATTCGATCAGGGTTGATGGAACTCATCAGAAGCGTGGTTACGCGAAACAACTTGCTGTTTTTATCAATGATAAACCTGAAATTTCCTGTTTAATTTTAAAAAAGCGAAACAGACAAGGTTATTGGCAAAGGTTCTTTAGAATGCTGGTTTCTGATTTTAAATCACCTTCCGCTGTAGCGGCTATATTCAGCGCTTTGTGGATTGAAATGGAGTCCGAAAGTGAAAGAAAATTCCTTCAAAGTTACATAGAGCAGAATAAAAGTATATCTACTTTAGTTAAGCTTATAAATATAAGACCTTACCATTATTCGTCTCGTATCGATTTTGATAAGCAGAGAGATACAGTCATCATTAATGACCGGGATGATGAAGGTGAATACTCGGAACTCTACAGCGTTGATGAGGATGGAAACATTTTGTGGGTTGCTGATAGATCTAAGGGAGAATTGAATAAACCTTTTTTTTACCAAAAAGATAAAGGAATTGAAAATGCTATCTGTTATATTCAGGATCAAGCTCTTAGAGTAACAGATGACTGGCAAGGTGATATTAAGAAGCAAGGTTATCTTCGTTTGGATGATGGTGGGATAAATCCAGTTGTTTCTTTGTACTTAAACGAATTAGACGTGGATATAGAGGATCACTGCCTATATGCGACTAGAGATTTAGATAAAAATGAATACACTTGGACAATATCGGATGAGTGTGGAGATGAGTTGTGGAGATTACATCCATCCAGTAACTCCAATCATCTTAAATTAGAGTCCAGTAACTTGAATGAAGAAATTTCATCTAGTGTTAAGTCTTTGGTTCACGCTATTCTTGATGGCTGTGGTAAAACAATGTCGCCTGCACAATTGGGTATTTTGAATTTAATGCCACGTAGTACTGGTGGTCATGAAATTGCTGATACCGATATTTTTCCACTATCTCGTAACGAAATTGAAATAGATGAAAACCTATCATGGGTTCAAGAATCAACTGATTGGCATCTCATGGAAAATAATACGGCAATTTGCCGATTTAGTTATGCGCCAACAGGATCAGAGTTTTTTACTTTACCATCCATACCCATTACTAAAGATATTGCTTCAGCAATAATTCAGTTTAGCGAACTGCAGCAACAAGCAGCAGAGCTACCATTTATTTTTAATATATATTCTACTGATGAATTTACTGAGAACTTCCCAAACATTCTGATTTAGAGGGGTTAATACTAACGTTGTTATGGCCATCTTAACTTGTTTCTCATCAAGAGAAAATGGCATTCTCATAACTGAATTAAGGGGTGTGATTTATACGGCCATTCAGCTTATATGCTTAGCATAACTCATGCGAAATGATTGTTTTTTAGTGACATAAAGTAACAAAAGAAAGCCAGGAGGCTATTAAAATAATGCGGTATTATATGGAGGTTTATAGTTCGCGCTTAAAATTAAGAATAGTGAGCTAATATGGGTTATATATTTAACCTAAACGATCAATAAAAGCGAATGGAATAAAGTTCAGGGTGAAGTCTAAAAAATACAGCATGTCATTTACAACGGGCGGAATTTTTCGCCAGGAATCTATTGTATTTTCTGAACTTTATCTAGAGTCGGGGGATTGGAGATCTATTCGAGAACAAGTATTTGATAAAAACATCCTACAAACACGAACTATCAGTACCGCAACAAAACGTTTTAGAGAAATTCATAAAAGACTACAAACACTTAGTTTAAAAGAACTTGAATTATTAATAGAAGGCGGTGTTCATGAACAAGCTTATATTCTATGGTTAGCAATCTGTCGTTGCTATCAGTTTATTGGTGACTTTGCAATAGAAGTGCTTAGGGAGCGCTATATAACCCTTAAAGGTGACTTGAATTATGAGGATTATGATTTCTTTTTTGCTAAAAAAGAAGAAAACCACCCAGAACTAGAGAAAATAAAGCTCTCATCACAAAAAAAATTACGCCAAGTTTTATTCAAAATGCTTAAAGAAGCGGATTTGTTAATGGACAATAATTTAATTAATGCAGCAATGCTAACACCTCGGCTAATTAATGTGATTTCCTTGACCGATTCAAAAGACCTGCTTTTTTTCCCCGTTTTTGACTCTGAATTAACTGCTTTTCAATATGAATAAAAGTATGAAAACACATAGCATGCAAGAACGGTTTCAGCATTTGCTAACTGTTATTTCTAGTACGCGGTTTCTGCAGATGCAAGGTCTGGGGAACGAGGTGCCATTTTTTATCTGCCCATTTCAAACTAAAGAGTCTGTTGATATGGAACGGTTGCGCCTGCAACTAGTTAATCGATTAGAGCAAAATGGAATAGATGTTTTAGATATTAATCTTTACGACTTATCTATTGAGCTGCTTATACGACGAAAAATCTGGGATAAAACCATAGAAATAGAAACCACAGTAGACAAAGAAAAATTAAAAGAATTGTTACAAGGTGTCCTTGATCCTGAGTCACAATTAGTACCAGCGATTGCAAATAAAATAAGCCAAACTGCTCATGATGTCTTGTTCTTATCGGGTGTTGGAGAGGTTTACCCTTATATTCGATCACATAATATCTTAAATAATTTGCAAAGCACGGCAAAAGATAAACCCACCGTTATGTTCTTCCCAGGTGCTTACACATATTCATTGGAATCGGGTGCTTCTTTAGATTTATTTAGCAAATTACATGATGATAAATATTATCGAGCTTTCAACATCTTTCATTACGAAACATAAATAAAGGAATATACAATGACACAGTTAACCAGTATTTTTGACAAAGATGTAGGTCGTTATATTGAAGGCGTAATTAAAGCTGATGATGAAGCGAGCTTACGATTAGAAGTTGAAGAATATATTCTAACCAATGAAGTTGAAAAACGGTTAGAAAGTTTTCTTGATGCTTATAACAACTATGAAGGATCTAATGGTGTATGGGTTTCTGGTTTTTTTGGTTCTGGGAAATCTCATTTATTAAAAATGTTGGCCTTGTTACTAGAAAATAGAGAAATAGATGGTGCAACAACACTCGATTTGTTTTTATCAAAATGTACTGATAATGAGATTCTTCGTGGTGACCTTAAAGGCTCCGCCAGCATCCCTTCCAAAAGTATATTGTTTAACATTGACCAAAAAGCAGATGTCATAAGCAAAACACAAATAGATGCGCTGCTAGCTGTGTTTGTGAAAGTGTTTGATGAAATGTTTGGTTATTATGGTAAACAAGGCCATATTGCACAATTTGAGCGAGATCTGGACAGTCGAGGCTTATATGAACAGTTTAAAACAGCGTATCAGCAACAATCAGGAAGATACTGGCACCAAGGTAGAGAACAAGCTCTATTGGAATCACATAATATAGCTGTTGCCTACGCGCAAGTGAGTAATGAATCTGAAACATCTGCAACAGGCGTACTAGATAAATACCGTAGTCAATACAAAGTCTCGATAGAAGACTTCGCCGAGCAGGTTAAAACGTATGTTGATCAGCAATGCGAAGGCTTTCGCTTAAATTTTTTCATTGATGAAGTGGGACAATATATTGCCGAAAATGTGAAGTTAATGACTAACTTGCAGACCATTGCAGAAAGTTTAGCAACTAAATGCCGAGGCCAGGCTTGGGTGATAGTTACCGCGCAGGAGGATATGAACACCGTTATCGGTGAAATGACTCAGCAACAAGGTAATGACTTCACTAAAATTCAAGCTCGTTTTGCTAACAGGATGAAGTTGACCAGTGCAGATGTTGCAGAAGTCATTCAAAAACGCTTACTCATGAAAAATGAGCAAGGTATAGAGCTCCTATCTACTATCTTCCATGAGCAAGTGAATAACTTAAAAACCTTATTTGACTTTGCTGATGGGGCGCAAAGCTACAAAAACTTTAAAGATAGAGATCATTTTATACATTGCTACCCCTTTATACCTTATCAATTTTCTCTATTTCAATCTGCAATACAAAACTTATCATCACATAATGCTTTTGAAGGCAATTTCAGCTCAGTTGGTGAGCGTTCAATGTTAGGCGTCTTTCAACAAGTTGCCATGCAAATAGGCCAACATGAGATAGGGCAATTAGCGACTTTTGACTTGATGTTTGAAGGGATTCGTACCGCACTCAAATCCAATATTCAAAAAGCCATTATCTCCGCAGAAAAGAACCTAGATAACCTCTTTGCAATTCGTCTGCTCAAAGCTCTTTTTTTAGTTAAGTATGTTAATGAGTTTAAATCAAGCCCACGTAATCTATGCATATTAATGTTAGAAAGCTTCAATCAGGATTTACCAAAATTACGTAATAGTATTGAAGAAGCTTTAAATATACTTGAGCAACAAACCTATATTCAGCGTAATGGCGACTTGTATGAATATTTAACCGACGTAGAAAAAGATGTCGAGGTTGAAATTAAAAATACAGCGATTGATAGCAGTGAAGTATCAATAGAGCTCGAGAAAATAATCTTTGATTACGTCATTAAAAACCGCAAGATTCGCTTCAATGATAACGGACAGGACTATGCCTACTCAAGGAAACTAGATGACAAATTGCATGGTCGAGAACATGAATTAACAATACATGTCATTACCCCTTTTCATGAGCATGCGGAACAGCAAGCAACCTTGTTAATGCAAGCGTTTGGTAGGGATGAATTATTGGTGCTAATGTCAGCTGATGATCGAATTATAAGAGACAGTCTGCTTTATAAACAAACAGAAAAATATATTCGACAAAATATTACCATCACTCAGCAAGAAGGCATTAAACGTATATTAACCAACAAAGGGTTTCAAAATAGAGAACGCTATGCCGATTTACAAAGGCGTATTCATTCAGCAGTGGGCCATGCAAAATTATTTATTGCAGGATCCGAGTTAGAGCTTGCAGGAGAAGACCCTCAATCTCGGATAAACAAAGGTTTTTATGAGCTGATCACTCGCACCTATCCAAATCTAAAAATGCTACATGGTATCGTTTATACCGAGAAAGACATTGGCAAGTGTTTAAATTTTTCTCAGGACAGCTTATTTGCCAATGATAGTACCGCTATGACTGAGTCAGAGCTGGAAATGTTGGCTTTTATTCAAAGTAACCATCGTGGTGGGGTACGTACAACAGTTAAAGCATTGGTAGAAAAATTTGAACGTAAACCTTATGGCTGGTATTTCGCAGCAATACTAAGCACACTGGCCATGGTCTGTGCCCGAGGTAAGGTAGAAGTACGTAGAGATGGAAATATTCTAGAAGATAAGGAACTAGAAAGGACGCTAAAAAATACCAGTGAACATGCAAATACAGTGCTTGAACCGCAAATAGACTTTAGTGCATCACAAATTAGACAGTTAAAAGAGTTTTATGAAGACTTCTTTGATGCACCACCTAGCGGCAGTGATGCTAAAACATTGGGTAAAGAGACAGGCGTTGCCATAAAAGAGCTGATTAATCAACTAAACACATTGTGTGCCCAAACATCTCAATATGAATTTTTAATAGCACTACAACCCATCATACAGAAGTTGCAAGATATTAGTGATAAGCCTTATACCTGGTATTTGACAGAACTGGTGAGACGAGAGGATGAGTTTTTAGATGATAAAGAGCAATGTTTAGACCCCTTACGAAAGTTTATGGGGGGAGCTCAGAAACAGATTTATAACGATGCCAAGCAATTTATTATTGAGCAAGAGCCTAATTTCTCCTCTTTGAATAGTGATTTGCTAGAAAAAATAACTGCGACCTTAACTGATCCAGCTTGCTATAAAGGCAATCAGATGCAGCAGCTAAAATCGCATTTAGATGAACTAAAAGATTTAATAAATCAGCTGATTGATCGAGAGATAGAAAAGGCCAAAAATGAAATTGATGTTCTGAAAAACAGACTATCTACTACACCAGAATACACAGAACTAACGACAGAACAGCAGCAACAATTATTACAACCTTTCACTGAATTTATTACAAAAATAGAAAGGCAAAAGCTTATTGCAGTTGTACGTGACTCTATTAGAATGTTTGCTGAAACTGAATATCACTCACTGCTAGAGAAAATGGCAATATGGGCTAAGCCTAAAAAACAGGAAAGCGCAGACACAAAACCACAAACACCCACAAACGATACGGCAAAGGAAAAAATTTCAGAGCCTCGGATAGAGATTGTGGCAGCTCGATCTATTGCTATTGATTTTGATAAAGCACTTCTTACCGATGAACGTGATGTAGAGAACTACCTAGAGTCAATGCGTAAAGCGCTACTAGCAGAAATAGCTAATGGAAAAAGGATTCAAATATGATTAATCGCCTGGAGCTTAAAAACTTTACTGCTTTCAGTAGCAAGTTAGACATCAGTTTTTCACCTAAAATCAATATCATCATTGGCGAAAATAGTACAGGTAAAACTCAATTACTTAAGGCTGCATATGGACTTTGTAGTGGAGGTAGCCTGTTAAAAAATAAAGATAGTATTGATAGAAATGAGTTAGAAGATGAGCTCACAACAAAAATGTTACGATTGTTTATGCCACTTGATGAAAAACTCGGAAAGATGCGTCATCATGGTGTAACTGAAAATGCACAATTAAGTGCATCATTTTCTCAAGATAAAAAAATAGAGCTTTCTTTTCACACTAATTCAAAAATAATTGCTCTCCAAGAGAGCAATAGTTACGAACAGTCACAACCCGAACCTATCTTTATTCCGACCAAAGAAGTACTTTCCTTTATGAAAGGCTTTGTTAGCTTATATGATAAATATGGACTTTCCTTTGACCTGACCTATCGAGACATTTGTTCATTATTGGATCTTCCAGAAATACGGTCTGACGTATTGCATGAAAAATCTAAATGGGCAATGGATGAGATTAAACATATCTGTGGTGGAAGTTTTAAATTTTATGGTGGTGGGAATGTTACTTTTAAAACAGAAAATTCAGAATTCTCCGCTAACTCAATGGCAGAAGGTTTTCGTAAGGCAGGCATGCTTTCACGCTTACTAGAAACAGGTGCTATTCAGCCAGGTGTAAGTGGACCATTATTTTGGGATGAACCAGAAACTAATATGAATCCCAAACTAATGAAGTTACTAGTTGAGATTATGCTGGAGCTTTCTCGTAATGGACAACAGATTGTTATAGCAACCCATGATTACGTTTTACTCAAGTGGTTTGATTTGCTAATGGATAATGATAAGGATGATCATGTGCGTTTTCACATGTTATATCGCAATGCCTTATCTAATGAAATTGATGTTAAAAGTGTTGATGACTATCAATTGATTTCTCCAAATGCAATAGCAGACACATTTAATGACCTGACTAAAGAACAAGTTAGATTGAAAATGGGAACGTTGGGGAAATGAAGTTAACGGAAAATGATTTAGAAATTGAATTTACTAATGCGGTGAGTGGTTTTGTCTTCGATCAAATGAAACCCAAAGAGGCTGATTTTCATGGGATTAGTCAGATGCATCGTGTTGATTTTATTGTGGAGCTTGAGGAAGCTATTTTATTTATAGAAATAAAAGACCCTGGCAACCCTAAAGCTCAAGCAAAAGGGTTGGAAAAATTTCATACTGAATTAGATGATGGTACTTTGAGTAGTACGTTTGCCTCAAAGTTTCTTGATTCCTTTGTCTATCGCTGGGCTGAAGATCAAGTGAAAAAACCAATTCACTATATTAGTCTTGTTACTTTGGATACAGCACTCTTGTTAAACTTAACAGATGATATTATTAAAAAGCTTCCTCCAATGGGAAAACCCGTACCACGTTGGACGCGAGCACTATTTGAAAGTTGCCAAGTGTTTAATATAGAAACGTGGAATGAGAACTTCCCCAAATGGCCGGTTACACGAATTAGTGATAAAGCCGTTGTGTCTAGTTAGATATCAGAAGGTTTAGATAAAATGGAAACATCAAAACTTAAAAAGTTTGCTCAATATGCACGTCGTAACCTGATTGATGAAGTCACAAAAAAATTACAACGCGTATTAAGCCAAGAAAGTACTGCGCGACGTGAGAATCCGCGTGCCGTTACTGAGCTTGAAAAGCTTATTACTAACAGCTCAGAAGAACAAGTTATTGAGAAAATTGCTTATATCTGGTTTAACCGCTTCTGTGCTCTGCGCTTTATGGATGTTAACCGGTTTACTAGAATTGGTGTGTTATCACCTGTTGCAGGGCAGTTTCAACCTGAAATATTAGCAGAAGCAAAAATGGGGCATATTGATGAAGACAGTATGCCTGAGAAAACGCGTTTGCATATTGAAGCTTTACTAAATGGCACCACACCGAGTGATGATCCACAAACAGAAGCCTATCGATTACTGATTGTTGCAACGTGTAACCAATACCACCGAGCTATGCCGTATTTGTTTGAGCGTATTGCCGACTATACCGAACTATTAATGCCCGATGATTTATTATCAGGTAATTCGATTCTTGCCTACACGCGTGAGGCAATGACTCCCAATGTATGTATAGAACAAGTTGATGGCAAAGATAAGCCTATTGTTGAAGTGATTGGCTGGTTATATCAATTTTATATTTCTGAAAAGAAAGATGCTGTTTTTGATGGCTTAAAGAAAAATAAAAAAATTACTGCAGAAAATATTTCAGCCGCCACTCAATTATTTACACCACATTATATTGTTCGCTATTTAGTTGAAAACTCAGTAGGCCGGCTATGGATGCTTAACTACCCTGATTCAAACTTGATTGAGAAAATGGATTATTACATCAAGCCTGAGCAACTGGAAACTGATTTTATAAAAATACAGTCGCCTGAAGAAATCAAAATATGTGACCCTGCCTGTGGTAGTGGACATATGCTGACCTATGCTTTTGATTTACTCTATCTTATTTATGAAGAGCAAGGCTATGAGCCAGCTGATATTCCAGAAAAAATACTGACGCATAACCTTTATGGTATAGAAATTGATGAACGGGCGGGTGAATTAGCCGCTTTTGCTTTGACCATGAAAGCGCGTGAAAAACAGCGACGTTTTTTTCGTAAACCGATTCAACCCAGTATTTGTATTCTCGAATCCATTCATTTTGACGAGCAAGAATTAAATGAATATATGGACTTTGTGGGGAGGGATCTATTCACATTAGGTTTAGAAAATACCTTACGTCAATTTGAAGAAGCGGATAATTTTGGATCCTTGATTCGTCCTGAGGTAACAGATGTTGCAAGTATGTTAGAAACATTGGCAACTAAAGATGTTATTGATGATATTGGCCTTAGTTTAACGCATCCAAAGGTGTTACAGGTCTTGCAACAAGCTGACTATCTTAGCCCAAAATATCATATAGTCATTGCTAATCCTCCTTATATGGGGAATAGAAGTATGAATGGTAGGCTTCAGGTTTTTGCTAAAGATAATTTTCCTGATAGTAAGACTGATTTGTTTGCAATGTTTATTGAACGAAACCTTGGACTAGCTAAAAAACAATGTTTGATTGCAATGATAACAATGCAAAGCTGGATGTTTCTTTCTTCTTTTGAACCTTTACGTAAGAAAATACTTAAAAATAATACGATTATTTCAATGGGGCATTTAGGAACACATGCTTTTGATAGTATTGGTGGAGAAGTCGTTTCAACTACAGCTTTTATTCTTGAAAATTATGAACGTACAGATTTTAAGGGTTCCTTTTTGAGACTAACTGCAGGAAAGAATGAAAAAGAAAAAGAAAGGTCTCTACAACAAAAACGTAATACTCCTTTTTTAGCTTCAACCATAGATTTCAAAAAAATTAATGGAAGCCCTATTGCTTACTGGCTTAATGATACAGTCCGAAGTGCTTTTGTAAAAGGTATACCTTTTGGAGAAATTGCAAAACCAAGAGTTGGGTTACAAACGGGCTCTAATGACTTATTCATGAGGGCATGGCATGAAATTTCATTTAAAGAAATTGGAACTGATTTAAAATCACTTCAAGAGGCTTGTTTTTCAGGTATGAAGTGGTTTCCATACAATAAAGGAGGAAGCTGGAGAAAGTGGTATGGTAATTGTGATTATGTCGTTGATTGGGAAGACAATGGGGGGCGAATAAGAAATTTTAAAGACAAGGATGGAAAAGTCCGGTCACGACCACAAAATACAGAATATTATTTTAAAGAAGGAATTACGTGGTCTGATATTACTACTAATTCTTTTGCTGCTAGGTATTCGCCATATGGGTTTATTTTTGATGTAAAAGGCTCTTCAGGATTTCCTGAAAGGAAAATGCTTAAGTCTGTAATCGGGCTAATGAATAGTAAGTTGATGTTTGGTTTTATGCAAATTCTCAACCCTACAACAACTTTTCAAGTTGGTGATATGGCTAGAGTACCGTTTTATGAACCCAAACTTAATAATCAAAAGTTAGATGGTAATGTTGAGAAGTTGATTTCCTCTAGTCGACTAGATTGGGACTCTTACGAAACGTCATGGGATTTTTCTACTCTTCAATTACTAGATTCCTGCTACTATCAGCCATTATTAAAATTAACATATATTTCACTCAGGAATCATTGGCACAAGAAAACTATAGAATCTCAAGCTTTAGAAGAAGAGAATAATCAAATTTTTATTGCTACCTATGGGATGCAAGAAGAATATGAAAAAAAAGCTAAACCACCTTTGAATGAGATCAGCCTTACGTGTAACCCTTTATACCGCTTCGGAATTAATAGTAATAAAAAAGGGCTAGAAGAATTATTGCTAGCTGAAACTATGAAGGAATTCATTTCCTATGCTGTGGGCTGTATGTTTGGCCGTTATTCATTGAATAAACCAGGACTAATCCTTGCCAACCAAGGTGAAACAATAGCAGATTATCACCAACAAATCCCTGAACCTTCGTTTTCAGCTGACGATGATAATGTAATTCCTTTACTGGATGGTGACTGGTTCACTGACGATATAAGCGAACGATTTTTCCAATTTCTGAAAGTGACTTTTGGTGATGAACATTATCAAGAAAACCTAGAATTTATTGAACAAGCTTTAGGTAAAGACATTCGTCAATACTTCCTAAAAGATTTTTATAAGGATCATTGGAGACGCTATAAAAAACGCCCGATATACTGGCTATTTTCAAGTCCTAAAGGTAGCTTTAATGCACTGATCTATATGCACCGCTACCGCCCTGATACAGTCAGTGTGATATTAAACGATTATTTACGCGAATTCCGCACCAAACTCAGTGCAAGAGTTGATCATTTACAAAGTGTAGAAGCCAGTGCTGATGCTTCTAAAACTGATAAAACTAAGGCCTTAAATGAAATCAACAAGCTAAACAAAATGCTGGTAGAAATGGAAGCATACGAGCGCGAGGTGTTATACCCTCTGGCAACCAAACAAATTGAAATTGATTTAGATGAGGGTGTTAAAGTCAATTATGCAAAATTTGGCACTGCATTAAAAAAAGTACCTGGACTATAGGCGATTTAGAATTATGAGTAGTTTAAATTTTAATACCTCGAATCAGACCTTTAGGCAATTACTGGGTAATGGCCTGACTTATCGGGTCCCTCCTTTTCAACGTGATTATTCCTGGACTGATGATGAGTGGGATGAGGCTAAAATTAATGCACGGAAAAATCAATTAGCAGGTCATGTTTCGGCGATTTGGCGTATGGATTTTAATGATTAATCAATTAAGAAAATTTTTTTTCAATGAATAACCGAATTGCACTCGCATTATCTAAACAGTTTGAACGTCATCGTATTGTCTTTTGGTATGACACTAAGCAAGAGCTACGTAAAGACTTTGATGTTCTGAGTATTGATGGTGTTGAGAAGATAGAACTCAATAACAATGAATTTGCTATTAAATATCAAATTTTGCGGGAACAACCAGAACAAAAGTTCTTGCTTTATCGTGAAGGTGAACAACCTAATGACTTAGATAACTGGTTGCTGGATGTACAATTGGCACATTCTGAATTTCGTACGGATCAAGTTGCTTTATGGTTATCTGATTTAGAGTTAGGTATTGAATTTTCTGAATTGGTACAGACACATGAAGATTTTTTTCAGGCTATTAAACGTAAAGAAAAGCTTAAGAACTTACTAACTACAGATGATACTGCTGGTTTGATTCGCTTAAAAATGCTTGCGGTATGTGTATCAGCAGAAGCGCGGGTAGATTGTATTCTGGAGAATCTTTTAGCTGACCTGGCTGAAGGTAAAGATGATAAGTTAAAGTTGCTTAAGCGTTGTCAATTGAATGGTTTCTTATGGGAGCAATTAGGTCGTTATTATGGCTATTATTGCGATAGTCCTAGCCTTAAAGACTTTACCCTTGAGTTATTTAAATCCTGTTATGCAATGGGGTTAGAAGGAGAGGTGAGTTTAAGTAATGATGCGCTGGTTTTTCTTAAACGTTGGAAAGATAGCCGCCAATTTGAAAGTGCTTTTGAACAACTATCATCACTTGCAGCTGATGACTTAAGTATTGAGCAAGATTTAACTAACCGTGATTTTCGCTCTGTTATTGAACTGGATTACTTTCGACTAATCGACCAAATAATTATTGCTGACTTAGTTCATGCTGTAGTTGCAAGAACGGTGACTAGTGGTGATGTGGCATTGTGGGTTAGGCAGCGAAGATTAAGTCACTGGTATAGTGAATTTAAACATTTATATGAAGCAATTGATTATGCCGCGCAATTTATTCAATTATTAAGTGAAGTATCTTTTGTCATTGAGTCGTTAGAGGATGGTATTGAACGTTATTACCAATCCTGGTTTCGCTTGGATCAGTTGTATCGAAAATTTATTTATCATGTACGTAGTTCTGGCCAAGTCAATTTAATGGCTGAACTGACAGAAAATGTTGAAAACTTATATTGCAATAACTACTTATTAAAATTAAATGATCGATGGCAGGTTTTTGTCGATTCGACTGATAAATGGAATGCATCTCCTATACCATTACAAAAAAACTTCTTTGATCGTTATGTAGCGCCATTTTTAAAGAAAGATAAAAAAGTCTATGTCATTATTTCTGATGCTTTACGTTATGAGATTGGTGAAGAATTTTTAAGCTTAATACGACAGGAAGATCGTTATGAGGCAAAACTAGAAGCGAATCTTTCCATGTTGCCGAGTTACACTCAGTTAGGTATGGCTGCATTATTACCTAATAGTTCGTTGGCTATTACTGATAATGATAGTGGTACTGTTTTGGTTGATGAGCAATCTTCTCAAGGAACAGAGAATAGAACAAAAATATTGCGAAGGACTTTAAAAGAGAAGGGTAAAGCCATTAAGGCAGAAGCATTTATGGACTTGAACCGTGATGATAGTCGAGAAATGCTTAAGGCTAATGATGTCATCTATTTATATCATAACCGTATTGACCACACTGGGGATAAGATCCAATCAGAGGGTGAGGCTTTTGATGCCGCTGAGAAGACATTAGATGACTTAATGCGTTTAGTAAAAAAGCTGACTGCTGCAAATGCCAGTAATATTCTCTTAACTGCTGATCATGGCTTTATTTATCAACATAAGGAAATTGCTGAGAGTGATTTTGTAAGCCAGGATGTAGAAGGTGAGAAAATCCTTTACCGTGACCGTCGTTTCGTTTTAGGTAAAGGTCTGTCTTCCAATAATAGTGTTAAGATTTTTCAATCGAAAGACCTTGGTTTAATGGGCGATATGGAGGTTGCGATACCAAAATCTATTAATCGTTTACGATTAAGAGGGTCTGGTAGCCGTTTTGTTCATGGTGGAGCAGCGCTACAGGAGGTGGTTATTCCTGTTGTAAGGATTAATAAAAAACGCCAAAGTGATTTGTCTCAGGTTGAAATTGATATTTTACGGGGCTCTAGTTCAGTGATTTCATCAGGACAACTAGCAGTTAGGTTTTACCAAATGCAACCAGTGGCTGACAAATTACAAGCTAGAGTGCTTCGTGCCGGTATTTATACTGAAAACGGAGAATTAATTTCTGATTGTCATGAGCTTAATTTTGATTTAGTTTCTGAAAACACCAGGGAACGTGAATTGCAAATTCGCTTTGTTCTAGCACGTAATGCTGATGATGCTAATGAACAAGAAGTGATTTTACGGTTAGATGAACAGCTTGTAGGAACTACCCATTATAAAGAATATAAATCATTGCGGTATATGATGCGCCGATCATTTACCAGTGACTTTGATTTCTAAGCGGATATTGTTGATATGAGTAAATTAGATGAAAAAATTAACGAACATTTTTCAGGGCTTGTTGTAAGAAAAGATCTAGTAAAAGCCGTTAAAGGTAATGCCATTGTGCCATCTTATGTATTGGAATATTTATTAGGCCAATATTGTGCAACCAATGATGAAAATAGCATTCAAAGTGGTATTGAAACTGTTAAGGAAATTTTACGTAAGCATTATGTGCATCGTAATGAAGCGGGTTTAATCCGTTCTAATATTAAGGAAAAAGGTCGTTATAAAGTTATTGATAAAATAACGGTAGCATTAAACGAAAAAGCTGATGTTTATGAAGCTGAATTTTCCAATTTGGGTATTAAAAAAGTATTAGTCGATTCAGGTACTGTTAAAGCTCATCCTAAGCTGTTAGTGGGTGGAGTATGGTGTATTGCTGATATTGAATATGAATTTACCGAGGACAAAGGCGCTTGCCCTTGGATATTATCAACATTAAAACCCATACAGCTATCTCAATTTGATTTTGATGGTTATATTGAATCCAGAAAACGTTTTAGTCTAGATGAGTGGATTGATTTGTTGGTGCAAAGTATAGGCTTTGACCCTGAAAAGTTTAGTCGCCGCAGTAAAATAACGCAGTTGATTAGGCTAATCCCATTTTGCGAACGTAATTACAATATTATTGAATTGGGACCTAAAGGTACGGGTAAATCACATATTTACTCTGAGTTCTCACCACATGGAATTTTAATTTCAGGCGGTGAGGTGACTGTTCCTAAGTTATTTGTGAACAATTCAACAGGTAATATTGGCTTAGTGGGGTATTGGGATGTTGTTGCCTTTGATGAGTTTGCTGGAAAGAAAAAGCGTGTCGATAAAGCTCTAGTCGATATTATGAAAAACTATATGGCAAATAAAACATTTTCTCGTGGTATTGAAATGTTAGGTGCTGAAGCGTCTATGACCTTTGTGGGTAATACTCAGCATACTATCCCTTATATGTTGAAACATTCTGATTTATTTGATGAATTACCTGAGAAGTTTTATGACTCTGCTTTCTTAGATAGGCTTCACTTTTATATTCCTGGCTGGGAAGTCGATATTATCCGTGGCGAAATGTTTTCAAATGGGTATGGCTTTGTCGTGGACTACTTGGCTGAAATATTACGTTCATTAAGAAACCATGATTACTCCGACCAGTATCAAGAGAATTTTTCTTTATCGAGTGATATTTCGACACGCGATAGGGATAGTATCAATAAAACCTTCTCGGGCTTAATGAAAATTTTGTTTCCTCAAGGAGACGCTTCAAAAGATGAAATTGAAGAATTATTGCGGCTGTCCATTGAAGGTAGGAAGCGAGTAAAGGATCAGCTAATGCGGATTGATTCAACCTACTCTAAAGTCGAATTTAGCTACCTTGATTCTGCAAATAACAGCACTCAAGTTACTACTCTAGAAGAACAAGAATACCCGCATTACTACCATAAAACTATTGCAACTGAAGATGGTGAAGATGGTGAAGATGGTGATTCTGCAGTTAATGATGAAAATATTGAGCCAGTAATTACAAAAGATGTTGTTTTACAAGAACAACATCTGACCTATCAGGAAAACCAGCGTGGTGTTTCATATGACAGTTTATTTGGAAAATATTTAACCGGAGTTAAGACGGTTACAGTCACTGACCCTTATATTCGCCTATATTACCAAGTCCGTAACTTTATGGAATTTCTTGAAACAGTCGTTAAGAATAAGGCAGAAGAAGACGAAGTAGCAGTGCACTTAATTACAGTTGAAGATGATTTTAAAAGTGAACAGCAGCAGGAGCACTTTGAAAAGATAGAGGAATCTTGCTTAGCAATAGGTGTCTACTTTACCTGGGAATTTGATGGCAGCAGCACAATTCATGCGAGACACGTTGTAACCGACCAGGGCTGGAAAATTCTATTAGACCGAGGATTAGATATTTTTCAGAACTATGATATGAATGAAGCCTTTAATTTTTCTAATCGTCTGCAGAAGTATCGAGCTTGTAAAGGTTTTGAAATTACTTACGTTAAAATTGATTAATGTAATCAAATCGTTTATCGAGAGATAAATAATGCTCAATAATGAAAGTCAGTTTTCTCGCATTGCATGGTGGAACAGCCGCTATACATATAATTTCCACCATTCGTAACCATCAGCTAGATGGGGTTAATTGACTAAAAAATTTATTATGAGAAATTATCAGACTTTTGAATATTTATCAGATAAAAAAGAATTGACTCCAAATACCCTTATTCCAGAGTTTGAATTACTCAAAGAGTACCGAAGAGTTGAACTTGAAAGGGCACCATCCAGCTATGATATGGGCAGGTATGGATTAAATTCAGTACCTATCCAATGGTAATGGGCGTCATTCCCGTATTATGGCTGATCTACTCCTGAAAGCTTTAGGGCAGCCTTTATTTACTTGGGGAAATAAGGAAAACCTGACATTGCAGTCAGAAAGCAGAGTGAAGTATTTAGCTGCCTTGCGATTAGCGGATAAAGGCGATT
>Ga0209495_1000906_pt1 | contig 21667 bp, 18 predicted proteins | sample EN1Hudsemesocosm_FD_184629 | JGI IMG/M metagenome (GOLD analysis project Ga0209495, IMG submission 184629) | Methane-oxidizing microbial communities from mesocosms in the Hudson Canyon - EN1E Hudson Canyon (SPAdes) (version 2) | ecosystem: Environmental > Aquatic > Marine > Cold seeps | place... | reverse complement strand
TCCCATTCCGAACTCAGAAGTGAAACACATTAGCGGCGATGGTAGTTTGGGGTTTCCCCATGCGAGAGTAGCACATTGCCAGGCTCCCAATCTGAAGAAAGGCCACCTATACAGGTGGCCTTTTTTTGCATTTGTGTGTTTATTTAATGTATTTATATGCTGGGAATGCGTAAGGATAGCCCTTACTCTAAGCGCTATCGCGTATTGCAACCCCGCGGTCAACTCGTCACGAAGTGGATTATCCGGGCACTCGCAGAGCTCGTACCGTTCCAGTGGCAGAAGCCGTGCTACTGAATGCCCCACTTCCACCCTCCTGCGAGAGTAGCACATTGCTAGACTCCCATTCTGAAGAAAGGCCACCTATACAGGTGGCTTTTTTTTTGGCTGAAATTTAGTGAAACCCACGTCCAAATAAGTTTTAAAGCAGGTGATCTCTGATCAAAACTTAGGTGGCATTCTATTTTGTTGTTTCAAATTAATGGAATAGGAGATGTTCGGAATTGGTTTTTTTAAACCTTAATGTTCGATATTCACCCTTCAAGACGTCTTACAGTTTTGCTCAATCTATGTGGCTAATCTTTATTGAAATTTCGTTTTATAAACCGAGTAAGGAATTTGGGCGTAAATAGTAAATGAAGATGTCGTTTAAAATGTTTTAACCTTCCAAATAGAATGGGGTATCTGCCATTGTTACCATATAAGTCAATAATGGTTTGTTTTTGGTAACCTCTAAAAACTTGCAGAAAATAGCCGAATTTAAGGTTGTCGCCCTGGGTTTTTGTGTATAGATCTATACAACTCAAAAAATGTTTTTGAGCATCTATATCATCTATTTTAGTGACTGGAGTAATAAGACCAAAAATTTTGTAGATAGAAAACAAAATTGAGTACAGAACTTCGGTTAAGTTTGCTCTTTGAAAGTGGTGCTCTACGACCGTCCAATCTATTTGCAGTTTGAAATTGTTGGCTAGGCTATACAAGTTAAATAGTTGTCTTAGATCTATATGATTGTCTTTAAAAGCAGAGTCGGATATTTCACTATGCGCGATTGCCAAAATAATCTGATGGGTTGGATGTAGTTGTAAAACTTCTAACTCAGGCGTAAGTGATAGTGGTATAGACTGTTGCCAAATTTCGTTGGTCTCTAGTATTTTATGACTTGATAGCGGTAAAGCCCAGCGATGAAGTTCTATGTAACATATACCATCTTTTCTAATAAGTGGTGGGGCATGATGATGCGCATCGGCTTTAATTAGTATTTCTTCGTCATCGTCTGGATTCACATAACCGTTTTCCACTAATGTAGATACGCTGTCTTCTAGTTTGCTCTCTTGTATCAATAAATCTATGTCACTCATATATCTATTGGATATGGGGTTAGCTGCGCCGTTAAATAAATTGGCTGCGCCCTTTAATAAACTTACTTTAATATCAGCGTCTAGTAACAAAGAGCAAGAAAAAATAGCCTCTTGTTGTATAGCTTCTGAACGCTGTCGATAAAACCGTTCCATTTCAGACAAGTATTCTTGCAACGTTTTAGGAATTAATAACCAAACGTCACTTTTCTTGAGACTGTTGGCTAACGCTCCAGTCAACCAGTTGTAATTGGCTAAAGCTACCAATGGGAGATAATGTTCTTCGAGTTGCAAACGTGAGAGCTGTGTCTGGGTATATTGTTGTTTCTCAGATAGCCAAGTACCCATGTCGTAGAAGGTTTGTTGGGTTATTGTAACTTGTGCTTCATCTTCATCATTATTCATTGCAGTAGCCATAATTCATCAAGTTTATCTAGGGCTTGTTGGCTGCTGGAGTAGGACAATTGATAGCAAGGTGTTTTTTCAATGAAGTTAAGAAACGCTTCAAATCCTGATTCAGTAAGTTCGAAACCTAGTTGATAGCCACTATCGGTTAGCATAGCAATGGTATCAATTACGTCTAGTGGTTTAGCTACCGCTTGAGGCTGCGCCTCTTGGGCGTTGCTCGGTTGTGTAACGAATTTTGGATTAATGAGTAAAAATTTAGCGTTATCATTTTTGCTTATGGTTTTATTAGCTTGTTTATCATTAGGCCATACATACTTTAAGCGGCGACCATCCAATCTATGCCAAGTAGGCATGTGTTTTAAATTAGGATATTGAATATCAAGACTTTTCCAACTGCCAGATTTAACTGCTATTGGCAGAGACAAAAGACATAATTCAAAATTCTTGTTAAAAGCGATGATCTCATCAGAAAATAAACCACCGTCAACACCAGCTAAAACTGCGCTCAATGTTGATTTTCCAGATCCTGATTTACCTGGTAGCAATAAAGTGCCCCGTGGAGTGCCAAGCGCTGCACCGTGAAAACAAAAAGTATAATCACTTTTTTGAAATGACAATATCTGCAATCTATCGATAATAAGAGGCATCACATGATTAAAACTAAGATCTGTTTCGACTAATAATCCGTTAGAAAAAATCTGATAATTATCGTCACTTATAGCAATGGAAATAACAAAATCTACTTTAATTGAAGAACAGCGGCAAGGTGATAAAAGCGCTTGGATTGCTATAAATAAATCTTCATCCTTAGTGTCGATAGAAAAGATGGTATCAGCAACTTGGAAGTACGCTACTTGGATGTGGTTGATTAATTTTACTTGCTTTGGGCTGGCTTCAAATTCAGGATAACGCCCGGCTAAATATGTACCTTGCTGCTTGGGAGAACTAAAAAGAGTGTTTATTTGGTGATAAATGGGCTCCAGTAGTTGCTTGGATAATTGATATTCTTTGGCTATGGAATTGATTATGGATTGTTGGTTTTGGCCTTCATCTATCGAAAATAGTATGGCGATAGACAATGTGGGCAAGTGGTATAGGTTATGACTGATTTTGTGATAAACGATGCCTTTACTTTCTTCAAGGTAAAGAGATAAATGTGAAGTTTTTAGTGGGAACTTGGTTATTGGCATCCGGAATTCAGTTACCTATAATTATTTTGCCAAAGTAATTCAGAGTAACGGACTGTGCTCTCAAATAACCCCTAAATATATGATTAGGTAATTTTATCAATTAGCTAGTTTCAACTAACTAATTACATTTTTTAGTGCCATTACCACGACATGATTTTGGCGCCGCCGAGGTTCTTGGAGTCATTAGAACCGACATGGCGACAGGCGTGATTACGGCTAATTTGCCAAATTTGTTTAAGAAATCTCTACGGGTTTGATCGGTACTTACTTCAGCTGTGTTTGCGTGATGTTCATTTTTTAATTCAATCATGATTAACCTCTCTATATCTTGCACTTGTCTCCACTATACTATATCTGACAAATATTTTCGGCAGTATTAGCCATTAGTCTATACCTAACAGATGAAACTTTTAAGCGACAAGGGGCTATTTTTATGAAAAGTGAATCTTACATTTCTCTAGTAAAGACCTGTTCAACCAGTTTTAACTGTGAAGTTGTTTAAATATACTACGGATCAAGGCTGCTCACTTCCCTGCACTTGACGTTCAGTATAAACTCGCTTACCAAATAATAAAAAAGCACTGGAATTTGTGAAATTAAAGAAAGATATATTAATCACCTTATTCTCGAATCTAGTGCTAGCGTTTTCTCAATGGGTTCTAATCGCCAGTCTAAACTACTCTGGCAATATAGGCGTGGTGGGTCAGTATTCCTACGCCTTGGCTTTGGCGGGCTTTTTTCTGACTGTTGGGCAAGTGGGTCTCAGGCAATATATCTTGTCAAGCAGCATAAACGTAGATCAACTAGAACAATTGTTTGTAACGCGATTACTTGCATCGATTTTGACTTGGGGTTTACTCGTTCTCTATGCATTATTAGTCGTAGATGATATTTATTTTTGGCTGGTTTTGCTGATTGGTTTAGCCAAAATTGCTGAAAACATGTCTGATTTAGCCCATGGATTTTATCAACGTAAATTTATGGTAATGCAGATAGCGCGGTCGAGGATCGCTCGTTCAATATTCACTCCGTTAGTTTTCCTAGGTGTCTTTTTCAACACCGACAATATTTCATATGCATGTGTTGCCATGTTAATTACATGGGTAATAATTTTCATGGTGTTTGATAAAGAAGCAATGGATACAAAACAGCAAGGGCTAAATAAGGTGAATTTTGTACCTGTTATCCTTGTTAACGCTTATCCACTGGGTATTACTTCGGTTCTAGTGTTGTTGGTAGTGAGCATGCCTTTGTTTATTTTGGCAAAAATGGCCGACGACATTCAGGTTGGTCAATATGCTTCAGTTTTTTATTTTGTGACCGCCGGCAGCTTAATCATGCAATCTGTGTTGCAGGTCATCTCCCCTATTATTGTTGCTCATCTAAAAGACCGCTTACATTCGAATATTATAACCTTGGCTAAGAATTGTTATTTATTGGCAATTGCATATGGCCTAATCGGAGTGTTTTTAGCCGTATATATTGGTGAATGGGTTTTACAGCTAGTCTATGGTGACAGTTTTAATGGGTTGGGAAGCCTTGTTGTATTGGCCGCTCTAATTAACCTTGCCCTTGCTATTCAAGCCGTGGGTGGCATAGTATTGACGGCACATGGGATCTTCAAATTTCAAATGAAGGTCATGTCCTTCTCTGTATTGATTAGTGCAATAGCAGGGTATTATTGCATTATAAATTTCGGTGTTTCAGGCGCATTTTATGCTGGTCTACTTACCGCTTTAGTTATTGGTATATGTTTTGGTTTTAGGGTTATTCAAGAGTTGCGAAAATGAAAGAAAAGCGTGCGCTACATATTATAAATAGATTGAATACTGGTGGTGTGGAACGCTGGTTATTAGGCATAGCAGAGGGTTTGCAAGACAGCTCAACTCAGATTGATGTGTTAGTACACACTGAAGAGCCGAGTGAACTTGATGAATTGTTTACCAATACAGGTAGTCAAATTGTGAAGTGCCAGTATGCACGAAACCCTTTTAGTTATGCTTTTCGTTTATACAGAGTATTAAAGCGCAATCAGCCCTATGACATAGTACATAGCCATGTAGATCATTTTAGTGGTTTGGTACTTATGGTCGCATTTTTTGCAGGTGTAAGACTGCGGATTTGTCACAGCCATAGTAATCGAGAAAGCATTGAACCTAAAAAAGGTGTGCGAGCTTGGTATTTACTAGTGATGAAGTGGTTTATACGTATTTTCGCCAATAGATATGTCGCAGTCAGTAAAGAGGCGCAACGCTCACTTTATGGAAACGTTGTGCCTGAAGATAGATTGGAAATTTTATATTGCGGTATTCAACATCTGAATAATATTAAGATAAATAAAAACTTACGGGCAGAACTCGGGCTCAGCGATAGTACTTTAGTTGTCGGCCATGTTGGCCGATTATCAGAGCCCAAAAACCATACTTTTCTTTTAAAGATTTTTGCAACATTGATAACTAAAGTTTACGCGACTTTGGTTTTGGTTGGTGACGGTGAATTAAGAGAAGAAATCGAAAGTGAAATTGTTGAACTAAAGATATCTGACAGAGTTAAAATTCTAGGCATGAGATCTGATGCGGTCGATATTATGGCGTCGGCATTTGATGTTATGTTGTTTCCCTCCTTATACGAAGGCTTACCATTAACTGTTGTTGAAGCTCAGGTTGCTGGAGTTCCCATCCTTGTTGCCGATAACATTACCAAAGAAGCTGGATTTGACAGTCAATATGTACAGTATGCCTCTTTGCTTGATTCAACAGATGTTTGGTCAAACAAGCTATTGGAGATGAAAAAGTATTCTGATATCAGCATATTGCAGCAAAAATTCAAAGAAACAGATTTTTATATGCCGAACCACATCAAAAAGCTAGAGCAACTTTATAAATAGTCACAGGTATTCCTATGGCCCAAAATAATGTGAGCATTTATAGTGTTATTTTTGTCAATACGCTCATTTGCCTGCTCACTATGTTTTATCGTCTGGTGGGTGCCGATGCCAACCTTGACCAGCTTCTTATTGTTCAAAGTGTATCCTTTCTTAGTTTGATACTATTTCATTCCTATGCTTGGTTTAAGCATGGTGGAAGTGATTTGTCATTGGCTTATTTATTCTTCTTAATGGTATTTATTTTTAACGGCGGTAAAGCGTTGTTATTCATATTTTATCAGGGCTATGAAGAGCCCTTTTTTACTTTTTTTAACGGAAATGACTACCAAGTGGTTGTTAGGGCTTTTGAGTATTCTTATGTAGGCATGTTCGTTATGTCTAGTGCCATGTTACTTAATATGAACGAGGCTCCTGATAAAAAAACGCCAGCCAGTGATAATCAGATTTTAGCCGCCAAGGTTACCGGCATATTGTTTCTTGCCGTTTCCTTACCTGCTGCAATTTATGATTTGCAAAGTATGTTAATCAAGGTGATTTCTGGTGGGTACTTTGCATTATTTAGTAGTGAGCAAAGTTTTGGAGCAAGCGGTATTGTAAAGGTTCTTGGCTTTTTCTTATTTCCGGCATTCTATATTACCCTGATTGCCTTTCGTGAAAATAAGCTAGTTATCACCTCTGTATGGATACTTGCCGCAATATTCACCGTCGCTAAGTTAGCTATGGGGGCTAGGCTAGTCGCTCTGGTTCCTTTTTTAATTATGCTCAGTCTTTGGGATGTTAGCATTAAGCAAATAGGCCGAAAAATCATCTACCTGTCGGGTGTTGGTATGGTTGCGGTTGTATTTCCGGCCTTATCCCTGTTGAGGGTAGGTAAGGAGTTGGATGGTGAGGGAGGGATCGGCGCTTCGATTTTTACTATTATCAAGGAAATGTCAGATAGTATGAGTCCACTTGTATGGATCATGCAACGGGTGCCATCGAAAATGGACTTCCAATACGGAGATAGCTTTTTATTGGCAACCAGTACCGCGATTCCAAATCTCTTTTGGGACGCCCATCCAGCGCAAAAAGGTAGTTTAGCATTGTGGCTTGCGCGAGAAGTGGACCCATGGATAGCAAAACAAGGAGGGGGGTTTGGATTTTCAATATTTGCAGAATTCTATTTAAATTTTTATTGGTTTGGAATGATTATTCTTTTTTTAACTACTATCCTTATCTCCAAACTTGCAAAAGTGAGAGAAAACCCAATTAACTCTGCCTTTTGTTTTAGTTGCTTTTTAGGGCTTATGTTGTGGCCTCGAGGAGAACTTGTTGCTGTTGCTAGGTTTATACTATGGAATGTTGGCATTCCTTGGTTATGCTATCAGTTTTTGGTTTCTGTATTTTCTAGATATAATAAGGAAAAATAGCTTTGTTGATGTTGCAGTACCAATTATATTTGGATTCTCAGAGGCAGCCGTCTTTATTTTTAGTCTATAAACCAAAAGAATAATAACAATGGAATTAGTGGTTACCTGTGAATTTCGCTTTTACCGCACACCGGATCAAAAAGTTTGGACAAGTAGTGCCTTTTTATATCAATTTTGGCAGCGATATTTGACATCCTTTGAACGGGTAATTGCTGTTGCACGTATTCAAGATGTTGAAACAGCTGAAACGAATTGGCAGTTATCAAGCGGCGACAATGTTGAGTTTGTAGCCTTGCCTTACTACGTTGGATTTACTGGTTTACTTCGAAATTTGGCTAAAATCCGTCAGGTCATCAATTCGGTTGCCACACCAGAAAGAGGGTTGATTTACAGAGTACCTTCTCAATCGGCTATGTTAGCCAGTTTTGGACGTGGCAAACAATACGGTTATGCGCTCGAAGTAGTAGGTGACCCTTTCGATGTGTTTAATGCTGGTATTACCAATGGATTGCTTGACAAGATACTCGCTTGGGTAAGCTATCAGGGCTTAAAAAGCATGGCAAACAATGCGTTAGGGAGTTGTTATGTAACAAAAGAATATTTACAAAAGCGATATCCGGTTAAGCAGGGAGCACTTTCAGTTGGCTGCTCAGATATTGAGTTACCTGTTGCAAGTTTCTCATCAGGGGCTAGAGTTTTCACCAGCACTGGGAAAAACATCGTTTTTGTTGGTTCATTTTCGCAGTTATACAAAGGGCCTGATTTACTTCTTCGTTCCATCGCTAAACTTAAACAGCAGGGCGCAATCTATCATGTGACTATGTTAGGTGGTGGCTTGTACCTCGACGACATGAAGGTGTTAGCAAAATCCTTAGGCTGTTTTGAGCAGATTAATTTCGTTGGAGAGGTTGGTCATAAAGAGGTGATTAAATATTTGGATTCGGCAGATTTGTTTGCAATGCCTTCAAGAACAGAAGGACTACCAAGAGCGTTGATCGAGGCGATGGCAAGAGCATTGCCTTGTATTGCTTCGAGTGTAGGAGGGATCCCCGAATTGTTAGCAGATGATTTTTTAGTGCCGAGTAATGATTGGCAAAGTCTGGCGAAAAGTATCCACCGCTTGATGTCATCTCAAGAGCTCCTCACTCAAGCTTCCGAGCAAAATTATCAGTGTGCAAAAACCTATGAGTATGAGTTACTAGCCACACAGCGCGAAGGTTTCTATCAGTCCTATTTCCAATTAAAGAAGAGTTTATATGAAAGTTCTGCACCTTCTTAAGACATCCATTGGTGCCAGTTGGGCCCTAAGGCAAACAACTGAACTCGTGAAGCTCGGAGTAGAGGTACACTTGGCTCTACCTGAAGGTCCTATGGTGGAAAAATATAGGCAAGCAGGTGTGTCTGTACATATTTTTGATCCCTCGGTTAATATTCGCCAACCTTGGAAGAACATAGGCCAAATTAAAGCATTGCGAAAATTGGTTGAAAACGTTAAACCGGATATTATTCATAGTCATTTTGTTGCCTCCACTTTGCTAATGCGTTTAGCCTTAAGAAAGGTATCTATCCCTAGAATTTTTCATGTTCCTGGGCCTTTGCATTTGGAACACCGAATATTTCGCAACATAGAAATAGGTCTTGCGACTAAAGACGATTATTGGTTGGCATCCTGTTTGTGGACAAAAAGAAAATACTTATCTTGTGGAATACAAGAATCACATGTTGGTCTAGCTTATTATGGTGTGAATGAAGAAGATTTTTTATTTGCAAACCCAACAACCGATACCTTAAAGAAACAATTAAAACTACCAGAGGACAGTTTTGTAATCGGCATGGTCGCTTATTTTTATGCACCTAAAAAGCACCTTGGACAAAAAAGGGGATTAAAAGGTCATGAAGACCTAATAGATGCAGTTGCGGTTGTGCAAAAGACTTATCCTCAAGTGAAATGTATATTTGTTGGGGGGCCCTGGGGTAACACTGAAAATTATTTCAACCAAGTCAAAGAGTATGCCCGAGAAAAAACCGGTGATAGCTGTATTTTCCTAGGTTTGCGCAAAGATGTGCCGCAGTTGTATCCACAGTTTGACCTTGCAGTGCATCCATCACATTCTGAGAATGTAGGCGGCGCGGTAGAATCTATGTATGCGGGCGTTGCTACCCTTAGTTCTGATGTTGGGGGGTTTCCAGATTTGGTTGAAGATGGTATTACCGGCTATATGGCACCTGCCAAAGATCCTGCGGCATTGGCTAAGAAAATCATTCAGGCAATTTCTCACCCAATAGAGAGGCTGGAGTATGTTAAGAATGCCAGTAAAAAAGTATCTGAAGTAATGAATGTACAACATAATGCTAAACAAGTTTATGACTACTATACCCATGTGTTAACTGACTATCTTGGGGCGCAAGAAAATTTAAGGAAAACAAATGATTAAGCGGTTTTTCGATCTTTTCGCCAGTCTAAGTTTGTTAATTTTGATCTGGCCACTGCTATTATTGTTAGCAGTGCTGGTAAGAATAAATTTGGGTTCTCCAATATTATTTTCTCAAGCTCGCCCTGGGAGATATGAACATGTATTCAATATGCATAAGTTTAGGTCAATGACCGATGCAAAAGATGAACATGGAGAGCTTCAATCGGATGATAAACGATTGACCCGTTTTGGTAAGTTTTTACGTAATAGTAGTTTAGATGAGTTGCCAGGTTTACTCAGTGTCATAAAAGGCGATATTAGTTTAGTTGGGCCTAGACCATTATTGGTGGAATATTTACCTTTATACACTACCCAGCAAGCTCGAAGACATGAGGTTCGGCCAGGCATAACTGGCTGGGCTCAAGTCAATGGGCGTAATGCATTATCTTGGGAGCAGAAATTCGAATTTGATGTTTGGTACGTGGAAAATCAGTCATTGTGGTTGGATATAAAAATTTTGTTTATGACAGTATTCAAAGTCTTGAAAAGAAGTGATATTAGTCATGTTGGTGAAGCCACTATGAGTAAATTTGAAGGATCGAAGGCATCGGAGAAACCAATTGACTAAACGCTTAGTAATTATCGGCGCCGGAGGCCATGGAAAAGTTGTCGCAGATTGCGCGCTAGCCATGGGGGCTTTTTCTGAAATAGTATTTTTGGACGGTTTATACCCAGAAATAACCAAAGTTGAACATTGGTCTGTAATAGGCAATGCAGATAACTTATCTGCATTTGCAGATCCAAGTTCAGTATTTTTTGTCGCTATTGGTAATAATCAAACGCGCGGCAAGGTGATGACGGAATTAGATAAAGTTGGGGGGGAAATAACAACTCTGATTCACCCTTCTGCAGTGATCAGTCCTTATGCTACTATTGGAGAAGGCACGTTGGTGTGTGCTAACGTGGCAATAAATATTGCCACGAATATTGGCCAAGGGTGCATCATTAATACATCTAGCAGCGTAGATCACGACTGCATAATTGGTGATTACGTGCATCTAGCACCAGGGACTAAATTGGCTGGGTCAATCAACATTGGCGAATATAGTTTTGTTGGTATAGGAGCTGTTATTATTCAATGCTTAGCGATAGGGAAACATTGCATTTTGGGAGCGGGAAGTACCCTGTTGGAAGATTTAGTCGACGGCTCAGTAGCAGTCGGTATACCAGCAAAAATTATAAAAATTAACGTGACTTAAATTACAATAAATTTACGAGGCTTCTTGCAATGTTAAACGGTCCTTTTTCACCTTGGCCAGATTTTGATGATGATGAAAAACAAGCTGTATTGGAAGTGCTTGATTCTAATAAAGTGAATTATTGGACGGGACAAAAAGGGCGAGAGTTTGAAAAACTATTCGCTGCTTATTTTGAATGCAAATATGCTATTGCTGTGGCTAATGGCACAGTAGCATTAGATTTGGCATGGCAAGCGTTAGACTTACCCAAAGGCAGTGAAGTCATAGTCACATCACGGACTTTTATCGCTTCAATTTCTTCTATCGTATTAGCAGGATTAACCCCAGTCTTTGCGGATCTTGATCGTGATACGCAAAACATTACTGCAGATACAATTAGGCCTCACGTAGGAAGTAAAACCTCCGCCATTTTATGTGTGCATTTGGCAGGATGGCCTTGTGAGATGGACGACATTATTACCTTTGCTAAAGAACATGATTTATTTGTGGTGGAAGATTGCGCGCAGGCACATGGAGCCAAATACAAAGGTAAACCAGTGGGTGGATTAGGCGATATAGCATCATGGTCGTTTTGTCAGGATAAAATCATGACCACGGCCGGCGAAGGTGGCATGGTCACTACAAATAATAAAGAGTTATGGAAAAAAGTATGGTCTTTCAAAGATCATGGAAAGTCTTGGGAGGCAATATACGAAAAAGATCATCCTCCTGGTTTTAGATGGTTACATGAATCCTTTGGTACTAACTGGCGGATGCTTGAAATTCAAGCTGTAGTTGGACTTAAACAGTTGGAGAAAATGCCAGCTTGGACTGAGAATCGTAGAAAATATTCAGAACAGATATTCGCTACCGCGGAAAGTTGTTCTGCACTTCGTGTACCTAAAGTGCCTGATTATATCGAACATGCATTTTACAAATGTTATGTTTTTGTTGAGCCAGATAAATTAAATGCAGGATGGGATAGAGACAGAATTATTTCTGAACTTAGTAAGTTGGATGTACCTTGTTTCTCTGGTTCGTGTTCTGAAGTTTATAAAGAAAAAGCTTTCGACAATACTGGCTACCGACCTAAAAACTTGTTAGTTAATGCAGTTGAACTTGGTGCTACTTCATTGATGTTTCTTGTTCACCCAACACTTAAGCAAGCAGAAATCGATAAGTGCTGTATGGCACTTACTCTTGTTATGAAAAGCGCATCTAAAGAGGTCCAATAATGGAGTTCAACCAACTGTTTGAACTTAGCCCGCGAAAGAAACTGGCGATTACTATATCTTGGGATTTCTTAGCGCTGTTAGTTGCCAATCTATTTGCGTTTTGGATAAGATTTGGCATTGTTAGTTGGGATTTTTCTCTTATAGATGCTGTTGTTATTGCATTGAACATAGCCTTTGCATTAACGTTGTTAACCATGTTTGGCTACTATAAACAGATGATCCGTTATATAGGGCTAAAAACAATTCAAAAAGCGTTACTCGTTTTAGCTGCGTCAGCCTTGTTTTTGCTGGCGGCTAAAGTTGCTTTTGACGTCATGATACCTGTTTCTGTACCAATTATTTATTGGACGGTAGCATCTACCTTAGTGATTGCCCCGCGCTTTTTAATGCAAGCTTCTGCACAGTCTCAAAATTATAAAATGCGCGAAAAATGTTTGATTTTTGGTGCAGCGGAAGCAGGACGTTCATTAGTTCAAACCTTGAAAATGGGCACCGAATTACAACCTATCGCGTTTATTGATGATAAGAAGCAATACCAAAATAAACAAATACTTGGGTTACCTGTAGGCCGTCGTGAAGATATTCCATATTACGTAAAGCAATTTGGCGTAAGTAAGATGTTACTGGCCGTGCATAATACGTCATCAGAAAGACGCAAAGAATTAATTATTGAACTTGAACCCTATGCAATCGAACTGCTTAGTATTCCAAATATTCAGGATTTGTTATCAGGCAAAAGTAAAATTGACGAACTTCACGAAATTAAAATTGAAGAGTTGTTAGGTAGAGAGCCAGTTCCACCAATTACTCATTTGCTTGATATCAATATTCGTGGCAAAAATGTATTGGTTACTGGTGCCGGGGGGTCTATTGGTAGTGAGTTATGTCGGCAATTGGTTAAGTCAGCTCCGTCAAAATTAGTGCTCTTTGAATTATCGGAATTTAACTTATACCAAATAGAAAATGAATTAAAACAACATTATTTTGATATTCCTATGGTGCCTATTCTCTCCAGCATCCAAGATACTGAATTGTTAAGAAGTGTCATGGATGACCATAAAATCCAAACTATTTATCATGCTGCGGCATACAAACATGTGCCTATGGTGGAATCTAATCCGTTGGCCGGCATTCGTAATAATGTGTTCGGTACCTCTAACGTTGCTTTAGTCGCTGCTGAATATGATGTAGAGAAGTTTGTTCTAATATCTACAGATAAAGCTGTCAGGCCCACCAATATCATGGGCGCGACAAAACGTTTTGCAGAACTTTATATTCAGGGAATTGCAGAGTTAGGTTCAAACACAGAATATTCAATCGTAAGATTTGGCAATGTATTAGGCTCGTCAGGCTCAGTGGTTCCGTTATTTACTAAACAGATAAAGGCGGGTGGGCCCATCACTGTGACGCACCCAGACATCACACGGTTTTTTATGACTATTCCAGAAGCTGCACAATTAGTCATCCAAGCTGGCGCTATGGGTAGTAAAGGTGAAGTCTTTGTTTTAGATATGGGCAATTCCGTCAAAATAGTCGATTTAGCCAACAAAATGGCTCACCTTATGGGGCATAGCCTTAAGACGATTGACAATCCTAATGGTGATATTGAACTAAAATTTTCAGGATTAAGACCAGGTGAAAAACTGTATGAAGAGCTGCTCATTGATGATGCTGATACTACAACTGAGCATCCTCGAATTATGGGAGCCGATGAGACAAAACTACCGTTTGAAGAAGTGATTCTATTATTTGATGAGTTAAATCGTCTGTTGCTAGAACATAACGCATCTGGAGCAAAAGCTTTGTTACAAAAAGCGCCACTTGGTTATTCACCATCTAAGCACTAACTTTTTATGGGCAATTCAGATTATCAAATGAATTAATGTATCATTCTTAATTCGCTACAGTTTGAAGTATTTTACTAAACATCTTCATAAACAATCAAAAAGCTAAAATCACCTGTTTTAGCTTTTTCTGTTTAGGCCGATATCAATGCTAGGTGCCAGTTTTTGGTTAACAGCAAAGGCGCTAAATGAACGATAACCTTTTTGGAAAAATGATGGCTAAAATTTGTAATGGCAATTCCTTAGTTTTATTCGTCGCACTAGGAATTGCTTTCAATGGCATGGCATTCGGACAAGTTAAGTCGATTGATAAAAATGCTTCTCCGCTGGTGACTGAAGTTAATGTGACAAGCACAGATAACTTAAATCCCACCGTGAGTGAAAAAAGTAATGCAATTGGTGTGGGTCTTAAAGCGTCTGGCCAGCTTGTTACATCTGGTGAGGGAAATCTGTTGATGCTCAGCTATGGAGCACAGCTTGAACGTTATAACCTTAATGATTCTCCTGTTTTACTCTCTACTGAATATGATTTTGCATCCTATGAAGGCGCATTGCTGGGACGTTTTTTTATTACTAAAGCTTGGTATGTCGACACCGAATTAGAGCATTCTAAAAAGGACCAAAAGTTTGGTTTTGGCTTGTCTAATTTACGTAATGATGTGTTGCTCGCCGATGAACGGACTGAGAATAAGGCCTCAATTAATTTACTTTATGGCAATGACACAACGAATCGCTCAATATCTTTTAAACTGAGCTCTGCTGATGTTAAATACGCTGATATTAATACTTACTCTTCGTTGTTCAATTATAAAGAGCAGACTTTTGATCTGAACATAGCATTTAAGCAATCGTCGCTTACTCGATGGTTACTTAGCTTTGAAGCCACTGATGATAATTACGAATCTGATTTTCGAGAAGATAGCCGATTATATCGCTTATTATTGGGTGTAGATTGGCGACCCTCGGGTAAATCAAAGTTTCAAGCATTATTCGGAGCCTACCGGCGAGAACCAGACAATGACGAGGCAAGTACTGACTTATCTTGGGCCATAGACTACTACTATCAAGCCAGACAAGACGTCTTGTTTACCCTTCGCTCTTACCGACTCTCAGCTGTAGGTCAAAGTGAATTCAGTAGTGATAGTGTAGATAGTAGTTTGGCAGCAGATTTATCCTACCTTTACAGCGACCAATGGCAAATTGGAGCGAATCTTGCCTTTGACAGAAGTGAATATGAAGAGGCTTTAGTGTCCCAAGTTTTGGATGAACAGATTGGCAGAGTAAGGCTCACACTTTCGCTTAAACAACATAGTAAGGTTTGGTTTGACGTGATAGCACGACAAGTATCTTCTAGTGATAATTCGCTAGACTATCGACAAAATGAGGTCAAGTTAAGTTGGCGTTACGCATTTTAAAATTAATTTTAGGGCTGCTTTTATTGCAGACCTGTTTTTATGCCTATTCAGACGATGATCAGTTTGTAATTCGCGTGGGAGATACAATCAGCATAAAAGTGTATAACGAGTTAGATCTCACGACAAAAGCCAAGGTGGGCAATACTGGAGTTTTAAAAATTCCTTTGATTGGCGAAGTGTTGGTTGTCAATAAAACGCCTCAGCAATTAAGTAGCGAGCTGGAGGCTGCGTATCTTGATGGCTATTTGGTTGACCCAAGTGTATCTGTTGTTATTGATTCCTATCGTCCCTTTTATGTACGAGGGGCTGTTTCTTCTCCGGGGGTTTATGACTTTGATTTCGACATGAATGTAGAGCAGGCCTTGGCTTTGGCAAAAGGTCTAAAAGATCGAGCGTCTAAACGAGAGTGGTACATTATTCGAGGGACAGATAAGAGTCGGGTTAAAGTCACAAGAGAATCACGAATTTTTCCTGGTGATATCTTAGAAATTGAAGAAAGTTTATTTTGAGTATTGAAACTAAAAACGAGCATAAAAAGTCTACAGAAGTCTCCTTTGGTTTAGCTGACTTAGTCGGCTTTATATGGCAGAAAAAGTTTCGCATTATTCTGACCTCTGCAGCCATTGTCTGTGCAGGTATTTATTATATTTCGGGATTGCCGCTGATATACAGCGCCAGTAGTAGAATTGTGTTAGGTGATAATGAACCCAGCTTTAGCTTACCATCGGTAGTCTCAGACTTTGGCTATGGCGGTGAAACAATTCTAGATACTTATATCGAATTTATCCGTTCACGACAGTTCATTGGCGGGGTCGTGGATGAGATGGAATTAACCAGAACCCCTGAATTTAAATTTACCGGTGGGTCTCGTTCACCGAATGAAATGAGAGAATATGCGATTAATGTATTACTAGGCGGTCTTACATTGAATAAAATTGGTGATACCTATCTATTGAAAATCTCATTCGATTCGAAAGATCCAAAAATTGCCGCCGATGTTGCCAACTTTATAGGTCCTGCTTTTTTCGTTTATCACGCAAAGATTAACACTGAAAAGGCCAACGACACCTCAAAGTGGCTCAATGATCAGCTAGGTGGACTGGAAAACAAGTTGGTAATGGCAGAAGATGCATTGCAGGCATATATCGAGGAAAATCAACTTATAGGAGCGAATAGTCAAATTGAATTCGCTCGAGCTGAAATATTGATATTATTAGAGGAAAAATTGGCGATAGAAAAAACACTAGCGGCAGTTAAATCTTCACTTTTACAAATAGACTCTGCGGCAAATGATACAAAAATGCTGAAACGAGTTGATTACATAATAAAACATCCGATGATGGTAAACATTAGAAATAATTTATTAGCTAGTCAGCAAGCCTTTTTTCAAATCTCTAAGCGTTATAAGAGCAAACATCATCGTTACATAGCAGCACATGCGGCAATCAAAAAGCTGGAAAGTGAAGAGCGGCAACTAATTGAGCAATTGGTTGCCGGCCTTAGGCAAAATTTATCAACCTATGAGCAGCGTTTAGAGTCGTTAAACGGTCAAATGGATAAAGCAGAGCAAAAACATAGTGAGTTGAGTCGTTATGAATTACAACTTACCAAATTGCGTCGAGAAATTGACTCAACGCAAACGCTGTATGAAGTCTTTGTTAGCCGCTTGCAAGAAACACAAATGCTAAAAGATTTGGGAAAAACCAATCAGTTCTCGGTAGTTGACTATGCGAGCATACCAACTTATCCAAGCAAACCGCGAAAATTGATGTTGTTAGTTGTTGTGTGTCTGTTTGCAGTGGTGTTTAGCAGTGGGGTGTGGTTACTACTGCATTTAATAAGTGACAAGCAAACCCGATTGCGAAATCTGCTTATCAATTTGGACGTCACAGTTTTAACTCAAGTGTCAAAATATAAAAAAATAAAACTGAAAAAAGGATTCGTTGGCTCTACTAAAAAAGATAAAAATTATGAGTACTCTGAGTCCATTCGATCGTTAAGAGCTGAAATTTCTTATGGTGCGGGGGATACTCCCATTCGTTCTATTGCGATAACCAGAGTAAAAGGCAGTAAAACTAAATCTAATATAGGTATTGATTTAGCAGAATCTTTTGGACATTTAGAAAAATCGATTCTTGTTGATGCTGATATGCGTCAACCTCATGTTGGCAGTGAATATGGTATGGAGCAACTGACTCCTGGCTTAACTAACTTCATTGGACGTAGACTCTCTTTTAGTGACTCTCACTACCGAGAAAGCGGAAGCCAATTGTCTATTATGCCAACAGGAGCTGTGCCAACTGATCCGCTGTTGTATCTATCTAAGCCTCGTTTTTCCAGCTTTGTTAAAAAATTATCTGTGCTGTATGAGCATGTTATTCTTGAAGCTCCAGAGGTCAACCTATATAGCGATATCATGGTTATAGCTAAAGTTGTTGACGGAATAGTCTTGATTTGTGACGTAGATACCACTGATAGCCCCGAATTGTTGGAAGCAGTGCAACGTCTCAGGGAATCACGTGTCCCATTACTTGGGGTCGTTTTTGAAAATGCAAAAAATGTGCGTAGCAAACTTCCTAAAAGAAGCAGAAGTAAAGATTTGATCAAGAGGATGATCAATTACTAGGCATTGATTACCCCTCCAATAGTATTGATTGGCAAAAGCCTTCATCATGAATAGAATAACCACAAAACCCAATAGGTCTCTAGTTTGCAATCCTTAACTTCTCTCCATTCATTTGGATTGTCTTGCACCGCCCAAGCATTTATTCGTATGAATCAACCTACGGATTTACATAGCTCGTTAAATTTAAAATCTTCTGCTTTTTACATATTAGGCGAGGGTAGTAACACCGTGTTTTTGGAAGACTACCAAGGTACAGTTATTAGACCGGCTTTTATGGGAGTCGACCTTAAGCACACTGATACTCACTATTTGCTCAAAGTAGGCGCTGGAGAAAATTGGCATCAATTAGTCTTGTGGTGTATGCAGAATCAAATTTATGGATTGGAAAATCTAGCATTAATACCCGGCTCTGTAGGGGCTGCGCCAATTCAGAATATTGGGGCTTATGGGGTGGAGATTGAACAATTTATACACCAAGTGGACTTTTACGATTTAAATAAACAATGCCACAAAAGTCTGAGACGACAAAGTTGTGAGTTTGCCTATCGCGACAGTGTGTTTAAAAATGACTTGGCAGATAAGGTTGTGATTACCAGTGTGACTTTTGCGATCCCTAAAATTTGGCAGGCCGTAGAGCATTATGGTGAGCTTAGAGAATTGTCTGAACCAAGTGCTATGGATATATTTAATAAAGTGATTGAAGTGCGCCAGAGTAAGCTACCAGACCCTAAGAAAATTGGTAATGCAGGGAGTTTTTTTAAAAATCCAATTATAAGTTTAGAACAGTTTCACTTACTGCAGAAAACTTGGCCGTCAATGCCAAGTTATGCCTTGGATAATATTGCAAAGGTTAAAGTCCCCGCTGCTTGGCTAATTGATACCTTAGGTTTTAAAGGTAAAAAAATAGGAGGGATCGCTTGTCATCCCAACCAGCCTTTAGTTTTAACTAATGATGGTTCAGGCACTGGAGAAGAGTTATTAGCGCTGGCTCGTAGTATTCAATCAGCAGTATCAAAGGAATTTTCTATTGAGCTTGAGAATGAAGTCAGGCTAATAGGTAAAAATGGGCCAGTTGTATTATGAGTAAATCATCAGAATTAGTGCGTGGTAACCTGCTGTCAATTTTAGCTGATAATAAATTTCACTCCGGTGAAACCTTAGGTAAAACATTAGGCATTAGCCGAGCGTCGATTTCGAATCATATTAAAGTGTTCAGTTCTTTGGGTCTAGATATCTATAGTGTGACAGGCAAAGGTTATCGCCTAGCTCAACCGTTAATGTTATTGAACCTAGACAAGATAAAAGAACACTTCTTATCGACCCATCCTGCTGAAATAGAAGTGTTGAATGTAATAGGTTCAACTAATCAATACTTAAAAGACAAATCGATAGAACTCAAGAACGGCCACACTTGTTTAGCTGAAGCACAAACTGCAGGCAGGGGACGTCATGGTCGTAAATGGGTGTCTCCCTATGCAGCCAGTCTTTATTTATCAATGCATTGGTCTTTTGCTGGTGGATATGCGGTATTGGGGGGGTTAAGTTTAGCCATAGGAGTAGCCATTGTTGATGCGTTAAATCAATGTGGTGTGAAAGGCGTGCAATTAAAGTGGCCAAATGATATTTATGCCCAAGGTAAAAAATTAGCTGGGGTTTTAATTGAAGTAGAAGGCCAAATGGGTAGCGGTTGCCAAGCTGTTATAGGTGTAGGTCTTAATGTCACCTTGCCCAAAAATATAGAAGAAATTGGCCAGCCTTGGATAGATCTTAGCCAATTAAGTGACCCCCTAATAAACCGAAATACTCTAGCGGGTACTTTGGTAAACGAGCTGACTAAAAGCCTGACTCTGTTTGAAAGCAGTGGACTTGAACCGTTTATCGCGAAGTGGCGAGCATTGGATGTTTATGCGAACCAAGGCGTTAAGCTTATCATCGGTCAGCAAACCGTCACTGGGGTCAGCAGAGGCATAGATGCAAATGGCGCTATTTTGTTGGAAACAGAGCAAGGAGTGAAGGCTTATCATGGAGGTGAAATCAGTGTCAGACCTATTTAAAGCGCTTTTGGTGGATATTGGCAATACTCAAATTAAATATGCGCTGGTTAATGAGCTCTCAGATTTGTCTGATGTTAAAAGCTGCCAACATATTAAGGATTTAGCTGCATACTCCAGTTCAGTCAAACAAGTAGTCGTTTCCTCTGTGGGACATGCCACTCTGGTGGATGAATTAGAGGCGGTATGCGAACAAGCCAAAATTCCTTTTAAGAAAATTAATACCGAAGCCAATACTTTGGGTGTGCAATGCGCTTATGAAAAATTTCAAACATTAGGAGTGGACCGGTGGTTAGCTATTTTGGCTGCCCGTGAAATAACTCAGCTACCAGTGGCGGTGTTAGATTTAGGTACAGCAAATACCTGTGACATAGTGGTGAATAATATTCATCTTGGTGGATGGATCAGCCCAGGCTTTTCTATCATGCGCGAAAGTTTGCTGAAAAATACCCAGCAGGTTTTTGCTGATACAAAAATGCCTAAGATACTAAATATAGGTAATACCACTGAAGATTGTGTGAGTTTAGGTTGTTTAGCTTCACAAGCTGGATTTGTGATGATAGCAGAGCAATATTTAAGTAATCAATATGATGACTTTTTTGTTTTAGTGACAGGTGGCGGTCAAATTTCACTCGATTTAGCAAAGAATAAAAAAATATTATTTTTTCCTAATTTAGTTTTAAGAGGACTTTTTCGTTTAATTTAGATTTTTGCATCAATAATAGGTGATGAATTTATGCGCGCAATGCATGAAAACCGCCCATTCAGTGGTTAATTTAAACAAACAGCATAAAAAATACAATTTTTTGTAAATTCCCTCTTGCACGACCCGAATCATTACTCTAATATCCGCACCCACTTGATGTAGCCGACTTAGCTCAGTTGGTAGAGCAACTGACTTGTAATCAGTAGGTCACCAGTTCGACTCCGGTAGTCGGCACCATCAATCTGGAGGGGTACCCAAGCGGTCAACGGGATCAGACTGTAAATCTGACGGCTCAGCCTTCGCAGGTTCGAATCCTGCCCCCTCCACCACTTTTGCTTGATATGGTATGAGAGCAAGTGTGCGGACGTCGTATAGTGGTAATACCTTAGCCTTCCAAGCTAAAGCTGCGAGTTCGATTCTCGCCGTCCGCTCCATCTTTAAATGATTGCTGATATGGCTCAGTTGGTAGAGCGCACCCTTGGTAAGGGTGAGGTCGGCAGTTCGAATCTGCCTATCAGCACCATTTCTTAAGATTTCTATCACACTAAAAAATTATATTATTTTTGTTAATCTACCCTGAGGTACTTTAAAATGGCTAAAGAAAAATTTGAACGTAATAAACCGCACGTTAACGTTGGTACTATCGGACACGTTGATCACGGTAAAACAACATTAACGGCTGCTATTTCAGCGGTATTAACAAAAGTTCACGGTGGTGAAGTTAAAGATTTCGCACAAATCGATAATGCTCCTGAAGAGCGTGAGCGTGGTATTACAATCAATACTTCTCACATCGAATACGATACTGAAATTCGTCACTATGCACACGTAGATTGTCCTGGTCACGCCGATTACATCAAAAATATGATCACTGGTGCTGCACAAATGG
>Ga0209495_1000901_pt1 | contig 21704 bp, 20 predicted proteins | sample EN1Hudsemesocosm_FD_184629 | JGI IMG/M metagenome (GOLD analysis project Ga0209495, IMG submission 184629) | Methane-oxidizing microbial communities from mesocosms in the Hudson Canyon - EN1E Hudson Canyon (SPAdes) (version 2) | ecosystem: Environmental > Aquatic > Marine > Cold seeps | place... | reverse complement strand
TTCATGGGGGATTCATGCGTCCATGCTCCCTAAATATGCCGGAGGTGCCCCTCTTAACTGGGCTATTATCAATGGTGAAAATGAAACTGGTGTCACGCTATTTCGGATGGACGATGGTGTCGATGATGGAGATATAATTGCGCAGAAATCATTTTCAATTGAATATACAGACACTATCCGAGATGTTTATTCAAAAGCCACTTTTTTCTCTAAAATGATTTTAGATGAAGTCTTTATGGACTTTAACAACTTGAGCTTTATTCCTCAGGATAAAGATAAAATTGAAGTGTACCCACAAAGAACCCCGTTAGATGGTGAGATAAATTTCAATTTAGGTTCTAATGAACTCTATAATTTTATTCGTGCTCAATCCGCACCTTATCCTGGTGCGTATTTCAAAACATGTGATGGTAAAAAAATAGTTATTGAATCAGCGAGAATAGAGAGTTTATGACTTTTGAAAATATTAAACACATTCTTTCTGAAGATAAAAATACTTGGGCTAACAAAAACTTTATTACTTTAGATATTGATTGGTGTCATGATGAAATTTTGATTGATGCAATTGAAATATTAGAGAAATATGATGTAGCTGCGACATGGTTTGTTACACACAACTCGCCAATATTGGATCGACTAAGGGAAAATAAAAAATTTGAACTGGGCATTCACCCTAATTTCAATTTTTTATTAGAAGGTGACCATAGAAACGGTAGGACCGCAGATGAAATAATTGACCGACTAATGGAGTTAGTGCCTGAAGCTAAATCTGTTCGTAGCCATTCTATGACTCAAAGCTCACCACTAATCGATTTATTTAATAAAAAAGGATTGACACATGAGTGTAACCATTTTATCCCTGCTCAGTCAGGCATTCAGCTTAGGCCTTGGCGGCTTTGGAATAGTATTCAAAAAGTTCCATATTTTTGGGAAGATGACCTACATTGTCTATTTAATGATAATGTTGACCCAGCATTATTAATGGAGACATCAGGGTTAAGTGTTTTTGATTTTCACCCTATACATGTTTATCTAAATACAAAAACTCTGCAATTGTACGAACAAACACGTCACATTCATAGAAATCCTACTGAGTTACTGAAAGAACGGTGTATTGATAGTCTTGGTGTGCGTGAAGTATTGATCAGAATATTAGAAGGAAGTCAATGAAAATTGCAATAATAGGCCGCTCGGAGTGGATGTATGAAACTATTGAATTACTTATAAACGAAGGGTTCGAAATTGGTTTAATTATCACGAGTAAAGCTGCTCCTGAGTATAAAGTTACAAGCGATGATTTTGAGAAGCTCGCGAAGAGTATAGACGCGAGTTTCTTATACACTGCAAAACTAGGGGATTCTGAAAGTCTCTCCTTTATTCGAAATCAAAATAAGTGTGGTATAGCTCTGAGTGTTAATTACTCAGGTTTGATTCCACAGTCTGTTATTGATTGTTTTGATTTGGGTATACTCAATGCCCATGGCGGTGATTTACCTCGTTATCGTGGAAATGCTTGTCAGGCTTGGGCAATTATTAATGGCGAGAATAGAATCGGTTTGTGCATCCACAAAATGATAGGCGGCGAGTTGGATAATGGAGATATTGTCGCTCGAGATTTTTTTTCAATAGGCTCAAAAACTAAAGTAGGTGAATGCTATCTATGGATGGAGAAACGTATTCCTGCATTATTTGCAGAAGCAGTTACCAAGCTAGCTGACAATGGTGATTTCGTGTTGGACGTTCAGTCAAAACAAAAGCAGGATGCGCTACGTTGCTATCCAAGGCAGCCAGAGGATGGACGCATTAATTGGAGTGATTCATCAATAAATATTCAAAGATTGATAAATGCATCAAGTGAACCATTTTCTGGTGCATTTGCGGAATACAAAGGTGAAAATATTATTATTTGGGACTCAGAACTTTATCAGGATGATGAGGTGTATATTGCAATTCCAGGGCAAGTCACAAATTTAGAATACAGTAGTGATTATATAGTTGTAGCGACGGGTTCTGGGAAATTAAAACTTAAGGAAATTGAGTATATGGGGGTTCGGTGTAAGCCAAGGACTATCATTAAAAGCATTAGAAAAAGGTTAACATGAGCTAAGGTAGTATTTTGCTTTGTATAAAAAAATCAATCTACTATTACTTACTTACTTACTTAATTGAGCCTGCAATTTCTGTTTTCAATCAATATATATGTTTATGTTTCTTCCAAAGGTCTTTTGAATGTTGATTTTTTCTATAGTAACAATTACTGCTATTAAGTTTTTTCTAGCATTTATAAATCGAAAGAATATAGGCTTTGACGAGTATTGGCATTTGATACTTATTAGAGATATTAAGGATAATGGTTTATATAACTCAGCAGAACATTCGCGTTTTATCCGTCCTTCAACATTTACTATTTACCCATGGTTTTTTCATTGGCTCTTATCTATGTTACCTAGCCAGTTTGAGAAACAGTTCGGGTATTTGGTTAATCCGATTTTGGATGTCTTATTCATGCTAGGCCTTTATAGCTTTATGGCTACTTTTGAGGTAGATCAAGTTGGGGCTGTTAGTATTTGTTTGATGTATGCTTTTTCACCGATGATGTTTAGCAGTATTTCTATGGGACCAAGGATAACTTCACTGACACCAAGACTATTTGGTGAAGTTGTAGGCATTTTCTATTTTTTATACTTATATTTATATTCAGTGGACCAGAGTGTTGTCTGGGGGAGCTTGAGTTTGCTTTGTGGTGTTATTGTAGTTTTATCTTCAAAGTTCTCAATACAGGCTATTATTTTTATTTCCGTTATTGCTGGTATTTGTTTGGGGGATTTTGTTGTAATTGTAATGCCTTTTGCTGCGATATGTTCATCATTAATAGTGACAAAGCTAAATAATAAAGAAGCGTTAACAGGTCAAATTCAACATTTAACAAATTATGCAAAACAAAATATGAAAGGGAAAATGGCTGTAAGTGGCCGTGCTAGCTTCATTCCATTTTTGATTGCAATCAAGAATAGAGATCTTAATAAGCTAATCAATCTGTTGATTTCTCGTCACCCGTTTACATCAGTATTAATCAAACTCCCTCATGTATTTCTTGCCTTGTTTTTAGTCTTGCCCAGTGAAAGCTTGTCAACTATTGATGTCTTTTTTCTAGCTGGTTTTTCTGTATATATTCTTACTAGTACTCAGTTTTTCCTTTTTCTGGGGGAAGCTGAACGTTATTTGATCTATGTTTCTCCTTTTGCATACTTGATCGTATGGGAGAATATATTCTCAGCAAATGCTGAGCTTTTGTGGGGGGCGGTAATTTATGGCTTTATTTACATTATTTTAGAGGCCATTTTTTTTATAAAAAAATCTAAAGTTACAGGGGAAGTCGAATTAGCAAATAACGCTTTAATTAACGAAATTAGTCAGTACACAACTCCGTTAAATATAGCGACTATACCGTACCATTTAGGAGGGTGGAGAATTATATATGATACAAACCATAACCATCTTCATCATACATGGTGGAACAATAAGGTTGATATAGCGAAAATTAATCAATTTACATTGAAGTACCCTTTTTTGGACGTTAACCAAATCAAGGCGATAAAAGAGACTTATAGTATTGACAAATTCTTTATATTGAAAAATGCACTACCTGATGATTTACCAAAAGGTATATGTTTATCTCCATTAGAAGAAAATACAAATGTCATTGAAATTATTGTATAAGAGGCTTGGAGCGCTACCTGCTTATTTATTTGTAAATATATCAACAAGAGCTATGAATATGGCTGCATTCATATTTTTGGCATTCACTTTCAGTAGTGAGGAGTACGGGAATGTTGAGTATATTATTTCAATTTTTTTTCTTACGTGTATTGTTGTTGATTGCCAGCTAATCTCCTATTTCTCCCGAGAATATTACTCTGCAAAGAAAGATAATAGTCTCGGTAAACTTCTGGGGACTGTAATCTTAAGCTATTTTGGTATAACCTTCGTGGCAGTATTTTTATTGATTTTGGCTAATGGGGTTTTAAGAGTAAGTGTTACTGAAGTTATATTAATTGTCGTTTCTGCGTTCATGCATTCGATTATTGAACTTTATTTCATGTATCTTAGGCTTGAAGATAAAGTGGGGCGTTATGTGAAATTATCTCTTATAGTTTATATTGTCTTATCTTCAGCGCTTATTTTACCGGCTATTATTGGTACACACTATCTAGCTTCTCTTTATGCCTATTTGGGAGGGAAAATTGTTTTGGGGTTGTGTGTTCTTAGCCTAATTAGAACAAGTTATATTCTGGGCTTTTCTAGACGATATTTTACAAAGTCCTTTCAGTATTCATTACCTCTCGTACCAAACGTAGGTATAGGTTGGTTGTTATTTAATATGCCGAAAACATTTTTCGGATGGCAAGGGCAAATGGACCAGGTCGCAGTGTTTTCGGTCGCTTCTCGGTTTGCCTCTATTTTGCAACTTATAGTAGTCGCATTTAAAAATGCCTGGTATCCATTACTTTGCCGATATGTTTCGCATGAGGAGGGAGTCGGTGTGCATCAGGAAATATATCGGGAACTAAGTCGTTATTTGAAACTGTATATTGGCTTTGTATTTCTAGTATTAGTTATTGGTATGTTTTGCACCCTGATATTACTGGATACGAAACTTGGTATATATTCGAATGTTATTTTCTGCCTGATTGTGGCTCATCTATGTTTGGGGCTGCTGTCATTTTATTCGTTTTATTTTATGGAAATTAGAAAAACGCATTTTTTAACTTTGGTTTACTTTCTGGGAGGGATGTTTTCGAGCTTTCCTTATTTAGTGGGAAGTTTTCCTTCTCTTGAAATTGTAAGTGCTTTTATTGCTCTTGGGACTTTCTGTGCTTTTATTGTTGTTTACGCGTTGAATCCCAAAAGGGCTGAATTTAATTTGGTTGCCCAATGAGTTAAAGTCTACTTACTTATTTTTGATCTTTGTTTAGTATGGATTAAAGTTACAATGAACTTGTTAAAATACTGTATTCATATAAAAAATATAATGGACGTCTAGTTGCTTTTTAGGCTGTTCTGCATGGGGAAAAAATATTTGCTCTTGCTGTGTCGAATTGTGTGTTTGGCATTTATTAGCTTTGTTTTGTGGTCATGCATTTTGTACTGTTTTTATTTTTTACTCAATTCAAACGCTTGCGATGGCATATCATCTCAAACTTTGTGATTGGGTAGCCAATACCTGTCTTCAATTATGGAAAGAAATAGGAAATAACTCGATGAAACCTGCAGATATTGCACTTTATAGTTTAGATAACGTAACTGCTTTAAGTGAAAAAGGGGGCGCGACCCTTTCAGCATACTATACAAACTTTCTACAAAATGACCGTGAGTATTATGCTGACTCGTACAATTTGGTACATCGTGAAGTTTCAGAAATTCTAGCCAAACAACCTGATTTACGTATTCTAGATATCGGATCAGGCTGCGGTACAGAGTCGATTTTTTTCGCTCACTTTTCAAAATATGTGAAAGGAATAGATGTTAACCAGAATAGGTTAAATTGTGCTCGTGAAAGACTAGAAAAACATTTTCCGGACCTTGTTGATAATTTGAAATTCCAATATAAGAGTATTCTTGATATTGATGAGAAAGAAAAGTTTGATCTTATATGGATGAATCAGGCGTTTCATCATATGGAGCCCCGAGAAGAAGTTGTCAAAAAAATTGGACAGATTGCTGCTGATAATTGTGTTGTGATTTTTGCTGAGTGTAATGCGCTTAACCCCTTGATTCAACTGCGCCTCTTCAAACGACGAGGATTTAACACTATTGCTGATTATGTAGATGAGCTAGGTGTAAAGCGGCCTTATGGTAATGAGCGTGTGCTGTCTCCAAGTCGACTTCAGAGGCATATGCAGGCTATTAAATTTAGACGGCTTGAAAATAATTATTTCAGAGTGATGCCTAATAATAAAAAATATCAAGCTATCGAAGCGGCGCTGCATAAAACTAAATTGCCACCCTTTTGCTTTACCCATTACAATTCAATCTTTATTCCGCAATAGTGGTGTTTTTGATTAAAATAAGTAAAAACTCTTCAATTGTTCAAGGGTGTATTTGGTAACACATGTGCATCGATGCTGGAATAGGCAATGTTACTCACACCTCGTCTCTTTAACAACCATCTGTTTATTAATGGCACAATCATAATGCCCGCAAACAGTGTTTGAGTTGAAGCAACTTGCCCCTAATAAATTGGGTGGCCTTCCATTTATACTAGATTATATCGTGTTCAAAGCGCAATAGATTTTAGTTTTATGGTTGCTTCGATTTTAGAAGTGTCGCTTGTGTATGTGTTTCTGGCTCTTTCAAGGCAGCCTCATATATAATATAGCTCTGCGCCTCTCCTAAACAAAAAAAGCAGGCGGATGAACCGTTTGCTTTCCAGGTCAAATGAATATGGTTATATTTTGGAGCCAGAAAATGCTTTGGAAAGAGAATTGTTTTTTGATGGCTTTTATATCTATGTTTTGCTGTGTATTGTGGCTTTAATAAGGGCTAATTTAATCTAAATATGTCACTTTTACATAGTCACTAATTAAAAGGTTGGTTGGAAGTTGATCGGGCTATTTTTGGTTTTTATTTCAATGGTTATATTTAGGCTATTAATTTCATTGCTAGCCGGGAAAAGAAACCGATTTTGTTTATTCTGGTTCGATTTATATTTCTATTTGGGATACGTGATAGTGCCAGTATTAATGACTGGTCTGATAGAAACACAAAATCAAAGTTTTATTCAGTTTAACGGTAATGATTATTCGAGCATATATTCTATTTCGGTTTTAATTACATATATCCTCACTGTTAGCTCATATACGGTCTTTTGTCAGCTATTTAAATCAAACAATTTAAATGCGTCGCTATCGTTTTGCATTTCCCCCTATTTTTTACTAGTTGTTGGGCTATGTGGTTTGGTGGTATATATATATTCTGCTGGAGGCATACTTAACTTAATTAGCAAGCTGTATTTGATTAGAAATGGTAGATTCGATATTGGCATGGTGGGTGTTATATTTAAGAAAGCCGCTTACTTTTTGATCTATTATTACTTTGCAGTATTGTATTTGTATTATAATAGAAGGGCTAGTAAGTTTCACTTGGTAATTTCGTTAATGCTTGCGCTTAGCATTGCTTTTTTAAACGGTGGAAGAGGCGATATCCTAAATATATTATTGTTTTCAGTTCTTGGAATCTATTGGTTTAGAGAGAGATTCCCATGGGGGAGCTTCGTAGGTTTTATTGTTTTTTTCGTGGCTTACATTATGTACCACAAGCAATTTATCGGATATTTCAGTGGAGATGACTTCACAGTCCAAGCTACCAGTTTGATAGATATAGTAAGGAAAATTCTTGTTGATAGTTATGTGTTTATGAGTGTAAGTGTAGTTGTCGCTATTGAAAGCTCTTCCAAATTTACATATTTTGTGAATTTTATTCATGGAATGATTTTTCCCTTAAAAGCTATAGGTGTAATTGACTTTGATACTATCAGCAAAGTTAACACCTTCAACATAATTCAGCGTTCTGAAGCATTTACTCCGCCATCTATGATAGGTTCTTTTATATATTCTTTGGGGGCGTTTGGTCTTGTCATCGGAGCTGTGGTATATGGTGTAATTTTGGCACTTATTCAGCGAATGTATCGTCTTTTAGATGAGCGTCACGCCCTTTATTATCCTGTAGTTATATTCTTAATATTTTCAATACAGTTTTTGGTCGTGAACTCTGATTTTACAGTTTTTGTATTTAGAAATATTTTGCTTTTAGCTTTATTTATTTTAACGTTCAGAGTGAAATATCATGGGGTTTCTTCTTGAACGGAACAAATCAGCGCTTTCTTTGTTAAGCTCAATATTCAAATAGGCCAAAGTATTATTAGGTTATTTTGATGTTTAGGAATTTAAAGTTACTAATATAACTTGTAGGTAAGACCAAGCTCAACCGCCCACTCTACTCTAGAAATATATGGTAATGGACTTGGCTTAATTATAGTGCAGTGTTGTATATAAATGTTGGGAATTGAATCGGGAATCAATAGGTTAATGATTAAAGATAAGCCACTATTATTACATGTTATAACATCAACTGATGTTGGTGGTGCTGAGACTATGCTTTTGAAATTGTGTAAAAGCATTGAGAGTAAGGGGATTCGAAATGTAGTTATATCTTTAAAACCCAAAGGTAGAATTGCATTTGAGCTTGAGCAAGCAGGCATTTCTGTGTATTCAATGGAAATGAACAAAGGGTTTAGTCAATTTCTTAAGTCCGTTATAAGTCTAAGGCGACTGTTAAATCAGCTAGAACCAACGGTCATTTTTTCTTGGATGTATCATTCAAACCTAATTACATGGTTTGCGAATTTTATGAGGTACCGTCGGGCCCCACTCATATGGAATATTAGACAGTGCCTTCCTTCAATCAATGAACAGACTACTTCTACAGTTGTAATAATGTTGAGTGCTTTGTTGTCATATTTTGTGCCTAGAATTGTTTACAACTCCAAGTTGAGTATTAAACACCATACTAACGTTGGTTTTAAATCGACAAATGCGAAATTCATACCTAATGGCTTTGATACAAACCGTTTTTCATTCAACTCTATTAAAAGGCAAGAGTTAAGGACAAAATATGGTTTGGAGGACTCTTTTGTTGTTGGGATTGTTGGTCGATATGACCCAATTAAGGGCCATGATTTGTTTGTACAATCAATAGCCCAATCCAATTTAGATAATATAAAAGGCATGTTGGTTGGTAGAGGGTTAAATAATGACTCATTGAATATACGCACTGAGTCGCAGAAGTCTAGGTTTCTTATTATCGATGAATCTGATCAAATTGAAGATTATTACTGTGTATTTGATGTCGCAGTGTGTTGTTCCATTTCTGAGGGGTTTCCAAATGTAGTTGGTGAAGCTATGTGTTGCGAAAGGCCCGTCATTGTTACAGACGTTGGTGACTCTGCTTACCTTGTAGGGGATAACGGCATCGTAATTGAACCTAAATCGGTTGAAAAACTCATGACAGAAATTAATACTTTCTTAAATATGCCACAAGTTCAGCGAGAGAGAATTGGTAGTGGATTAAGGTCTAGAATTGAAATGAATTTTACCATTGATCATGTAAGTGACCTTTTTATATCGTTAGCTTCTGAGCTGTAACTTACTCAATTATTTATAACAATATCTACCCCAAAAAACTGGAAAAAGAAATCATTATGTGCGGTATAGTTGGTGTGTTGGAAACAGTAAGTTCTAGCCAAGAGGATATGACGAAAAATGTAGAAAAAATGTCTAGGCAGTTGATTCACAGGGGGCCTGATGCTCATGGGGTATGGATATCCACTCAAGATAAAGTTGCATTTGGGCACCGTCGTTTGTCTATACTTGAGTTGTCTGTGCATGGCGCTCAACCTATGAATAGTATGACTGGTAGGTACGTCATCACCTTTAATGGTGAAATTTACAACCATCAGTTAGTAAGACAGAAGCTTCAAGCTGATCGTAATATTTTATTTAAAGGGAGCTCAGATACTGAAACGTTAGTTGCTGCAATCGATAGCTGGGGAATAGCGGAGACGTTATCTCAACTAACAGGTATGTTTGCTTTCGCAGTTTGGGATAAACAAAATAAAACATTAACATTAGCTCGAGACCGTGTAGGTGAGAAGCCCTTATATTACGGTTGGCAGAAAGATACATTTTTATTTGGCTCTGAATTAAAAGCGCTAAGAGCGCATCATAATTTCTCATCTGAAATAGATAGGGAAGCCCTAGGTTTATATCTACGATATAATTCAGTTCCTGCTCCTTTCTCGATATTCAAGGGGGTTTCTAAGCTAGAAGCAGGTAGCTATTTGACTCTGAATGCGTTATCACTAGAGACCGAAATTATCAAATATTGGTCACTTACTGATGTGGCAAAAAGCGGAATAACCAACCCCTACACCAAAAGTAAAGATCTTTTAATTGACGATCTAGATAGTTTGCTGGAAGATGTAATTGGCCAACAAATGTCTTCGGATGTACCATTAGGTGCCTTTTTGTCTGGCGGCGTTGATTCTTCGACAGTGGTTGCTTTAATGCAGGCCCAGTCAAGTCAGAGGGTAAAAACATTCAGTATTGGTTTTGAAGATCAGCGGTATAACGAAGCTCAGTATGCCGAAGCGATAGCGAAACATATTGGCACTGAACACAATGAGTTATACATTTCAATGGAGGATGCGCGTGATGTGATTCCTTTGTTGCCTCAAATGTATGATGAACCCTTTTCAGATTCATCTCAAATACCTACCTATTTAGTGTCGCGTTTCGCAAAAGAACAGGTTACCGTTTCTTTGTCGGGGGATGGTGGTGATGAGTTGTTCTGTGGATACAATCGATATCAGATCACTGAAAAATATTGGAAAAAGTTATCAGCTTTGCCTTTACGTTACAGGAAGTTATTATCTAGCTTGTTGTTAAGTGCTTCTCCGAAGGTATGGGATAGAATCGCCGATGCTTTCTTTATTTCAAGAAAGTTCTCGCATTTTGGAGATAAAATACACAAAGGTGCTGGTGCAATGTCAAGTAGTTCTATTAATGAGCTCTATTTGGCTTTGAGGTCACAGGTGTTGCACCCTGAATCGTTATTACTTGAAAGTACTGATTATACCTCTCCAGTAATGAGTCTTAATGGAATGGACCAACTAAGTGATGTTGAAACAATGATGGTTCTAGATACATTGACTTTTTTGCCTGATGATATTTTGGTTAAACTTGACCGTGCTTCAATGAATGTTTCACTCGAGACACGAGTTCCTTTTCTCGATCACCGATTGATCGATTTTGCATGGAAATTGCCTCATGAAATGAAAATTTCAAATGGCCAATCTAAATGGGCATTAAGGCAGGTCTTATACAAATATGTTCCGCGAGCGCTTATTGAAAGACCGAAAGTTGGTTTCGGTATCCCAATAGATACTTGGTTGCGCGGGCCTTTAAGAGATTGGGCTGATTCCTTAATTGGTATAAGTAGGTTACAGAAACAAGGCATATTTGATGTTTCTGTTGTAAGATCATTATGGGAAGAACATATATCTGGGAAAAGGAATCGAGCCCATATTTTATGGAGTATATTAATGTTTCAGTCATGGTTTGATTCTCTATGAAAAAAGCGAGAAGATTGTGAAATTGAATAAAGGTAAACATGCTCAAACTAAACCCGTTGTAATAGTTGTTGCCAATCGAACTTTTGCTTTAAGTAATTCTAGAAAATTATTGATAGATAGCTTAATTAGGGCAGATTTGCATGTTGTAGTTTGTGCGTCAGTAGATTCTTATACAAGCGAGATTATTGATCTAGGAGTTGAGTTTTTGCCGCTTCCTTTTTATAGAGGTGGGTTGTCAATCCTTAAAGATATCAGTACTTTGTTATTTTTTATCAGGGTATTAAAGAGCTATAAGCCTGTAGTAGTTCATGCTTTTAATGCTAAACCCGTTATTTTTACTGGCGTAGCATTAAAAATTACACGTATTAAGGCTCAATCGGTTTCGGTAATCACGGGTTTAGGGCATGCATTCATACATGGAGGTTTTATTCGTAAAATTGCAGGTCTTGGTTATCGTTTTTCGTTAAAAAGAAAGGGTAATACTACAGTTTTCCAAAACCCTGATGATGCAAAAATGTTTATTGAAAACGCTTGGGTGCGGTCACGTCATTCATCGGTAATCGTAGGTTCAGGTGTTGATATCAAAACGTTTTCTCCAAAGCACCATTCACAGCCTGAATCAGCCGATTCTGCTGTGAGGGTCCTGATGGTTGGACGCTTGCTAGGTGAAAAAGGGGTTATGGAGTTTCTAGATGCTGCCCGTTATGTTAAAAATAAATATAGAGGCAAAGTTAATTTTATACTTGTTGGAGAACACGATAAAGTTCACCCTGATTCAATCGATTTGGGTAAGGTAACCTCAGCAGTTGAAGCCGGCGATATTGAATTTTTAGGCTATCGAAATGATATACCCGAATTGATGCTAAATACTGATATATTTGTTCTACCTTCTTATAGGGAAGGGACACCAAGAACGGTTCTCGAAGCAGCGGCTTGCGGGGTTCCTTGTATTGGTGCAGATGTACCTGGGACTAGAGAGTCGATAGTAAACAAAAAGACAGGATATTTGGTTCCTGTTAAGAATAGCAAGGCGCTCGCGGTAGCAATTGTGGATTTATTGGGTGACCCAGATAGAAGAATCTTATTTGGTAAAAATGCCCGCAAGATGGTCGAAGAAAAATTTGATATTTCCGCAATTACCCAAAAATATCTGGATATTTATGAGCGAAAAGGAGTGCTTTTCAAAGAGCGTTCTTTATAGCTTTCAACAAATTTAGCGCAATATTCTTTACAGCGTTGTTGGTTATACAATTGAAAATTGGAGATTTAGTTTGGTTCGTAAAAAATTTGAACCTGTAGTGATAATTGGTGCTCCACGATCTGGTACCAACATGCTTAGGGATGTCTTAACTGGATTTGATGATATATGTACTTGGCCATGTGATGAAATTAACTACATATGGCGTCATGGTAATGTTCAGTATCCGTCAGATGAATTACCTGCGAGGCTTGCTACACCAGTTATTAAACAATATATTAGAAAGAAATTTGCCGCTATTTCGCGTGAGTATAAATCAAGAATAGTCATTGAAAAAACCTGTGCAAACTCTTTAAGAGTTGACTTCGTGAATGAGGTGTTACCCGATGCCCGGTATATTTACATTCATCGAGATGGGATAGATGCAACAGGGTCCGCAAAATTACGTTGGACTGCAAAACTTGATATTCCTTATATTTTAGAAAAAGTACGTTTTGTACCCAAATTGGATTTACCTTTTTATGCATTTAGATACTTTTGGGCGCGTATTTACAGATTTTTTTCTCAAGAGAGTCGTTTAGCTTTTTGGGGACCTGCGCTAGATAATATGCCAGATATCCTTGAAAATCATACCTTGAATGAAGTCTGTGCACTACAGTGGCAAAAGTGTGTTGACAAAGCTGAAAATGAACTAACTAAACTATCGGAAGATAAGGTGGTTCGTGTTAAGTATGAAGACTTTGTTACAAACCCCCGCGACGAACTAAATAAAATTTTGTCATTTTTAAACTATGAAAGTAACGAAAGTGACATTGGCAGTGCTGTAAATGGAGTTTCGAACAAGAGTTTAGGCAAGGGCAGGAAAGCGTTGGGTGAAGACGATGTTAAGAGCCTTGAGGCACTAGTTGGGGAGTCATTGAATCGTTATGGTTACTAATTACTCACCGAAGCTTTCTGCGTCGCAGAGTTTTAAAAAACGAAGCTTTGATTTTGCCGTAGCGTTGATAGGGCTGGTTGCTATCTGGTGGCTCATTATTTTGGCTTTTCTTGCTGCATCCTTTGATACGCGAAGTAATGGTTTTTTTGTTCAAAAACGTATTGGTAAAAATGGCAAGATGTTCAATGTCGTGAAAATCAAATCGATGCGGCCATTAGAAGGGGTAGATACCACGGTTACGCGAACCGGTGACCCTAGAGTAACACCTCTCGGGGCATTTTTTAGAAAAACCAAAATTGATGAACTTCCTCAGCTATGGAATGTACTACTTGGCCAAATGAGTTTAGTTGGTCCCCGGCCTGACGTGCCTGGTTTTGCTGACAAACTCGAAGGAGAGGAGCGTGCAGTATTGTCTTTGCGACCAGGAATTACTGGGCCTGCAACGCTAAAGTACAGAAATGAAGAAGAAATTCTCGCAGTACAAAAGGATCCCGAGTCCTATAATCGCGATTTTATTTTTCCTGATAAAGTTAAAATCAATGTCGACTATATACGGGAATGGTCGTTTAAACAGGATTTCAAATTTATACTCCTGACTGTTTTTCACTAATTATTTTGGGCTCTTACTAGGGCGCTAAAGTGTATTATTTTCATTTGTTGGACCTTATATGCCTGACGTCGTTTTATCTCCGTGGCCTGTTTTCACCAAAGAAGAAGCAAGCCGAGTTGCTGAAGTACTAATATCAAATAAAGTTAATTATTGGACAGGGCAAGAAGGCCGCGAATTCGAGAAAGAGTTTGCCCGCTTTGCTGGCTCGGAATATGCTATCGCAGTTTCAAATGGCACAACTGCCCTCGATCTAGCGCTTAATGCTCTGGGGGTTGGTGAGGGAGATGAGGTAATCGTCACTTCCCGCACTTTTATTGCTTCGGTTAGCTCAATCGTAAATGCCGGGGCAAAACCAATTTTTGCTGATGTAGACAGAGATACTCAAAATATTACTGCCGAAAGTATTTCAGCAGTGTTGTCTGTTAAAACAAAAGTAATTCTTTGTGTTCATCTTGCCGGTTGGCCCTGTGAAATGGAAGCAATTATGGCACTCACCTCTGAGCATGACCTGAAAGTAATTGAAGATTGCGCGCAAGCACATGGGGCTAAATATAAAGGTAGATCAGTCGGTAGTTTTGGTCACGTATCCGCATGGTCTTTTTGCCAGGATAAAATCATGAGCACTGGTGGCGAAGGGGGGATGGTCACCACTAATGATAAAGAGCTTTGGAATCATATGTGGTCTTTTAAAGATCACGGCAAGAGCTATGATGCTATTTATAATCGTCAGCATCCTCCAGGTTTTCGTTGGTTGCATGAGTCCTTTGGTACAAATTGGCGTTTAACAGAAATGCAGTCGGCTATTGGCCGTATTCAGCTTAAGCGAATGAATGACTGGACGAAAAAACGTGGCGAGCACGCGGCCAAGTTAGTTCATGTTTGTCGTGAATTTTCGTGCATTCGTATGCCTAAAATCCCCGAACATATAGAGCATGCTAATTATAAGTTTTATGTGTTTGTTGAACCAGATAATTTAAATGAAGGCTGGAGTCGAGATAGAATTATTGAAGCTCTAAATGCTGAAGGCATACCTGTAATGCAGGGGAGCTGTTCAGAGGTCTATTTAGAAAAAGCTTTTGAAGGTACTGGTTTTAGGCCAGCAGAGAGTTTACCAATAGCAAAGGAGTTAGGTGAAACCAGCTTGATGTTTCAAGTCCATCCAACTATCACAGAAAAGCAAATTGATTGGGTGTGTGGGCAGTTAAAAATAGTATTAAAGCTCGCATCTCTAAATACTAAAGAGAATGATTGACCTGTTTTTTTGAGGGGCTAGGTTCTAATTTTATTTTGCGCATTACTTAGCAGAAGCTTTAAATAAAGCGTAAAAGATTTAGTGAACAGCCAGAGATCCAGTTAAAGCGGTTTAATTAGGAATAATAAAGGACATTCATAAAATGATAATAGGGGAATAATAAAGGGCATCCATAAAATTGACAATAGTAATTCGACTTGTTTACTCTCTTGTAGAATATTTAAATCATCAAAAATGAGATGCTAATGGGCCACAGTGAATTTTTAGTTTCAAACATTAAGCCAAATCGGGACAAGGCTTTAATGTTAGCCAAAAGAGAGGTGGGGGTTTTGGTTCATGACTCTATCTTGCTTGAAGGTATAAATTTTACACTTCCTGAGGTTCATACGTTGCTGGAAGGTGTGACGGTTGGGGGCCATGCTCTGAGTGATCAGCAAATTACAGTCAATCAGGGTAATGCTTGGCGTTACTTATTCGCGAAGGTGAAGGCGGGTAAGTTTTGTTTTTCTTTAGAGTTTTTATGTGCTTTACATGCTGAGGCAGCTAAAGAGGAGGCGCTGGAGTGGGGTTGTCTACGCTCTGGTGGTGTGACCATTGCCGGTTCAAATTATTTGCCACCGAAAGCGGAAGAATTAAATCGTAATTTCTCTGAGTTATTGGCTTCGATGAATGCTTATGATGATATTTATGATAAGGCGATTCATGTGTTTTTGTCTATGGCGCGTAATCAGTTTTTTTATGACGTAAACAAGCGTATGGGTCGGTTGATGATGAATGGTATTTTGTTGACTGCGGGTTATCCGCCCTTAAATTTATCGGCTAAGTATAAGCTTAAATTCAATGAACTGATGATGCGTTTTTATGACTCTGGTGATGAAGCTGAAATGAATTTGTTTATGCGTTCATGTATTGATCCTAAATTTGTTGAAATTATGTGTGAGTAATGACTAAAGCCCGAAATGAACAAATCTCTTTAGACGACACCCCGTTTTACCACTGTTATGTTCGCTGTATTCGGCGTGCATATTTGTGTGGTGAAGACCACTCTACTGGCGAGAACTATGACCATAGAAAGCAGTGGCTGGTGTCTCGTCTTCGTTTCCTTTCTTATATTTACTCGATTGATATATGTGCTTACGCAGTTTTGAGCAATCATTATCATGTCGTGTTGCATGTCGACCAGCTTAGGGCAGAATCTTGGTCTGATCTGGAAGTGGTTGAGCGTTGGATGCAGTTATATAAAGGAAATGTGCTGGTTGACCGCTGGGTAGCTAACTCTAACGCCATTGATAAGGCCAGTTTGTTGAAAGTACAGGTTTGTATAAAAGAGTGGCGTGAACGCCTGTGTAGCATTAGCTGGTTTATGCGTGGCGTGAATGAAACCATCGCGCGCATGGCGAATGAAGAAGAGGGCTGCTCTGGTCGGTTTTGGGAAGGGCGCTTTAAAAGTCAGGCTTTGTTAGATGAAGCGGCTGTATTGAGCTGTATGACTTATGTTGATTTAAATCCGGTTCGCGCAGGCATAGAAAAAGATCTTTTTGAGAGTGATTTTACGTCAATTCAGCAACGCTTGTACGACTATTCTAGTGAAAAGAAATCAGGCGCTAAGCCTGAGATAGGTTTGAGTGAACGTGTTGCTCAGCAACAAGAGTTTAAGCGCGAACAAAGCTTGAATGAGTTGCCAGAAGCACCGTTAATGCCTTTTGATGGAAGTAGTCATGCTGATATACATACGGCTTTACCTTTTACATGTGAAGACTATTTTCAGTTGGTGAATATTACAGGACGTATTATTAGAGAGGATAAACGGGGTGCTATTTTAGATGACATACCTAGTGTTGTTTCGTGCTTAGGTATAGAGCCTGATCACTGGGTTGAGCATATTAAAAATTTTGGTAAATCGTATAGTGCGTGTGTTGGTAGTGTTGAGGCGATTGCTGATTATGCGGGTCGGTCGGGTAAGCGTTGGTGTAAGGGGGTATCGCATTCGATGTGTTGTTATCGGCAGGCGGGTTAGTCCCTTTTAATGTGGGATGTTTTGGTTTTGAATTTGCTAAATCATGCCTATGATAAGCTTGGCGGCGGTTTATTTGAGGGAGCTGTAATAATATGTGAGCGTTGAGTTTATTCAGTAAACTTCAATGCACCATATTTCAGAGTTTTGACTTGCGTGTTCTATTTCAGTTTTAGCATTTAGTAATTTCTCTAACGTTACTTGTTTTCGTTGATTGCCACTCTTAAGCCAAATTACTAACGGGGGGCCTCCATAAAGCAAACAATACTCATGAAAGTCTGCGTCTTGCGTGACAATGCTAAAGTCGTGTTCTTTAGCATATTCCCAAATAGTGCTATCTGGTGCATCTCCCATATTGAGGTAAGCAACATGCGTAGTATCCGGGTAGGTTTCTAACAGTGTGGTAACAAGACGGTGAGATATATTTTGATCTAGTTATAACTTCATGCCGCAACGGTATGTAGGTGGTCTCGCGACTGGCAGCAAAAGCCAAGCATGCTAAAATTTGTTCAGTTTTAATTTCAGGGTAGTCCTCAGAAATCTCTTCTGGCGTCATGGGGATTGCAAGCCACTCTAATACGTCATAAACAGTTATTCGAGTGTTTATGATGCAGGGCTTACCACTGCGTTTTCCGGGTACCATTTCTAGATAGTCTTGATATTGCATATAATTGCCATCCTTTTAAAGATTAAGGCAGTTACTAGGTTATCATGACCTTCAAGTTTTTCCGAACACTTTGTAGAACAAAAATATTCAAAAACTCTAGTCAAGAAGGCAAAGCAGATACCCTTTCTATATTAGGTATTTCCATTAAAAATATCGAAAGTGTACTATGGCCATTTTTACGGTTTTACCTAGCTGTATACCAAACTATTTATTTCCAGAAACTAGAACCTTCATAAAACAAAGGCCCCACAATATGCATAAAAAACTCACCTGCTTCAAAGCCTATGATATTCGCGGACAACTAGGTACTCAGCTTGATGAAGAGGTTGTTTATAACATTGCACGTGCCTTCGGTGAAACATTAAGGCCCAAAGTAATCGTTGTGGGTGGTGATGCACGTGAAACGAGTGAAGCGCTTAAGCTTGCTGCTGCCGAGGGTTTAAGAGATGCAGGGGTAGATGTGCTTGATATTGGTATGGTGGGTACTGAAGAAATCTATTTTGCTACTTCGCACTTAGCGACTGATGGTGGTATAGAGGTCACGGCGTCGCATAATCCTATTGATTACAACGGTATGAAGTTGGTACGTGAAGGAAGTCGGCCTATTTCAGGTGATACCGGGTTATTTGATATTCAAGCCGCTGCTGAAGAGGCTAGTTGGGCTGATGTCGACCTCACAAAGCGCGGTAGTTATAAAAAGGTTTCGATACTTACTGACTATGTCAGGCACTTACTGGGTTATATTAATCACAAAAATATTAAACCTTTAAAATTGGTGGTTAATTCAGGAAATGGCGCGGCGGGTCATGTGGTTGATGAACTTGAGGCTCAGTTCGCTGCACAGGAAATTTCTATTGAGTTTATTAAAGTTCATCATGAACCTGACCCTACTTTCCCCAATGGCATCCCAAACCCATTGTTGCCAGGAAATCGTGCCCATACCGCTGATGCAGTAATCGAACATAAAGCCGATATGGGGATCGCCTGGGATGGTGATTTTGATCGTTGCTTCATGTTTGATGAAAAGGGTGCATTTATCGAAGGTTATTACATTGTAGGTTTACTTGCCGAGGCATTTTTACAGAAAAACCAAGGTGCTAAGATCATTTTCGACCCACGAGTTTATTGGAATACGGTTGATATTGTTGAAGCTAATGATGGTCAGGCGGTTATGTCTAAAACGGGTCATGCTTTTATCAAAGAACGCATGAGAAAAGAGGATGCTGTTTATGGTGGTGAGATGAGTGCGCACCATTATTTTCGTGACTTTTTCTATTGCGATAGTGGGATGATTCCTTGGTTATTGGTGGCTGAGCTTTTATGCGTTAAAGGTAAAACCTTGTCATCGCTGGTGAAAGATCGAATTGCTAAATTCCCAAGCTCTGGGGAAATTAATTTCAAAGTAGCAGACTCTCGTTCTGTTTTTGATCGCATTAAAAGCTATGATTGGGGTGAACCATTTGAATTAGGAACGATTGATGGTTTGGATATGGTGTTTCAAAATTGGCGTTTTAATATTCGTAGTTCTAACACTGAATCCTTAATTCGCCTGAATCTTGAAAGTAAAGGTGATGTTAATTTGGTTGCAGATAAATTAATGGTCATGAAGGCTCTTATTTACTAATAAGTAAGTTGGATTAAAGGGTATCCATAAACTGATAAGAGAAAAATTCTAACTAAGGCCTGAGTGAAAAACTATACAGTCATTTATGAAGCACTTATGGCTAACGATGTTTAAGTCAAAACATAAACTGTGGGTAATAAAAATGATTGTAATGTTGTAATCGATGTTATTGTTTTTTATCGACGTTTAAGGGGGCAGGTTGAACTCGTTCAATAAATTAAAAGTTGATACGAACTTTATCTTTTTCAATAAATTGTTTAAATGAGCTTGATAGTTGGTGCCAGTCTGATACATCTACTCTGAAGGGAATATCGGACTCTGCAAAATCGTCTTTAAGATTTAATAATATTTGGCTGGGGATGGCTTGATCGGATTTGATGAGAAGGTCTAGGTCAGAGTATTTTCGAGCTAACTGTTTTGTTCGTGAGCCAAACGCATAAACAAATATATCCTGTGTCAGGTTTTTTTTCAGAACTTGAATGACATCATTTAGTTCTTCAGGCTTGATATCAATCATTTTTAGCGTTGAGTGTAGATAAGAGAGTTTGTGCACTGATTAGAAAGCTTCCAACCTGCCTAAAAACTTCAATAGCTGTTGCTGCTTCATATGTATGTGAGGTTTGATTTCTGAGTTGGTGGTAAGTGAACCAAACTTTAGTGTCGTCTATCAGTTTATTTTCTGCCGCAAAGCGAAATAACTCTTTGCGGGTAATGCCATCAACGACTGTTTTACCGATATTTTCAGCAAGCCAGACTCTCATAGCTTTCCAACTTAATTCATATGTAAATTCGAAATTTTGAATGGCACCTGCTCGGAATGTTCTATATTCCGCCTGGTCATCTGAGCCACCATTTTTTAAATAGTTTTCAATTACTTCAAGTGATTCCTGTAGTGAAGCGCAGGCGCTAGTTAAAGATGTAAAATCGAGCATAAAATATCCTGAAGAGAATAGAAAACTGATGGGTCATGGTAGCAAAGTGTCTGCATAATTAGAATGTCATTATCTTGTATTTAATAGTGAGGATTAAGGCGGTAAGACTTTGTGATCAAAATTAGTAGAAATATCTACTTACCGGTTACAGGGTACTTTGCACTATACAGATCTTTCTTGACTTAAAAAGTTTTTCTCAGTGTAAACGTGTAGCGCCTCTGTGCCTTATGGTGCATAGTTCTAGTCTTTCTTGGATTCAATACAAACAAGGTACTAACATGAAAATACTTCACCACGGAGCGGTGAACGGCGTCACTGGTTCTTGTCACGAATTAAGAGTGGAAGATGACCTGGGAATATTAATCGATTGCGGTTTATTTCAAGGTGCTGAAATATCAGGTAAAGGGGCGAGTGAGTCTCAGCTTGAAATAGAATTCCCTATTGAACATATCAAAGCGCTTGTCGTTACGCATGTCCATATTGACCATGTCGGTCGTATTCCTTATTTATTAGCTGCCGGTTTTGATGGGCCTATTTTTTGTTCCGAGCCTTCTGCGGCACTCTTACCTTTAGTTTTAGAAGACGCGGTTAAAATCGGATTTACACGTAATCGAAGTCTTATCGAGCGTTTCCTCAAAATCTTACATCAGAGAATTATCCCTGTACCTTATGGACAGTGGCAGACGGTTTTTGAGGGCTTGGATATTAAGTTAAAACCTGCGGGGCATATTCTTGGGTCATCCTATGTTGAATGTAAGGTGGGTGTTGGTAAGTCTGCCACGCGCGTTGTCTTTTCTGGTGACCTTGGTGCGCCTTACTCACCGTTATTACATTCCCCTAAAGCACCTTATGCCTGCGATACCTTGGTCATTGAAAGTACCTATGGCGATAAGGCGCATGAAAACCGAAAGGGGCGTCGTAAACAATTAAAATCGGTGATTGAAAAGGCGGTGGTGGATAAAGGTGTTGTCCTTATTCCGGCTTTTAGTATTGGTCGTACTCAAGAGCTTTTATATGAGTTGGAAACCTTGATTCACAAGAATAGAAAATCAGGGTTGTCGGGTAGTTTGTTTTGGCAGGATATTGAAATAGTCGTTGATTCACCTTTAGCGAGTAAATTTACCAAGGTGTATCAAAAGCTCGAATCCTACAGGGATAAGGAAGCTCGTCTTAGAGTGAGTAGAGGGCGGCACCCTTTATCTTTTGATCAGCTCACCACCATCAATGATCATGAAAGTCACTTACGTACGGTTGAGTATCTAAAAAAGACGGCTAGGCC
>Ga0209495_1000897_pt1 | contig 21790 bp, 13 predicted proteins | sample EN1Hudsemesocosm_FD_184629 | JGI IMG/M metagenome (GOLD analysis project Ga0209495, IMG submission 184629) | Methane-oxidizing microbial communities from mesocosms in the Hudson Canyon - EN1E Hudson Canyon (SPAdes) (version 2) | ecosystem: Environmental > Aquatic > Marine > Cold seeps | place... | reverse complement strand
TGGCTACTGCAAATAATTTAGATCTTTTCATTAGATGTTTCCTTTAATGGGAGGCTGGCTACTATTATGCTTGAGTTTCAGGAGGAATGTCACTGCCTTCGCTCCAGAGATCAAAGCCTCCTAACATGGAACTGTGGGTTAGAACCTTATCCACCATTAGGAAAACCCGATACTACACAGACTTAAACATCTACCAATATGTAATGTCATTTAATGAAATTACTTACATACACATTGGTATAGTTCAGCATCAACGAGAATATTAACGCTGTCCGCTAGTAAAGAGTAGGTTAATGTTCCAGCTGTTTTTTCATCAAACTTATTATTAGGAAGTGGATAAGAATCTTGAATCATAAATTCAGGTGGTCTTTCTGTTCGTTCTGTTTTAGATGATTTATCCGTATAGCTACTTTCATTTCTACCTAAATCAACAGGTGTACCATCACTATCGGCAACCTGCACATGACCAGAATGAACATCAACATATGTCCCTGGTCTAGTATTGTCTAATTGTATATATGAAAATAATTCATTCTCATTAGTAATAGCTACTTGATCAGGTCGTGGGCCATTCGTTTCTATATCGTCAATGTCTGTTGGCTTAGAGAACTTATCTTTGATGTAATTAGCATGAGGAGCTGATAACAATGTTGTACCTGCATCATTGGTTTGTGCAATAGTTCCTTGCCAAACCTTGCTGTGCAAGCCTTTTCCGCGTTCAAGTAAGTCAAAGCCAGTACCACGAATACCAATCGTAGCAACAGGGGTGTTAATTCCATATGCTTGTTCATCAGCCTTACCAATACTACCTGTTAATACACGCATGCCACCGGTGACTAAATTATAAAGCGCTTTGTTATTTTCACCAACTTCATTGAAATGATATTCTTTAATAGCAAATTGAGAGTCAGGTTCAAGCGTCATACGGCCTTTATCTTTAAATGCAATGACAGCATAGCCATTCTTCTCACTTGTTAATGTATCAGCGCTATATAAAGGTGCACCAACAGAAAGAGGGCGTTTGTCTTGTGTTTGGTTTTCTGTGTTGGCTGCAACAACTAAGCCCTTAATTTCAACAACCCGAGCAATGACTTCTTTTTTGATTATTGCCGCGCCTTTTTGCAGATTATCCTCCTCCACTTGGCAGCTTTGCTGTTGGCAAACACGTACTGAAAAATCAGCTTGTTGTGCTTTTATTGATGTATCAGGTGTGATGATTTGAAAATCTTCGGGGTTGTTGTTTGCAATATCGCCACTACTTGCACGAATTCCACCTTGATGTAGCTCAAATTTAGCAGTATCTTGCTGAGCCTGATGACGATACTGTGCAATTGAAAAACTGCTATTAGGTCTTACAGTAATTTTTGTATTATCCAAAAAGCTAATAACGACGAAACTACGTTCAGATGTTTGAATGTTATCGCCTTCAAAAACATCTGCATTCTGACCAAGAAGGCGAGGCTTTTGCCCTTCAGTATGTGCAGCTACTGTACCTCGAGAAAATGTAACGCTACCAACAGGTTCTGCAGCAAAGGCGGTGGTAGACGTAAGCAAATATAAAATGGTCCAGAAAAACAATTGGTACCATTGACTAGGTAAATGCCTTTGTTTATATGTTAGCGACATATTTGAATACCTGCGCTAACGTCATCCTCTAATATAAGGGATGCTAGGCTGGGTTCTTCAGCATTGTCAGGACCCGTTCCATCTTCATTTTCTGTCGTTGGCTCTTTTGGTTCAGGGAACCATGCTATTGGTTCTGGATAGGTAAATTCATCTTCTAATATGACTACAGTATCAATTTGAGCATCATTAAAAGGGATAACACTTGTTGGTGCAGTAGTAGATGGTATTGCTGTTGTTTGAGCAGTGAAAACACCGCCAAAAATACTGGTTGAATATTCATAACCGGCAGCGGTAAGGATAGATGAGAAGCTACCGTTTATGGTGCCTGCTGTTATGAAGTCAAAACTATCTCCAATCACCGCATTACCATCATAAGGCGTAATAGGAATAATATCTAAAGTTCCATCTAGCGAGGCCGTGCCAGTGACGAGTAATCGGTCATAAGCACCGATAGTTGTTCCTGCTGTTTCCATTAGTAATACACCAGCAGAACCTTGAGTATAGTTACCAGTTATGGATATATCTCCAGGTGAGAAACCAGGACGAACTGTTGCATTATTTGTCACGTTACCGACAATAAGGCCTGCACCACCTAATAATCCACCATTAAGTAGTATGGAGCTTGCTTGAACATTGCCGCCACTCAAAATAAGTTGTCCTGCAGTCTGTGTATAGTTTGCACCAAAGGCCAATGTACCACTGTTGGAAAATACATTTCCTGTATTAGTGAAGCTGCCAATATTTAGTTGAGATGTTCCAGTACCACCTGTTTTTTTGAATATACCATTGTTGATAATACTCGTTGCAATCAAGGTATTATCCCCTGATATGGTCACTGTGCCAGTATTACCAATTGTCACAACACCTCCTGAAGTAACTGAACCTGAACTCCAATTCAGATCACCGTCAATAGTGACTGCTCCACCTGAGGTAAAGTCGCCACCATTAATATTAAAGGTAGAGCCATCGGCAAGGTTTGCTGATGATACAGCGGTTAGTGAACCACCGGAAAGGTTATACGTTGCCCCCGAGGCTATATTTGTAAAAGGAGTAGTTATTGCCATTCCTGACTGGGTCACTGTGCCATTGATAGAGCCTCCTGTTGCACTGGTTAGGTCAAGCTGACCAGTTCCTGTTAATGTGCCGCCTGTCCAATTGAAACTTCCTAGTACATTAACTAATCCATTACCTCCAAATAGTCCACCTGATAGATCTAGTGATGTGCCTGTTGCAAAGGTGGAAGTATCGGTGAGTGCATCACCTAACGTTAGGCTGCCACCTGTGACTGATAGGTGCTCACTGGTATTGAAAGTGTTAAGTGATAATGTGCCAGCACTGGCATCAAATAGGATAGTGACATCACCCGCAAGCAAAGGCACCGTCACATCATAGCCATCTTGAGGCAATGTGGACCAGTTTGCAGGGTTAGACCATAGATAGGTTCCCGTTGTTGTCGGGCCATTCCATGTTGACGTGAAGCCTAAAGTACCCACTACATAATGAAAGAAATCATTGATAATGAGTGTTGTACTAGCACTGATTATTTCTACAATAGAGGATGTTGATGAAGCGACGCCACTAAAATCAATAATATTTGTTGAGGCTGGGATCCCTGTTAAACATGATGCTGAATTACATAGGATAAAATCAAATTCATCTCCAGCTACAGGTGTGTAAGCGAGTGAAACAAGCGATATGTCACCACCTGTAAAAGCAACAGTATCAGTACCCGTTTTAGTATCAATAATTAGATAATCATAGTCTGTGCCTGCTGTGCCTGGACTATTTGCCTCTAATTCTAATACTCCGGATGTTTGAGTATAGGATCCTTGGATGGCTAATGTACCTATAGCTCCTGTACCACCCGGTGCAACAATGCCTCCTTGATTAGTAACATCACCAGTAATTACGCCAGATGTAGATAACTTACCACCAGTACCAAAAATTGCGATGTTACTTGAAATAGGTGCAGAGCCCGTTAATTCACCTGTCGATAAGATGACAATACTGTCAAGATTAGTCGGTGTCGCTGTAATGTCTACGATACCCGCATTTACTCTAATTGAATCTGTACCATCACCACCATCAAATGCATCAATTGAAAAGCCTGCTCCACCTGAATAATCCCAAAAGCTAAAATTTTCGTTCCATGCACTCCCAATAAAACTTTCAACGCTTATTAAATTAGAGTTCGTTAACGCAATTGTAGAAGAGTCAGTTCTACCTGCATAACTTAAGATATCAATTCCAGCTCCACCATCTAAAGAGCCAGGAATATTAGCATCACCCATCAGGAATTGGTCTACACCAGATCCACCAATGAAGTTCTCAATATTAGCCATGCTAGTTAAATCAGTGGCTGTACTATTTTCTATATCAAATATAATTCCAGTTGAATTGTTTGAATAATCAAGTGTATCAATACCGCCACCGCCATCTATGAAGCCAGTACTGGAAGGTGTGAAAGATGAATAATCCATAATAAAGGTGTCATTAGCTGCGCCACTGATAATGTTAGCAAAGTTTTGAATGGTGCCACCATTTCCACCCAAGGTTAATGGTGAAGTTGAAAAAGCAGCAGAAGACGCTAAGTCATATCTTATTGTGATTGTATGTGATGTGTCAGGAAGGTATACAGTGTCAGGGGTTGCTAAATTACTATTACCGTATAAACCGATTGTTCCGGCAGAGAGAGTACTGCCTCGTAAATCCAATGTACTTGAGTTTGTTCCTCCTTGATCAACATATAGGTATAGTCCGGATGGAAGTGGAAGGGTGATATTTGATGTGACTGTTAAATCATTCATTGAATAAAATCGATAACTCATCCCTGAGTCTGCAGTAAAACTGTCGATAGTTATATCAGCACCAGAAAATTGAGCAAGACCAGAGTCAAAGGCATTGAGCTCGGCTTCTGTTATTTCAATATCGCCAATACCGCCCGCGATCCCTAAAGAAAGCGTGCTAGTGAAGGGACTGAATTGGCTAATATTTGCTAATATTGAGGCGCCTATTTCAATATTTAAATCATCTGCAGTGAAGATTGGATTAGTAGTGCCAGCATCGATAAGAGCTGTTGATAATAGACTGATTCGACTTCCCGCTACAAACCCTCCAATCCAGATTTGATCACTCGTCAACGTGCCTCCAACTTCAATATCACCTGCAGGCCCATAACCATTATGCATAATTAATTGAAGCCGTCCTGATGATGTGTCGATTGAATTTCCAGCTTGAAGACTAAGAATAGCATCCCCAGCATCTCGATTAGCTGATACACCACCAGTTGTATTTGCATAGGCAATAAAATCACCAGCATCAGTAAAGATGTCAGCATTAATAAAAATGCTACGACCAGCTTGTAAGGTGAAACTCCCCCCAGCTCCACCTTCATCAACCGTAATATCATTACTGATAGTAATGTCGTTATTGGCTTGAAGTGTGAGCGCAGCACCAGTATCTAAAATATTAGTAATAGATAGTGGTGTTAGGTAGAGAGTATCTGCCGGATTAGTTGCAAAAATAGCATCTCCTACTACTCCTGAGCCACCACCAGAAAGACCGTTAAAGAGATACACTGCGCCACGGTTACTGCCTCCTGTATCATCTCCATAAGCACCGACAGCTAATCGGTCACCAGCCAGAGAGACCGAGCTACCAAACCCATCACCTGCCACTGTTAGGGTTGAACTTCCATCCGTCCAACCATCAGTTAATTCATCTTGTAAAGTAAGATCAGAAAAGTCAGTACCGACACCATTAAATAAATACACTGAACCAGATCGGCCAACTGCGAGCCAGTCACCGTCCAAAGATACGGCGTCACCGAAACCTGCATTACTTGGAAGCGCTAGGGTTGATGTTCCATCGGTCCAACCTTGAGCCATTTTTTGTTGCAAGGTAAGGCCAGTGTAATCTGTTCCCACACCATTAAATAGATACGCTGTACCTTTATTGCTGCCGCCCGTATCATCTAAAAAAGAACCAACGATTAGCCTGTCTCCATCTATCGAGACAGAGCTACCAAATGCATCAAATGCCAATGTCAGGGTTGAGGCACCATCTGTCCAGCCATTAACTAGCCTATCTTGTAAAGTGAGACCAGTAAAGTCAGCACCGACACCATTAAACAGATAGGCAGCACCACGACCATTGTCTTCTCCGATAGCGCCTACTGCTAGATGATCTCCATCTAAGGAGACAGCCCACCCAAAATTATGACCATTTATTAACGTGAGTGTCGAGCTACCATCGGTCCAACCTTGAGCCATTTTTTGCTGTAAGCTGAGGTTACTATAATCAGATCCCACACCGTTAAATAGATATACTGCACCTCGGTTAGTACCCCCAGTATCATCACCAAAAGCACCTACTGCTAATAGGTCGCTATCTAAGGAGATAGCACTGCCAAATGCATCAGATATTGCCAATGTTAACGTTGAGATTCCGTCTGTCCAGCCATTAACTAATTTATCTTGTAGTGTTATGCCAGAGTAGTCGGTACCGACACCATTAAATAAATACACTGCACCGCGACCATTGGTATCACCACTAGCACCGATAGCGAGTCTATCGCCGTCCAATGATAGGGAATCACCAAATTGGTCACTATCAGCTATGCTGAGAGCTTGTGAAGTTGGTTTAATAAGTGATCCATCAGTCAGCTTAGTTTGTAATGTTAGTCCAGTATAATCTGCCCCTACACTATTGAATAAATAGACGGCACCCCTGTCCGTAGAATACCATTCTGCACCGACTGCTAATCGATCACCATCCAGTGATACTGAGCTGCCAAAAAAGTCTGCTGTGGCTAGCGTCAGACTTGAACTACCATCCGTCCAGCCACTAGCTAATTTATCTTGCAGAATCAGGTTTGTGTAATCAATACCTATATTATTGAATAGATAGACTGCACCTTGGTCAGAACTATCTCTTCTAGCTCCCACAGCAAGGTGGTTCCCATCTAGAGAAACGGAATAACCAAAGCTATTAAAAGTACTTGTTAATGTTAGAGTTGTACCACTATTTGTCCAGCCATTTTCTAACGTATCTTGAATAGTTAATCCACTGTAGTTTGTACCTACACCATTAAAAAGGTAGACGGCACCAAATGCTGAACCTCCTGTGTCATCTCCCCAAGCACCTACTGCTAGTAGGTCACCATCTAGAGAAACAGAATAGCCAAAAGCATCACCATTCGTTAATGCAAGGGAAACAACACCATCTGACCAACCACTGACTAATGTATCCTGATGTGTTAAACCACTATAGTCTGTGCCCACACCATTAAAAAGATAGACAGCCCCACGATCTGTGCCCCCCGTATCATTTCCACCAGAGCCAACGGCTAATCGATCACCGTCTAAAGATACGGCACTCCCAAAGCTAAAATGTGTCATCGTTAGGGTGAATGTACCATCCGTCCAGCCATCCGCCAATTTATCCTGTAGTGTTAGACCACTATAGTCTGTGCCCACACCATTAAATAGATAGACAGCACCTGCATTACTGAAAACAGGGGTGTTTTCCCCATAAGCGCCTACTGCTAAGAAATCTTGATCTAATGATATGGAGCTACCGAAATAGTCACTATTTTTAAGTGATAGTGTGAATATTCCATCTGACCAACCATCAGCTAGTTTAAGCTGTAGAGTCAAGCCACTATAATCACTACCCACACCATTAAAAAGGTAAACTGCCCCACGATCTGTCCCTCCGATATCATTCCCTTGGCTCCCAACTGCCAGTCGATCGCCATCAAGAGATAAGGCCGTTCCAAATTCATCACTATTTCTTAATGCCAGGATTTGTGATGCTGTACCAACATCAGAACCATGGGCCAGCTTATCTAGCAGGGTTAATCCAGTGTAATCAGAGCCCACACCATTAAATAGATAGGCCGCCCCACGATTTGTACCACCAGTATCTTCTAAATGTGACCCAGCTACTAGTCGATCGCCATCGAGGGCAACAGAAAAGCCAAAGAAATCAGCATTGACTAAATTTAGGGTTGATATACCATCGGTCCAGCCATCAGCCAGCTTATATTGTAGGGTGAGACCTGTGAAATCTGTTCCTACACCATTAAATAAATACACTGCACCACGATCTGTACCTCCAGTGTCATCCCCCTGTGCGGAAATGACTAGCCGATCACCATCTAAGGACAAAGCGCTACCAAATTGCTCAAGATTAGTTGTTAGTATCAAGGTTGAAATACCATCAGTCCAACCATCAGCCAGCTTATCTTGCAAAGTCAGACCGGTAAAATCAGTGCCTACACCATTAAATAGATAGACTGCACCGCTGGAACTAGCACCAGTATTATCTCCTGGAGCCCCCACTGCCAACTGATCACCACTCAAGGAAACAGGTCCAAAAAACTCACTATTGACCAGCGTTAGCGTGGTGATGCCATCAGTCCAGCCATCGGCTAGCTTATCTTGTAGGGTTAGACCTGTGAAATCCGTTCCTACACCATTAAATAGATAGACTGCACCACCACTTGTACTACCGGCATCATCTCCGGGAGCGCTGATGGCTAGAAAGTCAGCATCTAAGGATATTGAACTACCAAAGGTGTCTGTATTTGTCAGTGTTAGGGTTGAAAACCCATCGGTCCATCCATCAGTTAGTTTAACCTGTAGGCTTAGGTTACTGTAGTCTGTGCCAACACTATTAAATAGGTAGACAGCCCCACGATCTGTGCCACCTGTATCGTCTAGATACGCCCCTACAGCGAATTTATCCCCATCAAGAGAAATAGCTCGTCCAAACCAATCTGAATCTGTTAGAGACAAGATTGAAATACCGTCAGTCCAGCCATCAGCAAGCTTATCTTGCAAAGTCAGTCCGCTAAAGTCGGTACCGACACCATTAAACAAATAGACTGCACCACGATCTGCTCCGCCCAAATCCTCTGATGGAGCCGATATTGCTAAAAGATCTCCATCAAGAGATACAGCAACGCTGAAGAGCCCACTATCCGTAAGTGTTAGAGTTTGTGTAGTTGTGACTACATTTGAACCCTCTGCCAGCTTAGTCGCCAGACTTAATCCACTAGGAGGTGTATCTGTGACGATGATATCTTTTGGATCGAGAAGTAATAAACCTCCATTACCAGGAGTAATCGGTGCAAAGTCAGGCCCCATCCAGTCCAAATTACCTAAGCTCGATAATTCAATTTGTCCGCCTTGCTGTGTGCCACTGGTGTCAGCTGAACCATAAAAACTTGTTGATTCTGTCGACCAGATAACTATTTCACCGCCCGTTTCACCTGTAGCCGAAAGTTCAGTTCCCGCACCAATAATAACTTCCTTAGCCTGTTCTAGATCACCACTACCTTGCCATTCACCACCGATATGGATATTGCCGCCCGTTATATCGCCATCTGCCTTAATGTTTGCATTGAGTAGAGCAACCGTACCGGCTGTGACTTCAACTATCCCTCCAGATTGTGTACCACTTACATCAAGGGTAGCCGATGTGACAACTTGGCCAGTACTTCCATCTAATGTTATTGATCCACCATTTATGCCAGTAGCTGATATAAGACTATCGCCAGTTGCATCAAACCTATTAGAGGTAGTGATCGTGATATTGCCAGCAGCAGCTGTTGGGTCATCAGCACTAGTAAGTCCTGAGTGGTAAAGGCTATTAGCTTGAATATCAATATTACCGCCGACTGCTTTTAGCTCACCTTGTTGAAGAGCATAGTCAGCTTCTATCTTGATTTTAGCAATATTTGTATTTGTACTAGTTGCCTGTGTTACGCCTACATTATTAACCATTGCCCCTATTAAATGGATCTGATTTGCAGTCAAATCACCTTGTTGAAGTAATTCTTCTGTATCACTTTCTATATGAATAGAGCCTGCTTTAGAGTTAATTTGAGATTCTTGAGTAAGTGTAATATCCGCCTGAGCTTTAAACGTAATATTCCCACTGGAATCGAGGGTTAAACTATCGGCATTAATTTCACCACTGTGAGTAATGGTACCGGCAAATAGATCAATGGCACCACCATTAGTAAGTACTTGGCCTAAGTTTAATACTTCATTATCTGTTGCTTGAACTTGAAAGCGGATTTGGGGATCGTCCAAGCTGGTTAGAGTCAGTTCTTCACCAGCAGCTAGAGTGATCTTGCCACCATCTGTCTGAATAATGCCGTTGTTTTCAATGTCAGGAGCAATGAGTACGATGTTGCCATTTTTACCTGTTCTAATGACACCTTCATTTAAGATGCCACTGGCATCACTTCCAGCAATAAAGTGATAATTACCCGATAAGAAATCTTGGTTACTAAGATTGAGGGTAGAAGCAATTAAGCCTTGAGTATCGATGATGGAATTAGCCCCAAACACAATACCGTTGGGATTAATGACAAACACCTGACCATTGGAAATGAGCTGGCCTAGAATCTGGCTTGGATTTTGGCCAATAACGCGATTTAAAACTGCACTTTGGCTACTCTGCTGGATAAAGCGAGTTATTTCATCTTGAGCAACAGAGAAATCTTGCCAGTTAATAATACTACCTGGACTATTAGTAATATTGGTGATGCCTTGAATAGAGGTATCAATTGATACCTGACCATTAATAATTTGAGCACCTGATGGATTGGCGAGCAGGGGAGATTGGAATGTAGCTAAAATAGATAGACTTAATAGGCTACGTTTTATGATGGAATATTGCTTTGTCATAATTTCACCTCCATCAGTCCTTAAAACTGCATCACAATAGAAGCGTGAGCATGATTGTGATTGTCGGAAGTAATCCCTGCTTCTCTTAATGTGCGACCGATATCAATACTCGCTTGAAGTCGGTTTTCCCATTGCCAACGAATTCCAACACCGATACTGGCAAGATGCCAGTTATTCTGTTCTTCTGGCAGGGCATCATGATTACGACCTTGACCATAATCATAAAAAGCCAAGAACCGTGCGTTTTTCCATTGGGGAGTATAGGCTTCAAAGCTAATGGAGTTACCTACATCACTACTGATTTCACGTTCTTCATAACCGCGAACACTGTAGCTTCCACCAATACCAAATTGTTCACCTGAAACAAGTGGCTCATTAGTGTATTGGCCTTTTAAATGTGTTCGTAATAGCCAGCCTTTAATATCTTTATTCACAAATACGCTATAACGAAATAAGTCCCAATCTTTTTTAGCGTGAGTTCGGGACTCGTTATATGCCGCATTATCATTTTTACTACCTAGACCTAGGTTCTTAGACCATGAAATATAATGTCCGATAGACAGAGAGTCGAGAGGGATATTGCCCTTGTATGTCAGGGTCAATGGTGTGCTTCTTACATCAGGCGCAAAATCATCAGAGATAGCTGCTCCACCATCTGTGAGCACAATCGTATTGTCGAAAAAACGATTATCAAAGCCAATATCAAAACCATGCTCATAATTAGCAACTTTGGGTAAAAAATGTAAGTAATGCAAACCAAACATATCACCAGAACCAGAAATATCAAGTCCTGAACCTCCACCAAGAGATACCTGTCCGGTATTGATATCAGATTGAGCATAATAGGCCGATAACCAGCCACCTAACTGATAAAGAGGTGCTGAATAACTCAAACCATATTGTTCAACATCGTTCTCGTGGTTGGGAGAGGTGGTATAGCTTAGGTTAATACGGTGATCTTTATTCCATAAATTACTGTATTGAAAGGCACCTGTAACACGGGTATTGCCCGTATCATCAGAGCCAGTATTATTGGCCGTTAAGGAAAATTGGTAGGGCTTGTGTTCAAGAATATCGATCTTGGCTGAAATTTTATCAGTTTGTTCACTTTGCTTGAATGTGACACTGACTTCTTTATCTGGCTGATAATTAGCGACTTTAATTTGCTGGGCAAGTATCTGAGTATTAGGGGAGTTATCTAGTGCCAGTTCAGGCATGCTTGCTAGAATATTATCATCATCAAAATAGTTGTTACCATCAAAGTCAATATCCCCGACTGTAAATGACACCAGTTCAAAGGTGACCTTGCCATTGGCTAGAGATTGGGGGGGAAGAACGACTCGATAGAAAGCAAATCCTGCATCACGAATACGAGATTCGATATGTTTGGAGACCGCCTGCAAGTCCGCCAGACCATAGTTCTTACCCTCAAATGAGGCGAGCAAGGTAGTAATCTCTTCCTGTGGAATAGGAGATTTACCTTCAAGAGAAAAGTGGCTAACTGGAAAGCTTATAGCTTGGGGTGGTTCAGCAGAAAATACTTGCTTAGTGACAATAAGGCATAGAAATATGAGGCCATATCGATGGCAGCTATGTAGAGCATGTTTACATGCTTTTATCATGCGTAATAACAAAGCCTTAAAATAGTTCTAAGATTAGATTAATTTATTAGGATCTACTTGATATTACAATATATGGCTTGGTATTTACAACCACTTATTAAGTGGGGTCTGTAAAGTTTTTTATATAGATTTGAATATATTTATAACTTTAAGGTTTAATTACTTTATTTTATATGTAAACACGCCGTCCCAATCTGACTCAGGAGGAGCAATGCGATATTGCTCTATGCGGCCTAAATAAAGTTGGAATAAATGTTTCTCAGGATACTGTTTGCTTAGACTTTGTAAGATTGATTCAGCTGGATCCCAATTTTGATTATGATAATGATCTAGTGCCATATCAAACTGTTTAATTTGTTGCCGTATTTTGGCATCAATATTAGTAATAAGCGAAAGAGGTTCATAGATTGTAACGGGTTCGTGTTTACCTTTAACTTTGACTCGGTCAATTTCAAGATAACAAAACTCAGGTGCTGCTTGTTTGGTTGCTTCACTTACGATAACTCGAATGCCATACTGCTTGGTTATCCCTTCGAGTCTTGAGCTAAGGTTTACGGCATCTCCCATAACCGTATAGGCCATGCGAAATTCAGAACCCATATTGCCAACATTCATATCCCCCGTATTTATACCAATACCTATATCTATCTGTGACCAGCCTTTTTCTTGAAATAGTTGATTGACAATATCTAGTGTCGGTGAAAATTCGAGTGCAGTACTAACCGCATTATGAGCATGATTATCATCATCTACAGGTGCACCCCAAAAGGCCATGACTGCATCGCCAATATATTTGTCAATCGTGCCACTATTCTGGTGGATTACTTTCGTAAGTGGAGTGAAGATCTCATTCATTAAATCACATAGATTTTCTGGATCCATACCTTCAGAAATGGTGGTAAATCCTCGTACGTCTGTGAACAGTACGGACATCTCTTTGTTTTTTCCTTTGAGTGAGAATTCGTGTTCTGATTGGCTCATTTCAGCAACCAGTTCTTCAGGGATGTATTGGCCGAAGATTTTCCCTAGTTTATTTTTCTTTTTAGTTTCAAGAAAGTAGCCGAAATAAATTTGGATTGAAAATAAGATAAATAACAGAATAAGTGGTGTAGCCAAGAAGTTATCAATATTGAGACTATTCCAAAGATAGATATTTGTCATCATAATGACAATGCAGAGTAAGCTGAATGTAGTGATAGCGGAGATTGAAGATAGCTTTGGATAAAGAAAAATAACCAAGGCTGCTAACAGTACTAATTCAAAAAGCTCCGCTCCAAGCATATAGCTTGGTTTAGATTTGAAGCTATTGTCGAGCATGCCACTGATTAAGTTGGCGTGAACCTCAACACCAGGGTAGATGTTTTGTACCGGTGTTGTTCTTAAATCTAATATCCCCGCTGCTGTTGCACCAAATAATACGATTTTATTAGCGAGTTGTTCAGGTTCAACCTTGCCATTAAGAACATCTGTTGCTGATATATAGTTAAAGCTGCCTTGTTTACCTCGGTAGGGTACTAAAGCAACTGCTTTTTCATTAACAGGTATTGAAAGTGATTCAATATCAATAGATTCCAACCGTCTAGCGTCACCATAACCTTCCGAAGTAAATGATAAATCCGGCTGGTCCAGTAAACGGCGATAAATAGCGAGAGCTAATGTTTCGTAGATTTGACCATTAAATTCAGTAATAAGGGGCAAGCGACGATAGCTCCCATCAGAATCAACACTCTGGTTATTAAAGTATCCACCATGGATTGCAGCACTTTGTAGAGTATCGAGGTTAGCACCATAACCTGATGCTTGAAACAGCTGAAGTTCTGGATGTTTACTTACAGTGTCTATTGATAAAGGGAGACTACTATTAGGATTTATATTCGCATTGTTAAAGTAATAACCGAGTACTACTGCACGATTTTTTAGACTATTTGCAAATAGCTCATCGAAATTGAGTTGGGGTTTTATTTTCTGGATAACATCACTGAATTGTTTATTATCAACGAGTTCGTTGCCAGCCAGCTTTTCTAACAGAGCTAGTCCAGAAGTGGTGTCAGGTTCGGCAAACACAATATCAAAGCCGAGTACCTTCACTTGATAGTATTCAAATAACAAATCAACAAGGTAACTTAGTTTGTCACGAGACCAAGGCCAGCGCCCTTCTTGTGCAAGGCTCTTTTCATCAATATCAATAATTACAATACGAGGGTCAACAGTAGAGGGTGTCGTTAGTTTTAACCTCAGATCATAAACTATATTTTCTACTTTATGGAGTAGAGGGATTTCAATCTTTTCTGCAATATGCAGCAGAAAAAATAGGGTAATAATAAGGCATATAAGGCTACGGTTAAAAATTGTTGAACGAAACATAATTAATTAAGCAATTCATCTACGTTAACAGGATCTATTTGATAGTCTTTTAAGAATTTTTTAGCATAATCTAAATAGATTTCTTCTCGGATAAAAATATCAAAAATATCAGGATCAATATGATCCGAATCCTTCATGTTTTTCATTATTGCCAATGAAGTAGAAATTGTTTTTGCTTTTTTATAAGGACGGTCAGCCGCTGTTAATGCCTCAAAAATATCAGCAATTCCCATTGCCCTTGTTTGAATGGACATTTGTTCTCTAGTTAAGCCATATGGATAACCTTTACCATCCATTCTTTCATGGTGTCCACCTGCAATCTCAGGAATGTTTTTTAGATGGGTAGGTAGTTTGAGGCTTTTCAGCATATCAATAGTGACACTAATATGTTTGTTTATGATTTTGCGCTCTTCATCGTTGAGCGTTCCTCGTGATATTTGTAGGTTCGCCACTTCATCATCATGCAAAATATTTACTTTTGAATTGCTATGGTCAGTAATTTGATAACGTTGGGAAATATCAATAACACGTTGCTGATCTTGTTCATCCATAAACTCACCACCAGAATTATGTTGTTGTATAAATACTTGATCAGAATCAACTTGGACAAGTTGATTCTGATAGTCAGATAAGATATTTCCATCTAATTCTTTATCATTTTCTTGGGCAATAAGTTGCTGTTCAAGTAAGTTGATTTTTAAATCTCGCCTTACAATCTCAAAACGTGTATCAACTTCATGGATACGGTCATGAATTGTTTCAAGTTTAGTCGCCTTATCAACAACATACTCTGGCGTAGTTATTTTTCCACAGTCATGTAGCCAAGCTGCAATTTTTAGTTCATAGCGATCATCCACTGACATGGAGAAGTCTTTTAATGGTCCTTGCTGAACATTATGAACAGCATTGGCAAGCATAATAGTTAGCTCTGGTACTCGTCGACAGTGACCACCAGTATAGGGTGACTTTTCATCAATGGCATCAGCAATCAGCTCTATAAATGATTCAAATAGTAATTCAAGTTCATTGATGAGGTTTTTATTAGTCAAAGCGATAGAGGCTTGTGAGGCAAGCGTTTTAACAAGGAGGGCATTCTGTTGCGTAAATGGGATGACGTTCCCTTGTGTATCTAGTGCATTAATAAGTTGTAAAGCCCCAATCATTTGCCCTTTGTGATCTTTCATGGGAATTGTTAAAAAAGAAGTCGATTTATAACCTGTACTATCATCAAATTTTTGTGCACCAGAAAAATCAAAGTGCTTATCTTTATTACGATCTTTTATATCGATAATAATGTCATCATGAATGGCACATGTCACAACATTGGCGTAGTTCGGCTCCCCATTATCTAAATAGAGGGGTAGTGGTGCAAAGGTTGTGGACTTTTTACTGCTTCCGCCAATAGCAATACCAAGTGAGCTATTACGGACAATTTCCATTTGTAAATATTTGTCACCCTTGACGGTATAAAGTGTACCTCCATCAGCGTTTGCTATTTCTTTGGCACTTAGCAATATTTTTTCAAGAAGAAGGGGACTGTCTTTTTCAGAAGAAAGAGATATACCTACTTCAATTAATTTAGCTAAATGTTGTTCAATATCTTTATAGGACATGGCACTATTTCCTTCTAAGCTTTAATCTCGATTAAAGTTCAAAAACTGTTCTCTTTCTACGATATTTAAATCAAAATCAGACATCGCATCCTGACACTGTTGGATAAGTGTTTTTTCACTACCTGGCTTCATATGATGAATATGAACTGTTGGTTTATGTTGAAGTTGATTTAAGTCTTTAGCTAATAGAGCAGGCGTGTAGTGACCTGATTGTAAAGCTAATATTTCATTTTCATTTGGGTAAGAGGCTTCGATAAATAGATGATCGACCCCCCCCATTTCATTGATTTCTTGCCATAGTTTTTCTGTCGGCCCCGTATCACCACAAAAACAGATTTTGCTATCTCCATCCTTTATGATGTAGCCATAACTTTCAACAGTATGGCTGAGAATTATGGGTCTTATGGAAATGTCAGAGTCAATTAAGTTGAACTCAATATCGTCCAATGCTCTAAATTGTAAAATTGGAGAATCATCATCGGGCAATTCTGAGAAGTCGGGCCATAACTGCCAATTAAATAAACTGATCTTTAGCACCATAAGCACAGGTGGCGGTGCGTATAGGGTAATCGGAGGAGGCGTGTCATCATAAATGCTAGCTAGCATGAGAGCCAAACCACAAATATGGTCGAGGTGAGCATGTGTAATTATTACATGTCGAATAGATAACATTTCCTCAAGGCTTAACTCGCCAACCCCAGTTCCGGCATCAAGAAGTATTTCATTATTAATGAGAAAAGATGTAGTTCGTAAACCTTTCCCTATACCACCACTGCATCCTAAAACACGTATTTGCATTTCTATTCCTGACTTTGAAACTAATATACATAATAGAGAATAATAAAATTAGCGCAACTTGCATAAAAATAAATGTAATAGTCGAATACTCTTGAAAGTACACTACCTCACCTCGTTTGTTCGTGCCCCTAGGCACCATAATGGTATGTTGCATCGACCGGTTGAATCCACAGTCGGAAGCTGCCAGGTTGCAGTTTCCTCTATTGATTTGACTGGGGCTTTTATTTAATTGCACACAGGAGTTATTATTATTTCGCAGATGTAGGTGTACACTGTCCTTCATCCCATTCATCAAACCCACCTAACATTGAATGAACATTGTTAAAGCCTAGTTGTTGTAATGTCGATGTTGCTAGTGCCGAACGACCACCACTTTTGCAGTAAACGACGATCGATATTTCCTTATCCTGAAAGTCTGGATGATTACTAATCATAAATTCCAGCATACCGCGTGAAATATGGTGAGCATCAGGGATATGGCCTGTTTCATATTCTAATAATTCACGTACATCCAAGGCCATGCTACCTTTTTGAATGAGTTCATTAGCGCGATCAATAGTTATCTCAGTGATTGTTGCTTTTGCCGCTTTGACTAAGTCCATTGCTGTTTTTGCCATTGTTTTCCTCATTATAATATCGAAAGGGTGTAAAGTGATTGTATATTAGCATTAACTGATATATTAAAACAGTCCAGAGCCATGCACCATAATCTACACGGGTATATACTATGCCCAAAAACTAATTATGTGATCTATGTTTGCTTATATTATAAGACGTATTCTATATGCTTTTCCCATCCTAATTGGGGTGAATGCATTGACGTTTGCTTTATTCTTTTTGGTGAATACACCAGATGATATGGCGCGTATGCATCTTGGTGTGAAGCATGTTACCCAAGAGTCTATGGATGCGTGGAAGCATGAGCGTGGCTACGACAAAGCCTTGTTGTGGAATAGTGATAGTGAAGGATTGAACAAAGTAACAGAGACCATCTTCTTTGATAAATCGTTAAGCCTATTTGCCTTTAAATTTGGTCAAGCTGATGATGGGCGAGATATTGGCGAAGATATTAAAACTAGAATGTGGCCAAGTCTTGCTATCGCCTTACCAATTTTTGTTGTTGGCTTGCTTGTTAATATTACCTTTGCATTATTAATGGTGTTTTTCAGAGCCACTTATGTTGATTTAGGTGGGGTTGTGATATGTGTTGTCATCATGTCAATCTCTAGTTTATTTTATATCATTGGTGGTCAGTTTTTAGTCGGAAAACTAATGCAACTTGTCCCTATATCAGGCTATAGTGAAGGGTTCAGCGCCATTAAGTTTTTGATATTACCTGTGTTGATTGGTATCGTCTCTGGCATTGGAGCAGGTTCTCGTTGGTATCGCACCTTATTCTTAGAAGAAGTATCTAAAGACTATGTTCGTACAGCTCGTGCCAAAGGTTTATCTGAGGTGCAGGTATTGTTTAGACATGTGTTAAAAAATGCCATGATTCCTATATTGACGGGTGCTGTTGTTGTTTTGCCGACCTTATTTATGGGTAGTTTGATTTTAGAATCATTCTTCGGCATCCCCGGTCTAGGTAGTTACACTATCGATGCCATTCAAGCGCAGGACTTTGCTATTGTTAGAGCGATGGTCTTTTTAGGTTCTGTACTTTATATCTTTGGTTTAGTATTAACCGATTTGTCTTATACTTTAGTTGACCCACGAGTACGTTTAGATGGCTGATGATTTACGTTTATGTGCCTTACAGTGTTTATTAATTACTGATCCTTTAGAAAAAGTACATCAAACACAAGTTTTATACCAGCGTTGGCTAGAGGGTGAACTGACGTTGTCAGATGATGATTTAATCGTTCCTGAAGAGCCTGGTAGACCTGAGAAACCAGAGTTAGTTGCACCACGAGACTTGCCAAGACGACGAAATACCAAACAAAGTGGTAATGCTAGTTTACTGCATGCCATTACGCATATTGAATTTAACGCTATTAATCTCGGCTGGGATGCGGTTGCTCGTTTCCCGGGACTACCTCGGCAGTTTTATGATGATTGGGCAAGGGTAGCTTTTGAAGAGTCTCAACACTTTATGTTACTGCGAGACCATTTACTGACATTAGGCTATGATTATGGTGACTTTCCTGCACATAGTGGTATGTGGGATATGGCGAAAAAAACACATCATGATCCTCTAATTCGTATGGCCTTAGTGCCACGAGTTCTGGAAGCACGTGGTTTAGATGTTACCCCGAAAATGATGAATAAATTACGAGGTAATGGTGAACATAGGGCGGTTGAAATTCTAGAAATAATCTTAGAAGAAGAGATTGGCCATGTAAAAATTGGCACACATTGGTTTAATTATCTATGTGACCTACGTGGTGTTGACCCTTTAGCCACATTTAAGGATTTATTAGATAATTATTTCTCGGGTGAATTACGAGGGCCTTTTAATACTGAGGCTCGGAAATTAGCCGATTTTACGGATGCTGAAATGGCACTGCTTGAAGGGAATAACTAGTTAGAGCACTTTTTTTCGAGTCATTGAACCAAAAACTTTGGTAAAAACAATAAAATTGATAATAAGAAATACGATGCCAGCACCCCATGAAAAAGTATTATGGACAGTAAATAGGGCTGCATTTGGTAAGACCATAACAATTTCACCATGACCGGGTATGAATGCAGGCATTGTGAAGGCGGCAATAAGGCTAGTAATGGTACTAAAAGATCGGTTAGCGGCTCTTTTCCTTGTTAGAAGCCATGCAAATAAGAATGCAACAATGCATAATACAAGCAATGCAAAATCAGCATCTAATCTCATGATGATTTACTTGTTTGTAATGATTTTTTTCGTTCCATCTCTGCTTTTTGGCGGCGTGATTCTTTAGGATCTGCAATTAATTTACGATAGATCTCAATACGATCTTTATCACGTAAAGAAGCAGTGAGTTTGCACATCTTGCCAAAGATGCCAACTTTATCAGTGGCAAGATCAATTTTTGGATAATTGTCTAAAATACCTGAGCGACTAATCGCATCTTCAACGGTACACTCTTCAGTGACTTCTAATGACAAGATAACTTGTTCATCTGGTAAAGCATAGGCTACTTCAACTGTAATGGTGTTAGTCATTTCCATAGATATCCTGAGCACGTTTACAAAAGGCATCTACCAGTGAGCCTGATATTTGGGTGAAAATAGGACCAAGCGCCATACTAATCAGTCGGTTAGAGAATTCAAAATCCATATCGAGTTGAATTCGGCAACCTTGATTGTCACCAATCATAGCAAATTGCCAGTGACCTTCTAAGTGTTGGAAAGGACCATCAATAAGTTCAATGGCAATGGATTCACCTGGCACAAGCTTATTGCGGGTAGAAAATACATGGTGAATTCCTCCCTTAGCAAGATCTAATTCTGCAGTAATAACATCGTCCGTTTTGCTGATTATTGTGCTGTTACGACACCATGGTAAAAAGCTTGGGTAAGCGTCTACATCATTAACCAAATCAAACATTTGGTCAGGCGAAAATAAAACAAGTGAACTGCGAGTAATCGTTGTCATGTATTTAAAAGTATTAGGCTAGTATGCCAATGGCATTCAAAAAGATAATAATAACCGCGGCAGGTGCTACATAGCGGATCAGTAATAACCAGCCATGATAGACAATTGGAGATTTAATAGCGAATTCTTCTTGAGTACTGTTTTTTGACATTATCCAGCCAGCAAAAATAGCAATAAATAGACCGCCAAGTGGAAGCATAATATTAGCAGTTAAATAATCAAGCAATTCAAACATGGTTTTGCCAAACAAAATCCAACCTTGACCAATATTGTATGAAAATACAGTGAGCAAGCCTAGTAACCACACTGCAAATCCAGCAGTTACACTTGCTCTGCGGCGACTAATTTGTTTGTTTTCAACTAACCAAGCAATCGCAGGTTCAATAAGTGATATTGCAGAACTCCATGCAGCAAACACTAGCAATAAGAAAAACATTCCACCAAAAAGTGCACCGCCAGCCATATGTCCAAAAGCTATGGGTAGTGTTTCAAAGATGAGGCCCGGGCCTGCGCCAACTTCTAAACCATTTGCAAAGACCAATGGAAAAATTGCCATACCCGCTAAAAGTGCAATAGCGGTGTCAGCGATAGAGATTGCAATCGATACTTTTAGAATAGAGGTGCCTTTAGGTAAGTATGAACCATAAACCATAATGGCTCCCATACCTAAACTAAGCGTAAAGAAAGCGTGTCCCATTGCCGATAAGACACCTTGCCCCGTTATTTTTGAAAAATCAGGAGTAAATAAAAATCTGAAACCTTGAGTGAAGTAATCACCTGTATTGGCCGCAAAGCCAACTAAGATAAGAAGAATTGCAACAAGCGCAGGCATAATGAATTTAACTAGTTTTTCTAAACCACCTTGAACACCTCGTGCAACAACTGTCATTGTGCAGACAATAAATACAGTATGCCAAGCGAGTAAGCGTTCAGGATCATTGGTCAAGGTTGTATAAATACTATGCGCACCTTGTGCGGTAACGCCTTCAAATATTCCTGCAAATGAACGGAATATATACGCTATAGCTTGACCTGCAATAACGCTGTAATAAGACAGAATAATGAAGCCTGCAATGAGGCCAATCCATGCGATATAGCGCCACGCTGCATGTTTGTTTTCTTCTTTAATGATGGACTTAAGCGTGTTGACAGGGTTTTGGCGACCTCGTCGGCCAATCATAATTTCCGCCATCATAAGTGGAAGACCTATACATGCAATGCAAAGCAAATAAACAAGCACAAATGCTCCGCCACCATTTTCACCTGTAATATACGGAAACTTCCAAATATTACCGAGACCAACAGCAGAGCCTGTAGCAGCAAGAATAAAGGCCCAGCGCGAAGACCATTGACCATGTATAGATGTATTCGGTCTGCTCATAATATTCTCAATTTAATCAACATAAGTAGGGATTTTGTTGGAATTTTTCTAAATGCTCAAGCGAAAGTTAAGGATAGCATTATATAATAAGCGGATGGCAACGAAAAAAAATA
>Ga0209495_1000889_pt1 | contig 21946 bp, 21 predicted proteins | sample EN1Hudsemesocosm_FD_184629 | JGI IMG/M metagenome (GOLD analysis project Ga0209495, IMG submission 184629) | Methane-oxidizing microbial communities from mesocosms in the Hudson Canyon - EN1E Hudson Canyon (SPAdes) (version 2) | ecosystem: Environmental > Aquatic > Marine > Cold seeps | place... | reverse complement strand
ATGGTGGCGATAGGTGGGATCGAACCACCGACCTCAGGGTTATGAATCCTGCGCTCTAACCGGACTGAGCTACATCGCCATTAATTAGATTTACTGAGCCGCAAATTATAATTTGCCAGTGGGCTATTGTCAAACATTGAACCTAAAATGCACCACATCACCATCGGCAACAACATAGTCTTTGCCTTCTAAACGCCATTTACCTACATCTTTAGCGCCTTGCTCGCCCTGTTGTTCGATAAAATCTTGGTAAGAGACGACCTCTGCGCGAATAAAGCCTTTTTCAAAATCAGTATGGATCACCCCTGCAGCCTGTGGCGCTAACGCCCCAATGGGAATAGTCCAGGCACGTACTTCTTGAACGCCCGCGGTAAAATAAGTGTATAGATTTAATAACTGGTAGCCTGCTTTAACCACACGGTTCAAACCCGGCTCTTCTAAGCCTAGATCGTCCATAAATTCTTGCTTCTCATCCGCGTCTAATTGCGCAATTTCAGCTTCCAGCGCCGCACAAACCGGAACCACAATCGAATTTTCCTTTTCAGCCAAAGCACGAACCTTGTCTAACAGTGGGTTATTTTCAAAACCATCTTCTTGCACATTGGCAATATACATCGTCGGTTTAACGGTGAGTAACTGAAAATCGCGGAGCATTAACTGTTGATCGTCAGTTAAATTCATCGTGCGAACGCTTTCACCTTGGTCTAAATGGGCAAAAACCTGTTCTAAAAATTCTTTTTTCGCTTTTTCTTCTTTGTTACCCGACTTTGACGCTTTCGTCGCACGGACAATGGCTTTCTCAATACTGGCCATATCGGCTAAGGCTAATTCGGTATTGATCACTTCAATATCGGATATAGGGTCAATCTTACCGGCCACATGCACGACATTCTCATCTTCAAAACAACGCACGACATGCGCAATTGCATCGGTTTCTCTAATATTGCCTAAGAACTGATTGCCAAGCCCCTCCCCTTTTGAAGCCCCTTCAACTAAACCCGCGATATCTACAAACTCAATGGTGGTAGGAATAACTTTTTGTGGATTCACAATGGCAGATAACTTATCTAACCGTAGATCTGGAACCGTGACTACACCCACATTGGGGTCGATAGTACAAAAGGGGTAGTTTTCAGCAGGAATAACTGCTTCGGTTAGGGCATTAAACAAGGTTGATTTACCAACATTCGGCAAACCGACAATTCCGCAATAAAGCGCCATAAAATCCTCTGAACAATGAGATAGTTAAATTAGAATCTATAAGATATTGCAGCTCCTGATAGGCTATACCGAGCTGCTTTGGGTCAAATAATTACTGCTGGCTATTATAAGCGAAATTCATACCGGTAAGGCATAAAATAGTCCCGTTTAACTTAATTGAATATTTTCAAGTTAACCCGTAATTGCCTGAAATAATCATCCGCTAATGAATCGTAGCCAATAACAATGGCTTGCCATTGCTTATTTTCAGTTAACGCATGAATAATGACCCATCGCGTGGTGATCACCGTTGAAGGCAAAATAGTAATCGGTATTAATGGCTGCTCTCCTTGCGCATAGCGCCACCCTTGCGCATCGCTATATGTTAATTGAGCCCATTGCTGTGGTTTAAAAAGGTAATATTGGCGACACAAACTCACCAAGATCATCACCACCATCAAGCCCTTAACCATAAACACTACCCCCATTAAAAAACAGGCCATAAGCGCCAACATATGGAGCACAATCCCGGCGTAGAACAGGATTCGTGAGGGGTAAAATTTAACCTGAAAGGAATAAGGGTCTGATCGATGCGTAGACATTAAAAATCAATACAACGACCGTTTTTTTCCCAATCGCCAAAGCGAGTAGGGTCCGTTGGCTTTTTGCGGTTATGCTCTGCTTTCTCCGAGGTAACCGGTTGTTGCTCGGCGTTTGGGGGTGGGTTGGATTTTGGCCTTTGTTTTGTATTTTTAGTCATGGTTCGCTCATCCTCGCTACATTTTGAAAGTTCACTTTACAATATAGGTATAATAGCTCCCTCTTCAAAGCCTAGGTAATAAAAAAATGCACGATCATTCAGCCCCTTTTCTTTCTACGTTAGGTTTTAATCGCTCAGCCGCACCCACTGCTAGCAGCACCCCTGCGGTGTATTGCCTTGACCACCTTGCCGTGCTTACACTATCGGGCCAAGATGCCAGTGCCTTATTACAAGGGCAAAGTACCTGTAACGTTTCCGATGCCGCTGAAAAATTATCTATCCTGGGGTCTTTTTGTTCCGTTAAAGGACGCGTCATCAGCACTTTTTTATTAGTTAAACAGGGTGACGAATTTCAATTAATCTTACCGGCTGATTTAGCTGAAAGTATTTGTAAGCGTCTCAAAATGTATGTCCTACGAGCCGATGTAAAAATCCAAATCACCCCACAAGAAATTGGCTTATTTGGCTTTACTGATAACCGCATCGCACCCTATCTACCGGCTACCGATTACCAAACCACGGTCTTTAACGACACCGCTGCCATCGTTAAACTGCCCAGCACTGAAACGCCACGGTTTATTTTTATCGGCTCACTTGAACGCGCACAAGAATTATTTGAACAAATCGGCCCCACAGACCGTGACTTTTCCCCTGCGCTTGCTTGGCAATTTTTAGATACCCTCGCCGGGTTACCCCATATAAGCCCTGCAACCCGTGAAACCTGGATACCGCAATCCATTAACCTGGATACCTTAGGGGCAATCAGTTTTAAAAAAGGCTGTTATACCGGACAGGAAATTATTGCCCGTACGCACTATAAGGGCAAAGCTAAAGCGTCCATGCATCATGCTACCCTGAGTGCTACTGTAGCGATAAGTCCGGGCTTAAAATTATTTGATGTAGATTCTGACAATGACCAGAGTATAGGCGAGGTGGTTAACGCGTTACAAATAGACGCCACTTGGCACTTGTTAGTGTCGGTTAAAAACAAACAAAAAAATGCTGACCATATCTTTATTGAAGGCCATCAATCAGCTTTTCTTGCGTGGCAATAAGACTCAGGCCAACCTGCCTTACCGGTGTGTCTCGACATAGCGCTGCAGGCCTTTAAAGATTAATTCGGCATCAACCACACAAGAACGATCCAGCGCTTGTTCTAGCCGTAGCGCATCTCCACCGGTTAGAATCAGTTGAAATGATTCTCCTTCTGTGTGCTCAAGATCATGAATGACCTTTTCTACTAACCCCGCCGCCGCCAACACAGAACCGTTCGCGATGGCCGCTTCGGTTGCATTACCCAAGGTCGGTTTAAACGGTACATCGCTCGTCGATAACGCAAAGGTGTTTTCCGAAAGACAACGCTGCATTAATGAAAATCCTGGGATAATCAGCCCCCCTAAGTGTTGTCCTTTTCGGTTCAGCGCATCGACCGTTATGGCGGTACCACAATCGACCACCACAAGCGGTTTTAAAGACTGTGTCCAACTCGCAATAAGAACTAACCAGCGATCCACGCCGAGTTTTTCAGGGTGCAGGTAACTATTGGTTACCCCGCAACACGTTCCCTCGGCACTCGCCGTTACACAGTGCACCTTAGGCCAGAGTCGTTGACACAAATCAATCAGCGCTTGGGTGACCTTAACACCCGTCACATTGGAGATAACTACCGTGTTGACGGTCTCAAATTCTTGCCATGTTGCGGCAAGCGCCTCGAGATAGTTTTCTGTCTTAGAGAGCCGTTGGTGTGGGGACATCTCCTGTTGATCGCTCAACACCCATTTAAGTTGACTATTGCCGACATCAATTAATAATATAGTCATGCGATATCAACACTTATTTCACCGGAATTATAAGCTTGTGTTTCCCCATTGGCCTGAGTCAGTAAGAGATGACCTTGATCATCAATACCTGAAACAGTACCGCTAATAACCTTGTGGCCTAACTGTAACTTAGCCGTTTGACCAACCAGGCAATCATAACGACGCCACTCATTAATTAGCGCCGCTATACCCTCTTGCTCAAAGGCCGCCATAAACGGAATGAGTTCATTAATCAGTGCGGCAATGAGTTTATTTCTGGGTACATTTTTCTCGCCTAAAATACGCTGTAAGTCGACCCACTCTTGGTCAATGGTTGCACCCTCATCGTCCGATAAGGCTCGATTCAAACCTAAGCCAACCACAACAGCACAAGGCCCTTCCATATCGCCTGATAATTCAACCAGAATTCCACCCAGTTTTTTACCTTGCCAAAAGATATCGTTCGGCCACTTTAAACCAACCTCAACACCCGACAAGGCTCTAATGACGCGCACCAGACAAACCCCAATACCCAAGCTCAATCCTGCCAAAGCGGTAACGCCACAAAAATATTGCCACGATAAAGACAAATAAATATTTTGTCCAAAAGGAGAAACCCATTGCTTACCGCGACGACCTCGGCCAGCACTCTGAAATTCAGCCAAGCAAATTTGGCTCAGTGCCGGTTGCACTTGGCCCTGCGTTAATAAATAATTATTGGTCGAATCAATGACATCTAAACAATGAATAGAAGAAATATACTTTACAGACTCAGGACCTAAATGCCCTCTAATGGTCGCTTCGTCTAGTAATTCAATGGGCTGAAGCAGGCGATACCCTTTCCCCGATATAGCCGAATACTTGAGACCCAATCCATCGAGCCCATTGATTTGTTTGCAAATAGCCGAACGGCTAATCCCTAAAGCCTCCGACAAATCAGAACCTGAATGAAACTGACCATCGGAAAGGGCGACAAGAATTTTACGTTGCGTTGTTGTGAGTACCACTGTTTATTAAAATAGCTAACCGTTATAACGACCTAGAAAGGGATGTCGTCGTCAAAATCGTCAGGCCCTTGAAAAGCACCGGGTGCTGATGGTGACGCCGGTGCTGCAGCAGGGGCAGACGCTTGCGCGTTATCAGAAAAGTTAGAAGACCCTCCACTACGGCTACCTAACATTTGCATTTGTTCGGCAATAATGTCCGTTGAATAGCGGTCTTGGCCGTCTTTAGCTTGGTACTTCTGTGTTTGTATCCGGCCTTCAATATAAACTTGACTGCCCTTTCTTAAATATTGTTCAACAACTTCCGCGGTACGATTAAAGAAAACTACCCGATGCCATTCAGTATGGTCTTTACGTTCTTGGGTTTGGCGATCAGTCCAACGCCGCGTAGTTGCCAAACTTATTCTTACTATTTTTGTGCCATTAGGACTGGTACGAACTTCAGGATCTTGTCCTAAATTACCAATTAAAGTAACTTTATTCAGCATGGTTTTCTCCAAAAATTAAGGTTCATTATTTATCATTCTACTTAGTGAGCATGATAACAAATCATACCGACTGATTGCGGGTTAAAAAATCTTGCAGGGCCTTACGGTCTAATATTGAATTATCGACTTTCAAATACGCTAATTTTTCTTCAATATGTATACGGGCTTCCGCAACGCCAGTAACAGTTACAAGCTTTTCGTTCAGTTTATGGGGTTGCTCCGAGGCAAGACCTTCTAATGAAACAATTAAATTAGCCAAATAACGGGGCGTACGCATTTTCATCGCCACCACGAGCCACAGTAACGTCGCTATAATACACACGATAAAAACCGCAACCGCTCCCCATTGACCATAACACCAGCCGCCTAACGTACCGCCTGAAAAAGCACCTAAAAACTGTGAGGTTGAATAAACACCCATCGCGGTACCTTTCATATCACCCGGCGCTGTTTTAGAGATCAACGACGGTAATGTCGCTTCCAATAAATTAAAGCCACAAAAAAACAACGCTAAAAAAACAATAATACCGGCAAGGCTGTCATAAAAAAAGGCAAACCCGATAAAGGCCAGACATAAGGCTGCAATCGCACCTATAAAAACCGATTTCATCTTATGTTTCTTTTCAGCCAGAATAACAAACGGTATCACAATAGCCATAGACCCCAGCAATACCGGCAAATAAACCTGCCAATGCAGACTTTGATCAAGCCCCGTTGCTCTCAACTGCAAAGGAATAATGATAAAGCTTGCCATCAACACGAGATGTAAAATGAAAATACCAAAATCAAGACGCAATAAATCAAAATTCAATAAGACATCTTTAAATTGACTCGGCAGAGATTCAGCATCAGGATGGACTTTTAATTCCAACGGATTAGGAACCACATATAACACCAGTAACAAGGCAATAACCGCCAACACAGCGGTAACCCAAAAAATTGATTGTATCCCCGCAAAATCGGCAAGAATAGGCCCTGCGACCATGGCAACGGCAAAAGACAAGCCAATACTCATACCAATCATCGCCATGATTTTAGTACGGTGAACCTCTTGGGTTAAATCAGCAGCCAGCGCCATGACCACCGCGGCAATAGCCCCGCAGCCCTGTAGCGCACGCCCTATAAGGACGCCGTAAATTGATGTTGATAAAGCCGCCACCACACTACCGGTAATAAAAAGCAACAAGCCCAGGACAATCATCTTTTTTCGGCCGAACCGGTCAGACAATAAACCAAAAGGAATCTGAAATAATGCTTGGGTTAAGCCATAAATACTCATGGCTAATCCGATTAACAACGGTGTAGAGCCTTCATAAAAATCTGAAAATAACGTTAAGACGGGCAGGATCATAAATAAACCAAACATTCTTAACGCATAAATAGATGCCAATGAAATACTGGCACGTCGCTCAAACGGTGTAAGTGGACTACTAATATCCTGAATTACAGCCAAAACAAAAATCTCCTTTGCGTAAGTAATACAAAAACACGTATATTATCAGGTTATCTTACTTGTCGGAATTATAGAATGAATACAATTCGTATTCGTGGTGCAAGAACACATAATCTTAAAAATATTGACTTGGATTTACCCCGAGATTCGTTGATCGTGATCACCGGTATTTCAGGATCTGGGAAATCTTCCTTAGCCTTTGACACGCTTTATGCTGAAGGTCAACGACGTTATGTTGAGTCCTTATCCGCTTATGCCCGTCAGTTTCTCTCATTAATGGAAAAACCCGACGTTGACCATATTGAAGGCCTCTCGCCAGCTATTTCAATTGAACAAAAATCCACTTCACATAATCCCCGTTCGACGGTAGGTACTATTACCGAAATCTATGATTATTTACGGTTATTGTATGCCCGTGCAGGGACACCACAATGCCCTAAACACAGCACCTCACTCGAGGCACAAATCATCAGCCAAATGGTCGACAAAGTACTCAGCCATGAAGACGGGCAGCGCTGGATGTTATTAGCGCCCGTTGTCAATGAGCGTAAAGGCGAACATATTCAACTCTTTAATGACCTCAAATCACAAGGCTTTATCCGAGCACGCATTAATGGCGAAATTCATGACTTAGACGAAGTCCCTGCGCTCGATAGTAATAAAAAACATACCATTGAAGTGATTGTTGACCGTTTTAAAATTCGGGACGACATCGCACTGCGTCTAGCCGAATCATTTGAGACGGCTTTACGCATCGCTGATGGAACCGCTATTGCGGCTTCGATGGATGACGAGACTATCGAGCTCTTATTTTCTGAACACTATGCCTGTAAAATTTGTGGCTATAGTCTTGCTGAATTAGAACCGCGAATTTTTTCCTTTAACAATCCCAAAGGCGCTTGCTCGACCTGCGATGGTCTTGGCATAAAACAATACTTTGATCCTGCCCTTGTTGTTCACAGCCCAGAATTGACTTTGGCTGGGGGTGCTATCAGAGGTTGGGACCGACGCAATGGTTATTATTTTCAGTTAATCTCCTCGCTAGCTGAACATTATCAGTTCGATACCGATACTCCCTTCAATTCACTCAGTAAAGAACATCAAGACATCCTTTTATTTGGTAGTGGACGTGAAGCTATAGACTTTCACTTTATTACCGCCCGGGGAACCATAAAACGCAAACGTCATTCATTTGAAGGGGTTATTGCCAATATGGAACGGCGTTATCTGGAAACCGATTCCTCTACCGTCCGCGATGACCTGGCTAAATATTTAGCCAATAAACCTTGTCCTAGTTGCAACGGATCACGCTTAAACGAATCGGCCCGAAATGTCTTTATTAACAACCATCCGTTACCCGAATTAACCGCCCTATCTATTCAAGATTTATTAACATTTTTTCAAACGCTCAACCTATCGGGCAAAAAAGCGAAGGTTGCGGAGAAAATTGTTCTCGAAATTCAAGACCGATTAGAGTTTTTGGTGAACGTTGGTCTAAATTATCTTTCCTTAAACCGTAGTGCTAATACTTTATCTGGCGGCGAAGCTCAACGAATACGTTTAGCCAGCCAAATTGGCGCTGGTTTAGTAGGTGTCATGTATGTTCTTGACGAACCGTCAATAGGTCTTCACCAACGTGACAATCAACGGTTACTCAATACCTTGATCCATCTTCGCGATATGGGTAACACCGTGATTGTCGTTGAGCATGATGAAGATGCCATAAGAGCCGCCCAACACATTATTGATATTGGCCCTGCGGCAGGTATTCATGGCGGTGAAATTGTGGCGCAAGGCTCGCTTAAAGCCATTATGAAAAACCCGGCATCGTTAACCGGCATGTATCTGTCAGGGAAACAAAAAATAAGCATCCCTAAAAACCTGCATTGGCCTATAGATGACCAACAAATAACCATTAAAAATGCGCGCGGTAACAACCTAAAAAATATCACTGTTTCATTTCCGCTCGGTTTATTCACCTGTATTACCGGTGTGTCAGGGTCAGGAAAATCAACACTCATTAATGATACGCTGTATCGCCATGTTGCCCGCACACTCAATAACGCCAGCGCGCTTCCTGCAGCCTGTGACCAAGTGCTAGGCCTTAAACTAATTGATAAAGTCGTCGATATCAACCAAAGCGCTATTGGCCGTACTCCACGCTCAAACCCAGCAACTTATACCGGGTTATTCACCCCAATCCGTGAATTATTTGCAGCAACCCCTGAGTCTCGCTCTCGTGGCTATTCGCCCGGTCGATTTAGCTTTAATGTGAAAGGTGGACGTTGTGAAGCGTGTAAAGGCGACGGCGTCATAAAAGTTGAAATGCATTTCTTACCGGACGTCTATGTCCATTGTGATATTTGCCAAGGAAAACGCTACAACCGTGAGACGCTTGAGGTTCGCTATAAAGGCAAAACAATTAACGAAGTGCTTGATATGACCGTAGAAGATGCCTTAGATTTCTTCCGTCCAGTCCCGGTGCTAAATAAAAAATTACAAACTTTAATAGAGGTTGGTTTAAGCTACTTAACCTTGGGTCAAAAAGCGGTCACCTTGAGTGGCGGTGAAGCACAACGCATAAAATTAGCCAAAGAACTGTCTAAACGAGATACCGGTAAAACACTGTATATTCTGGACGAACCAACAACCGGACTACACTTCCATGACATCAAGCAATTGTTGACAGTCTTGCATACCCTTAGAGATCACGGCAACACTATAATTGTTATTGAACACAATCTTGACGTGATAAAAACTGCCGACTGGATTATCGATTTAGGACCCGAAGGCGGCGATGGTGGCGGCCTTATTATCGCTGAAGGCACACCCCATGACGTTAGTGAGGTAGAACAATCCCATACTGGATTGTTCTTAAAGAAATACTTTAGTAACTAAGCTGATTTAACAGTTTCGACTATTTTATCGAAATCTTTAACACGTTCTTTACCGGCCGTTACTAGATCCATACCGATATTAACCAACAACGTACCTAGGCCCGGTGTTTTGTATACTAACCAACCTAAAAAACCCACCAATGGAACAGCAATTGCTGCACTGATCATTCCATTGAGACCAAAAACGCCTAATAATTTTATAAATAAAATCGCGAAATCAAGTGGCAAAATAAGCAACGCACTAAAATAAACAAGCACGACAAAAGTAAAAACAACAAAAATTACAAATTGCAGTAGTCTTACTAGTGCAACATTAACATTCTTCATAACCATGAATCCTAAAGAGAAATTTCTTACATCAATTAACAATCGAGATGAAACGAGGGAAATCGTTCCACAACACTTAAGCTTGGTGATTATACTACAGCAAAATTCTACTGGTTGATTTTTTATTCCTCGGATACAAATGCGGACGGTTCTTTCTTTAAGAAAAAAGTGTGCAGTAGCAAACCTGCTACAAAACCACCTAAGTGGGTCCACCATGCCACCGTTGAGAGCGTTGGCTCTTGAGTCACCAGCCCAAATGTCGCCTCATAGATTTGATACATCACCCAAAGCCCTAAAAATGCGATAGCGGGTATTTCAAAGAAGATAGGTAGAAAAAACAATGGCAACCAAAGTTTAATGCGGGCAAAAGGGTATAACAAAAAAAAGGCCCCCAATATTCCAGCGATTGCACCCGAAGCACCCACCATCGGTAAGGTTGACGATGGGTTAAAATCATATTGCAAAAAAGCTGCAAATAGACCGCATAAGACATAAAAAACAGAAAACCGAAATCGCCCCATTCGTTCTTCAATATTCCCCGCAAAAATCCATAAAAAAACTAAATTGATCAACAGATGAACCACATCTCCGTGTAAAAACATACTCGAAAAAAATGAAAAATAACTGTCATCTGGAAAACCTGATTTCAATGCCCACTCAGGAAAACTATAGCGGGCTGCCACCATGCCATAAAGATAAAGGACATAATTATTAACTTGAACGGGCAAAACAAACAATGTAGCAAAGATCGCCGTATTACTAAAGATTAAAACCCAAGTGATATAAGGCCGCGTATGTAGTGGGATGTTATTTTTAACGGGGATCATCTTTTAAAACCTTCCAGGAGGCGTTTTTGATTCTTGGCGAAAATTCATAATAATATCTAATAAACCTAACATGGCTAATCCGGTAAACATATGCTGTGGGAAAATCATCAGTAAAAAATAAACGGGAACCAAAAAACCATGGCTATGGCCCTTCTTCGCCACATTAAAATGGAAAATAGCTAAACCTTGAAAGGCATACATCATTGTCAAAATAGCTAACAGGTCATAAACTAAAAATTCACTAATCATATAACCCATAAAAAGCATCACGATGCCTCCCATAAAGGCAGAACGTGGAATGGATAAATTATAAAATTCGTCCTGAAACCCTCCTGGGTTAAATCGATAGGATTGTAAATAACGCGCTAATAGCAATGCCATCATCGATGTCAGGCCTAACATGACCGCCACAAGGCCATTAATCAGAAAAAGACTACCATCCGCCTCAAAACTATCAATCGTTGCACCTTGAATGCTGTGCGCTGCTAATTCCAACCATTGCTCCCACCATAGCACCGCATCCCCCGTATAAAGTTGAACGCTCATGGCGACTAACGCGCAACTTGCAGAAATCACAACCAGTGCTTCACCTTGTGAAGCTAGACGATATAACACCCGTGCACTCAACCAAACGGGCAAATATATAAATAACGCAATGGGTATTTCCAAACCAGGTCTTGGTACAACAAAGGATTGTGCAAATAGAATAATGATTGCTGAAACAACAAAAACAATAACCCCTTCTTGTGGGTTTTTTCTAAGTGTTACCAGTGCGCCTACAGCGGCACTAATAACCGAAAATGGTACAAAGAAAATTGAAACCGCACCGAAAACCGCCATAACTAAAATAGCTTGATGACGACTGCTCACTACATAGTTAATTAGAAAGTCCATCAAATATACCCTTAAAATTAAATTATTACGCTAATCAAGTGACCTTATCTAAGGAAGGTAATTCAACAAATAGTTAATTATTCTAGTCCAAAACTGAATACCTGTATTATCATTAATTTATCTCTATAATTTACTGTCAACATAAAAAAGGGCCCGAGCATCATACAATTTCACCACTATGAAATTTAAACACATCACTGGGGGACTTATTGACCGGCGTTGTTTTCTTAAGAAAGGCTTGGTCTTTTCTGTCGCCGCCACTGTGCCTGCTTCTTTATCTGCTCAAACAGCTCTTGAACAAGAACGTACACAATGGATGTCTGAACCCGGTATCGGATTTTCTAATTACGGACACCCCTCTCCTTTCGAAAAAAAAACTATTCGCTGGACGATGGCTAATCGTCATGCCCTTGGAAATGGTGTTTCGTGGACCCCATTACAAGACCTCGAAGGTATCATAACACCTTCTGGACTTCACTTTGAACGTCATCATAATGGCGTCCCCCAGATAGACCCTGCAGCCCATCGCTTAACTATCCATGGCTTAGTCACTCATGCTCTTGAATTTTCCATTGAAAGCTTATTACAATACCCGAAGATATCTAGAATCTGCTTTATAGAATGTGGCGGTAATAGTAATGCTGGCTGGCATAAAAACCCCATTCAAACCCCCGTAGGTAATTTTCATGGCATGGTTTCATGCAGTGAATGGAGCGGCATCCCCTTAAAACTATTATTAAATGAAACTCAACTTCATCATGATGCACAGTGGGTTATTGCTGAAGGCGGTGATGCTAGCCTTATGAACATCAGCCTCCCTTTAGGCAAAGCTATGGACGATTGTTTTATTGCCTTATATCAAAATGGAGAAAGAATACGCCCTGAAAATGGCTACCCATTACGACTAATAGTTCCTGGCTGGGAAGGTGTCCTTAATGTCAAATGGCTACGACGCCTTCATATTACCAACCAACCTACAATGTCTCGAAATGAGACGGCCAAATACACCGAATTACTGCCTAGTGGGAAAGCACAGCAATTTTCATTCTTCATGGCCGCAAAATCCATTATTACCAACCCTAGCTTTGGTCATCAATTAAATCGCTTTGGCCTCTATCAGATTTCGGGTTTAGCTTGGTCCGGTCGTGGAAAAATAACTCGTGTTGAAGTCTCTGCTGATCACGGCCAAACCTGGTTAGATGCCGAGCTACAAGAACCTATCTTATCCATGTGTTTTACGCGTTTTCGAATCCCTTTAGAATGGCAGGGTCAAGCCATTGTATTATCTAGCCGTGCAACAGATGAAACAGGGTACGTTCAACCCAACCGAACTGAACTGATCGCCCAACGTGGCCGACACGGCTACTTTCATTACAACGCTATTGTTAATTGGGCAATCTCGACACAAGGTCACGTCAGCCATGTCTACGATCAAATATAGCGTTATTATTATGCTACTTTGGACTGGCCCTGCATTGGCTCAAGACAATAATGGGCCACGGCTAGGAAAACATCTATCTAAAGAAACTATTCAACAGCGTAACTTCACCGTCTTTCCAAATGGACAGGGTCTACCGCTAGGTCAAGGCACCGTTGAAGCTGGAAGAACAGTTTATACAACCCGTTGTCTACATTGTCATGGAACCGAAGGGTCAGGCAACAGTGCCGAAGAATTGGCCGGTGCCCTTCACCGTTTAACCGATGAGCCACCCGATAAAACCATTGGTACCTATTGGCCTTATGCCACAACCCTATTTGATTTTATTCGACGCTCAATGCCTATGGATTCGCCCGGTAGCCTCACAACACAAAATGTATATGATGTGACGGCTTACTTATTGTTTTTAAATGAAATTATCGATTATGACCACACCATCGACAATAAAACACTCGCGAACATAAAAATGCCCAACAGGAACGGCTTTATTGATCTTTATTCGACTAAGAAGTAAATACCCGTTTGAATAGGTCTGTGCTTACGCGGTGCTGAATTATGATTCTTTAGGCAACAAAAAAGGCCTAGCTATTAAGCTAAGCCTTTCATTGATATGGCGTCCCCAGGGGGGTTCGAACCCCCGTTACCGCCGTGAAAGGGCGGTGTCCTAGGCCTCTAGACGATGGGGACTAAGACTGTTTCTACATTGAACATACTTGGTGGAGCCAGGCGGGATCGAACCGCCGACCTCAACACTGCCAGTGTTGCGCTCTCCCAATTGAGCTATGGCCCCTGCAGGAAAAAAGTATTATACAATTTTTTTTAAAATTGTCTATAGCTATATAGAATTTTTTAAAACGCCACCGGTACTTTTGTTACAAATAAAGTTCTTGAAAACTTTTTTCAGTGACAATATCATGACTTGATTCAACACGGTCGAGATAGACATGACCGATAAGATGGTCAAATTCATGTTGAAAAACGCGAGCAATAAACCCACTCAGATTAAGCTGCTGCCATGAACCGCTGGTATCTTGAAAGTCCACTTGAATGTTTGTATGGCGCGGCACTAAGGCTCTAATACCCGGAATACTCAAGCAACCCTCCCAATCTTTTTCACAATCATCACTAGTCGCTATAAACTTAGGATTCAGCATCACTATAGGGTCCATCTGTGGCGCCAAAGGATAGCGCCCAGTGGGGCGTGAACCTATAATAATAATCTGATAAGACGCCCCAATCTGTGGTGCTGCGAGCCCAACACCATCAGTAGACGTCAACGTTGCTTTCATATCTGAAATAATATTAATAACCGTATCGGCTAAAACACACTGCACGACTTCAGCTTCTTGCCTAAGTCTTGGATCACCTAGCTCAACAATCGGTCTGATTTGGTTCATAAAAATATATCCATAGTTATAACAGCACCCTTAATTTATTCCTCCTAACCACATAGAATAATTAGCGACTATCTAATAAACTAAGCAACATGATAAAATCATACTTTTAATTTTCCATAGGAATTTTTTGGCAATGTCGAGTAACGAAGCTACTACCCCCGAGAACTTTATTCATCATAAAATCACCCATGATATTAATCAAGGTCTCAATAACAGTAATGTTATTACCCGCTTCCCTCCCGAACCTAATGGATATCTTCATATAGGCCACGCCAAATCCATCTGCCTAAATTTTGGCACGGCCATTAAATTTAATGGCCACTGTAATTTACGCTTTGATGACACTAATCCAGAAAAAGAAAGTGTTGAATTTATGAACGCTATTACTGAAGATGTGAAATGGCTTGGCTATTCATGTCATGAAGTCAATTACGCTTCTGATTATTTTGATCAACTATACAACTTTGGCGTACAGCTTATTCAAAATGGTTCTGCCTATGTAGACAGTCTCAGCGCCGAAGAAATCAGAAAATTTCGAGGCACATTAACAGAGCCCGGCATTGAAAGCCCTGACCGTAGCCGCTCTATAGATGAAAATATAACGCTGTTTGAACAAATGAAAAACGGTGAATTTACAGATGGCAGTTATATTCTACGTGCAAAAATTGACATGAATTCTCCCAATCTTAATATGCGCGACCCTGCACTTTATCGTATTCGAAGAGCACATCATCCGCGTACTGGAGATAATTGGTGTCTATACCCTATGTACGATTTTACCCATTGTATTTCTGATGGTATTGAAAATATTACCCACTCATTATGTACCCTTGAATTTGAAGACCACCGACCGTTGTATGATTGGGTGCTGTCTCAATTAGAATTCCAACATCACCCCCAACAAATAGAATTTGCGCGACTTTCATTGGAATATACCATTGTGAGTAAACGCAAACTGAGTCTACTCGTAGAACAAGGCCATGTTACGGGTTGGGATGACCCGAGAATGCCTACGCTTGCTGGATTACGACGTGCGGGTTTCACCCCTAAATCTATCCGAGACTTCTGTGAACGTATTGGTGTGACTAAAAAAGACTCTTGGATCGAAATGGGTGTTTTAGAACATGCCATAAGAGAAGACCTTAACACCCACGCCACCCGAAGAATGGCGGTCTTAAACCCCATACGCGTGGTATTAGAAAACTATTCTGACGATGATTGTGAATATTTAACTGCCAGCAATCACCCTCAAAATGACCAATTGGGTACTCGCACACTCCCTTTTGACAAAACTATTCTTATCGAACAAGAAGATTTTGCTGAAATCCCCCCAGCTAAATTTAAACGCCTCATACTTAATGGCGAAGTACGACTCCGCAATGCTTATGTCATTAAATGTCACGATATTATTAAAAATAATCAAGGCGACATTATTGAATTAAGATGTACCTATGACCCTAATACACTCGGTAAAAAACCCGAAGGACGTAAGGTAAAAGGTGTTATTCACTGGGTTAGCGAAAAACATTCACGCACTGCTGAAATACGCTTATATGATCGATTATTCAAGGTTCCTCAACCTGAATCAGAAGAAGATTTTACTACCGCTTTAAACCCTAATTCACTTCAAGTTATTAAGGGCGCTAAAGTTGAAAATTCTTTATCAGACCCTTCTGTCGGTGAACAATACCAATTTGAACGCATAGGGTATTTCTGTCTCGACTCAAAAGACAGTCAACCGAATCAACTGGTCTTTAATAGAACCGTGACCCTAAGAGACACTTGGACGTAATAAACGCTTTATTTTAGGCAAAAAAAAAGGCTGATGTAGCATCAGCCTTTTTTACTAACTCATTATAAAGAACTTACAAAGAATTAACTGCGTTTAGATCTGAGAAAGCTTGCTCTAAACGTGTAGCCATACCCACTTCTCCAGCACGTTGCCATGCTCTTGGGTCATAGTATTTCTTGTTTGGGCTATCGTCACCATCTGGATTACCAATTTGGCCTTGTAAGTAACCTTCATTTGTTTGGTAATAATCTTTAATACCTTCCCAAGTAGCCCATTGTGTATCAGTATCGATATTCATTTTAATGACACCGTAACCAATAGACTCTGAAATTTCTTCTTGTGAAGAACCCGATCCACCATGGAATACAAAATCAAGTGTGTTTGAAGGAACACCAAACTTCTCAGAAACAAATGCTTGAGAATTTGACAAGATTGTTGGTGTTAATTTAACGTTACCTGGCTTATAAACACCGTGAACATTACCGAATGACGCTGCAATAGTAAAACGATGGCTAATTTTGCTTAGAAGCTCATAAGAGTAAGCAACATCTTCAGGTTGTGTGTATAACAATGAAGAATCCATATCACTGTTGTCCACACCGTCTTCTTCACCACCCGTACAACCTAATTCAATCTCAAGTGTCATGTCCATTTTTGACATGCGCTCTAAATATTCTGCACAAGTACCAATATTCTCTTCAAGACTTTCTTCTGAAAGATCTAACATATGAGAACTAAAAAGCGGCTTGCCTGTAGCTTCAAAATTAGCTTCTCCAGCATCTAATAAACCATCGATCCAAGGTAATAATTTCTTAGCCGCATGATCAGTATGCAAAATAACCGGTACACCATAATGTTCTGCAACATTATGAACATGTTTAGCACCTGAAATAGCACCGATAATAGCCAGCTGATGTCCGTCTAGTTTTAATCCTTTACCAGCAAGGAACTGTGCACCACCAAAAGAAAACTGAATGATAACAGGCGATTTAACCTTAGCAGCAGCCTCTAATGTTGCATTAATTGAGCCTGTGCTAATTGTATTGACAGCAGGTAGAGCCATTTTATTGGCCTTACAATAATCGAATACTTTTTGTACATCATCACCGGTAACGACGCCTGGGTTGACGATATCTAATATTGAGTTTGACATTTAAAATCCTATCTATTGTTCTAACCCCTAAACAAAATTATCAAGGGGTTTTATAAAAAAAGAATCTGTTGAAAACACAACAGACTCTTAATTGAATACCGAAATGAATTAACCTTCTAAACTAGTTAACCGGTCAGCTAATAACGTTTCTAATGCTTCTAATGCCGCTGTAAAGCCAGCAATACCTTCTGACAATTTATCAGTAGCCATTCTGTTTTCAGCATGCATTGCATCAAAGACTTCCTTATCAACCGCAATTCTTTCGATATCAGCATTCAGTGCATTAGCAGCATTCAACTTCTGCGGCAATTCACCTTCAGTTGCTGCTAATTCATTAATTAACCCTGGAGAGATCGTTAATAAATCAACACCTGCTAGCTCAGTTATTTCACCTAGGTTTCTGAAACTTGCACCCATAACTTCAGTTTTATAGCCGTAACGTTTATAGTAGTTATAAACATCCGTTACAGAAATAACACCTGGATCTTCTGCTGCAGGGTATGAATCACGACCGGTATCTTTTTTATACCAATCTAAAATACGACCTACAAAAGGTGAGATAAGCGTAATATCGTTGTCACCACAAGCAATCGCTTGGTGTAATCCGAATAATAAAGTTAAATTACAACTAATTCCTTCCGCTTCTAATACTGCAGCAGCTTGAATGCCTTCCCAAGTTGAAGCAATTTTAATTAAAATACGATCACGCGAGATGCCTGCTGCTTCATACTGAGCAATAATTTCACGCCCTTTAGCAATAGTTGATTCTGTGTCATAAGATAAACGCGCATCTACTTCAGTTGAAACACGGCCTGGAACAAGTTCTAAAATCTTAAGACCAAATGAAACAGCTAAACGATCAAAGGCAAGGGTTACGACCTCTGCTGCTGGCGCTTTAGCACCTAATGTTTCACGTGCACCTGTCAATGTCTCATCAACAATTCCTTGATATTCAGGCATTTGTGCTGCTGCCGTAATTAACGAAGGATTTGTTGTTGCGTCTTGCGGCTTACACTCTTCAATAGCTTTAAGGTCGCCAGTGTCAGCAACAACTACTGTCATTTCTCTAAGTTGCTCTAATAAATTCATTGATATACCTACTGATTCAAATAATTAATATTCTAAAAAAATTGTATTACTTAAGGTGCCAAGGTCAAAACAAAAGACTTCCGCCTTTCATCAGACTCTTTAATTCATAAAATAATCCCTAGAAATGCAAAAAGAATCGAGCGTAAAACGCTCGATTCTTTCGTAAACAGGAAGGTTAAACCCTAAGGATTTAGAGTTAAAGTTGACCTTAAAAACTTTAAACAGTTTTTCTTAACTGTTTAAATAACGATCAACGCCTGTTTGTCCTGCAGCAACCGTATCAGTAGCACCACCTTGTGCTGCTAAATAACGATCAACGCCTGTGCTACCACCTGCAGATCTTGCTGAACCGCCACTCGAACGACCTTTTGTTAAAAAGAAAGCGCCACCAGCAATAGCCAACAGCAGACCTAACTCAACAACACCCAAACCGCCTTCTTCTTTCTTAGCAGCTACAGGGGCTGCTTTCGCAACAACTTTAGGTTTAGCAACAGCAGATTTATCTTGATAAACAATAATTGGTTTAAAGTTATATGCTGGATACTCTTCTGCACCCACAATAGGGCTTGTAACGAGTAACGCTGTAATTAAACCAGTTGCTAATTTTAATTTTTTCATTTTACCTTCCTATTTATTTAAGCAAATAACTAAAGTGAAGATTCTACACGATTCACAACATTTTCAACAGTAAAACCAAAGTGTTTCATGACATCGCCACCGGGTGCTGATTCACCGAAAGTATCAATACCCACAACATCACCTTCTAAGCCAACGTATTTACGCCAGAAATCAGAAACACCTGCTTCAACAGCAATACGCTTAACACCAGGCGTTAAGATACTGTCTTTATAAGCTTGGTCTTGACGATCAAATACACTTGTTGACGGCATAGAGACTACGCGAACATGCGTACCTTTAGCTGCAAGTTCTGCTTGAGCCTGAATAGCTAAATTAACCTCAGATCCTGTTGCAATAATAATTGCTGCTGCTTGGCCTGCCGCTTCAGAAATAACATAAGCGCCTTTGCGTATAGCTGCAATTTGATCATCGGTACGCGCAATAAAAGGAAGACCTTGACGACTGAGTACTAAACTCGTTGGTCCGTCCATACGCTCTACTGCCATGACCCATGACACTGCCGTTTCTGTACTGTCTGCAGGACGCCATACATCCATGTTTGGAACAAAACGCATCGCTGACGTGTTTTCAATCGGTTGATGAGTTGGACCGTCTTCACCTTGACCAATTGAGTCATGTGTTAATACTGCAATGGTACGAATCCCCATCAGTGCAGACATACGGAAAGCACTTTTAGCGTAATCAGAGAACATATGAAATGTTCCACCGAAAGGCAGTAATCCACCATGAAGAGCCATGCCATTCATAATGGCATACATACCAAATTCACGCACACCATAAGAAATGTAATTACCCATTTCGCTACCGCTAACGTGTTTAAAGTCGGCACAACTGGTTAAGTTTGAGCCTGTCAAATCTGCTGAGCCACCTAAAAATTCAGGTAATGTTGATGCTAAACCAGCAATTGTTTTCTGAGAGGCTTGACGACTCGCTAAGTTCTCTTGTTTAGAATTTGTGTCTGCTATCAATGCATCAGATGCTTCTTGCCAGTTCGCAGGTAAATCCCCAGCCATCCGACGTGTGAATTCAGCGGCTTCTGCAGGATATTCTGCTGCGTATGCTGCAAATTTATCGTTCCATGCGCCTTCTACCCTTGCGCCTTTTGCTTTCGCATCCCAACCGGCATATACGTCGTCAGGGATTTCAAAAGGTGCATAATCCCAGCCTAGTTCTTTCCGCGTTAATGCAACTTCTTCATCACCTAATGCAGCGCCATGACAATCATGACTACCACTTTTATTCGGTGAACCATAACCAATAATCGTTTTACAACAGATTAATGAAGGTCTATCCGTAACAGATTTTGCCTCAGTGATCGCAGCAGAAATAGCATCGGCATCATGTCCATCTACTGACACAACATGCCAATTGTAAGCTTCAAAACGCTTTACAGTGTCATCTGTATACCAACCATCAATATGGCCATCAATAGAGATATTGTTGTCGTCCCAAAATGCTATCAGATTCCCTAATCCCCAAGTACCTGCAAGTGAACAAGCCTCATGGGAAATACCTTCCATTAAGCAACCGTCTCCCATGAACACATAAGTGTTATGGTCTACAATTTTATGTCCTGGTTTATTGAACTGATCTGCCATCAACTTTTCAGCCATAGCAAAACCAACACCATTGGTGATTCCTTGTCCTAAGGGCCCCGTTGTTGTTTCAATACCGGGCGCAAAGCCATATTCTGGATGGCCAGCACATTTCGAATGTAACTGACGGAATGAAGCCAACTGCTCCATAGGCAAGTCGTAACCTGACAAATGTAATAATGAGTAAATCAACATGGAGCCGTGTCCATTTGACAAGACAAAGCGATCACGATCTGCCCATTCAGCATTCGTTGGGTTATGTTTTAGATGATCATTCCATAATACTTCAGCAATATCTGCCATACCCATAGGTGCTCCAGGGTGACCTGATTTAGCTTTTTGCACTGCATCCATACTTAGTGCTCTTATGGCGTTCGCTAGATTTCTACGCGAAGACATATAATTCTCCTGATAATATTTATATTCTATGCCTCAACAGAGGCATAAGTGATTCTTTAAGTGATATTAAAAATGAAAAATAACTGACAAGCAAAATCGGCTCACACCTTACAGCGTGAGCCGACTTGTTTTTTGTTATTCCATATTAGCGTGTATTGCTCGCATACCTTCTTCAGTGAGATTTTTCTCATGAATAATGTATGAAACCACTGCTTCTAAAAATATCAACGTCGATAACTCAAAAACTGATCCCATTGGCATCCCATGTACTTTCTCATACATATCAGGACGACCAATATTAAATACTGCGTCAACCATACTTCCGATGGTTGATTCTGATTTAGATGATATTAGAATAGCTTTAGCACCAACATCTTTAGCTTTCTGCGTAAACGCGGCTAATTGTTGCGTTTCACCGGAACCTGATATAACGATCAGTAAGTCACCTTCTTTAATACTCGGTGTCACGGTTTCGCCAACTAAATTCACGGTATAACCAGCATGCATTAAACGCATTGCAAAATTCTTACAAACCAGTGCAGAACGACCTGCCCCTGCTAGAAAAATCCCATTAGCCTCATCAACAAGTCCTGTTAACTGACTGTCATAGTCATGCTCAGTCGCAGCTAATATGGTTGAAATTTTCTCAATAATTAACTGTTGATGCATATTATGCGCCTGCTGTGTCAACAAGTTGACGAATTTCACGAGCTGAATCAGCAGGTGATGGTGCACCGTAGATTGCTGCGCCAACTACAACGATATTTGCACCCGCTTGTACAACACTTTGTGCTG
>Ga0209495_1000888_pt1 | contig 21955 bp, 16 predicted proteins | sample EN1Hudsemesocosm_FD_184629 | JGI IMG/M metagenome (GOLD analysis project Ga0209495, IMG submission 184629) | Methane-oxidizing microbial communities from mesocosms in the Hudson Canyon - EN1E Hudson Canyon (SPAdes) (version 2) | ecosystem: Environmental > Aquatic > Marine > Cold seeps | place... | reverse complement strand
ACATTACTTCACCAAAATCTTTTATGTATAGAACAGCGAGAAACTTAGCACTCGATTATCAAAAACAAGCAGGTGTTAAACTTATTGACCGCGTCGAAGACATGCAAGCATTAGAGTACTTATTAGGAAATGATTCTGATGAGATGTATGAACATACATTAACCAACAATGAGTTTTCGCACTTTTGCGAAGCTGTTAGACAATTACCAACGCAATGCAGAAAAATTTTTGTTTTAAAAAAAGTGTATGGATATTCGCAGCGTGAGATCGCTGCTCAATTAAGCCTTAGTGAAAGTACCGTGGAAAAACATATATCAACTGGCATGAAGCGTTGTACGCTATTCATGCGAAATATTAATAAATTAGAGAATAAATCACCTTCTAGCATTTTTCAAAATATTGCAGGAGGCAAGTATGAGTAATATTCATCAGATTAATCAAAAAACTAATCAGCAACAGTCAGATGACCAAATAGAAGAAACACGTCTAAATGATGCTAGTGATTGGATTGCAAAATTAGATCGTGATTTAACTAAATCAGAAAAAAAACAACTTGCTCATTGGTTGTCCATCGATGTATCAAATATTGAAGTTTTATTTGAAGTTGCTCAAATGTGGGACAAAATGGACGATTTAAGTCGCTTATCAGATATTTTCCCTCAAACGGATGTTAAACAAAAACAAACACGAAATACCATTGCTGCCATTGCGGCTTCATTTGTTGTCGCCTTAACGCTAATGCTTTATCAAAGTGGTAGTTACCTATCTCCTTTTGGTCATAGCACATCCTCTATCGTTGCAATGCAAGCGAGCTATCAAACAAATATTGGAGAAAGTAATACGATTAATTTACCCGACAACAGTAAAGTAGTGTTGAATACTAATAGTTTTGTACAGGTTAAATATACACAAAACTCTCGGATAATTGAGCTTTTACGTGGTGAAATTCATATTGATGTAGCACATGATACTTCTCGTCCATTAAGTGTTATTGCTGGTGGTAAAGTTATTCAAGCAGTAGGAACTGCATTTAATGTCGAAATGAGAAGCGAACGAGTAGAGCTAATTGTAACCGACGGTAAGGTCTTAGTGGCTCAAAAAGATACAACTGTTGAGGATGATATAGAACAGATGGCAAAAAGACTTCCACAAAATTCAATGTCAATTTCGAAAGGTGAAAAAGTTGATTTAGATATTTCAGGGAATAACCAAGAAAAAGTGCAAAAAGCTGACCCTATAGAAATAGCTGCGAACTTAAGCTGGCGACAGGGAAACATAATATTTAGAGGTGAATCTCTTGCTGAAGCTATGCTAGAGATCAGCCGGTATACGGATATACAGTTTGAGTTGGCTGATGATGATGAACTTCAAAAAGTGCAAGTTGCTGGCTTATTTAAAACTGGAGATGTTACAGGCTTACTTGATGTACTTACTCGAAATTTCAATATTAGTTATCAAAAAGTAGGTTCTCATAAAATTATTTTGAAATATGCTGGATAATATTTTCAATACCAAAAATCAAAGGTTTGGTTTTCTTCCAAGCCTTTTAAAAACTCCCTTAAATCGTATTTTTCGATTTACCATTATGCAAAATAATGGATTTTTTATTTATGTAACCTTATTAAAACAATAACAAAAGGCAAAAACATGACTGAACAAACACATTTAGTAGGTTTAAATGAAACGCAACAAACGTCAGAAGAAGTAAATGCTTCTGTTTTATATGTACTATTTATTTCATCTGTCGCTGCTTTAGGTGGTTTTCTTTTCGGTTTCGACTCAGGGGTTATTAATGGAACGGTTACCGCTTTAGGTAATACTTTTCAATCTAATGATGTAGCCACCGGGTTTAATGTAGCTTCTGTTTTATTAGGTTGTGCCGTCGGCGCATTGATGGCTGGCCCCATTGCTGATCGTTTTGGACGTAAACCCATTATGATTATTACCGCTATGATATTTGCCATAAGTGCCTTTGGTTCTGGTATATCTGATTCTTCGGTTGAATTCATTTTTTATCGTTTAATTGGTGGGTTAGGTATTGGAGCAGCATCTGTTTTAGCGCCAGCTTATATTGCAGAAGTTGCTCCTGCAGCATTACGTGGGCGTTTAGCAACGCTTCAACAACTGGCCATAGTGCTCGGCTTATTTGCAGCCTTTCTCAGTAATTATATTATAGCTTCATCAGCAGGAAGCGCAGAAAATACATTTTTACTCGACATGTCGGCATGGCGTTGGATGTTCTGGGTAGAGTTAATTCCCGCTACATTATTTCTAATTGGTGTATTGTTCATTCCAGAATCACCGCGTTATTTAGTAGCGAAAGGGAAAATAGAAAAAGCACACGCTGTATTTAAAAAAATATCAGCAGGTACTGAAGATGAACTTGTTGAAGATGTGAAAAAATCATTGCATGGTAATAAGAAAACGAGTATTGCAGATTTATTCATTGAAGGTAAAAAGAAAATACACCCCATTATTTGGGTAGGCATCGCACTCTCTGTGTTTCAACAATTCGTTGGTATTAATGTTGTCTTTTATTATGGTGCGGAGTTATGGCAAGCTGCAGGTTTTGACGAGTCCCAGTCGTTATTAATTAATGTATTAACCGGTACAACTAATATTGTTTCTACCTTTATTGCGATTGCACTAGTCGATAAAATTGGTCGAAAGCCTTTGTTATTAATTGGCAGTGTCGGCATGTTTATTAGCTTAGGCATCTTAAGCTTTATTTTTGGAACTGCTGGATTTGATGAATTAGGCAAAGTAGCACTATCTGAAACGATGGGGACTTTCGCTTTGATTATGGCTAATTTATTTGTGGTGTTTTTTGGTTTAAGTTGGGGCCCCGTAGTTTGGGTGTTATTAGGTGAAATGTTTAACAATCGTATTCGTGGTGCTGCTTTAGCAATAGCCGCGAGTGCCCAGTGGGTAGCTAATTTTGCGATTACGATGACCTTTCCTATGATACTCGGTTCTATGGGATTAGCAGGCGCATATGGCCTATATACTGTATCAGCGTTTATCAGTATTTTCTTCGTGATTAAATATATTAAAGAAACGCGTGGAGTTCGTTTAGAACAAATGGATTGATACTTAAAAGTTCATAAACTTATATACTCTCTTATGTGCCCAATGATTGATTAAACAAGTCATTAATTGGGCAATTCCTTATTAATTTGACTTGTATCACTTTACTTTATTTAACCTTAAGCTATTGATTAAATTAGATAATGCATTGCAAACAGCCCATTCTTGACTTATTTCTTTACAATATTTTTTGTTTATTTTTGAGTAATAAATTTCGGTATGCTGATGGGCTATAACCAACTATTTTTTTAAAGGCTGTATTGAATGTCGATTTAGAATTAAAACCAACATCAAAGGCAATATTAATGATTAACTTGTCTCTATCCTGCAATGATGCCTTCGCTTCTTCGATTCGAAAGCCATTAACAAATTGAAAAAATTTGGTGTGTAAAAATTGAGAGAGCGTTTCTGAAATATGGTTTTCAGTTTCTAAAATGGATTCAGATAACTTGTTTAGAGATAAATTATCTTTTAAGAACAATTTATCTTCCTTCATTGCACGTTCAAGTTTTGACGCAATTAATTGCATTTTGTTAACACTAATTAAGGCTGCTCTACTCTGACTTTTATTAGACTGACTAACACGAGGCAAGCCTTTATCAGTTTCTTTAAGCACTTTTTGGCTTAGTGCCTTCTGTATAAAAATAGCCAGGGCTATCACCTCTAAAATAGGCAGTAATATGCCAGTGCCAAACCAACGCCAGCCCAAGTCACCGACTGAAAATTCGACGGCATACATTAACCATTCTGTTCCACAAATAAACAGCAAAGACCTAATCCAATCACATATGAAGGATCTTAAGAGTTAGCTTTAAAATGTATCACTGTTTTTCTGAATAAAAGGTGCTTTCGTGTCTTATTTATCAGCTTATTGTTTCGCCAAAAATAACAAGAAAATAAAACACGAACCCAATGAACCTTACGACATTAACAGAAAAAATCAATACTATTTTTAATGAAAAAAAACTTTTAGCTTTAGCTAGGGAAAAGAAGTTTCTTCTACGCGCTCGTCAACTCAATCCTTTGAAATTACTGTTATCAGTTATTACTACTTTAGGCAGCCAATCGAAAGCTAATTTGGCTGACATTCACTGGCATATAAACTTCTCAGCAGTATAACGATTAACTATAAACCTTTTCATAACCAAATTAAAAGACACAGTGCCATGAATTTTTCAAAGCGTGTTTTACATACGTAATGCAGTCATGAGTACTCCAATCTTTAAAACTAACGTCACTTTCAACAGGGGCTACTTTCCCTCTTTCGCAAATAAAGCTACATGATGGTTGCTCATTTCAAGTACATGATAATTTACAACAAATTTACCCTGGTCGTTTTAAAAAACGCTTTCCTGCGGCGGTTGAACTGCACGTTACCATGGACTTACTCACTGGCAGCATCGACTACCTAGCATTAGGGCCTGATACCGCGCCAGAAAGACCACATGCACCGCAAGCAAGCTCATTACACGATACGTTATTGCTCACCGATGTGGGTTATTTTGATCGCAAGAAAATCATAGAAATCGATAAACAAGGCGGCCATACCATTACTCAAGCAGCCTGTAGCATTAATCCTGTCGTGGTGGAAGCTTATGACTTTCACGGAATGTTTTAAATAAAACACAAGGTAAAAAATTAAACACGTTAAAATTACGCGATAAAAATAGCAAACTTGATCTAACTGTACGCTGGCCGGGATATGACTTTAATTTTCGTGTCATTGCATTTTGGTATAAAAAGAAAAAACGCATCGGCTATTTGGTCACGAACTTAGCAAGAGAAACAGTCCCCGCCTCAGATGTCGTTGAACGCTATCGATTAAGATGACAGATAGCATTGTTATTTAAAGAGCTAAAGTCATATGGTAATTTGAAAAAATTTAGCACAAGTAATGAAGATATTGTCAGTACGCTTATTTATGCAAGTTTTATGGCCGTATTGCTTAAGCGACTTATGGCATATAACACAGAAGCCTTAAAACAGTCTGGATATCTTCGCAAAAAACAGCGAGGACGGCTTCTAGTTGGCTGTCATTATTAGTAGTTCACGTTAGCCAAGGCCTTCCAATTATGACTGCCCTCACAGAGTGTATTAATACCATTGCCAAGTTATGTGAACGTGCCCACCCTAAACGAGACTTAAAGGATGGGCTGTATCAGTTTGGTGTTATATCGCTGGTGAATATTTGATCCCATGGTCAAATAACAGGCTTAAGTACCTACATATGAATTCAGATTAGAAAGCTGAAGTAATAATAACTTTTAAAATAAATGTTTTGGACAATTTTATTAATCTCCTACTAAGCCATCAATACGGTCATCCACATAACTTAACTTGATTTTCTTGAAGGGTAAATAGGCCAGGCATTCCCCTGACCTAGCTTTCAAATTATAAATTGCTGATCGCCTTATCTAAACCTTGTTTTGACAATTCAACCGCTTCTAATGGGGTTAATCCATCAGGATACTCTTCTTGTTCAATAACAAACCACTTTGTTCCGCCGACCATTATATCTGCTTTTAATACGCTGTCCCAATCAGTTACATCGTCACCAACAATCTGGCGCTTACCATTAGTTGCTATATTAGCGGCGATGTCTTTTGGTAATTTTGCTTTGATATGAGTGGTCAATGTGCGATTAGGATAACGATTGATATATTCTACAGGGTCTTTTTCAGCAAGTGTTACCCAACCGACATCCATTTGCAGAACAAAATCATCAGGGGTTGATTTGGCAATGTGGTCCCAAAATGTTGAACCATTATGGGTATTAAATTCTTGGTCGTGATTATGAAAACCGAAACGAAACCCTTCCGCAGCTAGCTTAGTATATAGCCGATTCAAGTCCTTAATAAAGTTATCAACTTCATTTGAACTCCAAGCTCTTTCATCCCATGGAATGATTAACGTATCGGCTCCTAAAACTTTATAATAAGCCACTGTTTGTTCAAAAACACTATCTTCATAGACGTTGAAATTAGCATGTGCAGCACTTACTTCTAATCCTAAATTATCTAAAAAGTTTTTAAGTCCTTTGGCATTATCTTTGTAAGGTCCAAAATCACCAGCAAATTCAACACCGTCAAATCCCATAGCCGCTAATTTAGTTAAAGTACCTTCAAAGTCGTTTTTAAGCTCATTTTTTACTGACCATAACTGCACACTAACTTTAGGAATTGACTTGTTGTTGTATAACTTTGAACTGATGTTTTGGTTAGTACACGACATAACAGATATGCACATTATAGTTACCCATGTTATTAATTTTAAGTATTTCATTCTTCTTCCTATTGGGTGAATTTTATTTTAGATTTTGCGTTAAAGACTATATGCGTTTAGCGGCGAATTCTTTAACGGCATAATCTACGGCTCTGGCGGTTAATGCCATAAAGGTTAAGCTAGGATTTTGAACGGCAGAAGAACAAAAACTCGCACCGTCTGTCACAAATAAATTAGGTATATCATGACTTTGATTAAAACCATTCAATATAGATGTTTTTGGATCACGTCCCATTCGCGCGGTGCCAAGTTCATGGATGGCTAAGCCTGGAGGACCATTGGTTGGATGACCTGAAACATTCTTTAATCCGGCAGCTTTTAACATTTTTATAGATTGTTCTGCTGCATCCTCCATCATTAATTTTTCGTTTTCTGAGAACCGCACATCAAATTCTATTTGAGGTATCCCCCATTTATCCTTTAGTGTTGGATGTAAACGCATTTGATTTTCAAATCGAGGTAACATCTCACCTTGTGCATATAACCCAAAACGCCATTTACCCGCTTGTTTTATTTTATTTTTATACTCAACACCTAAACCATCTTGATGTTGTTGTGAATCCCATCCCTCTCGGTAGGCACTAGCTCCTAGCGCATAACCTCTTAAGAAGCCACGTTTTGGATCTGGCTTATAATAGAAATTAGGCATCATAAGGCCTGAAGGTCTTCGGCCTGAATAATACTCGTTTTCAAAACCATCAATATCACCAGAAGCGACCGAATTATAATTGTGATCCATTAAATAATGGCCAAGCACACCCGAGCTATTAGCAATACCATTAGGAAACTTTTTCGAGGTAGAGTTCATCAAGATTTGTGTTGAGCCAATAGTAGATGCACAAACAAAAATGACTTTAGCAAAATATTCGCGTTCGCTTAAATCGTCGTTATCTATTACTCGCACACCTTTTACACGATTAGTTTTTTCATCATAAATAAGACTATGCACTACACTGTTCGGCGCGATGTGCAAATTACCTGTTTTTGCAGCAGCAGGTAACGTTGAGCTTTGGGTAGAGAAATAAGCACCATAAGAACAGCCTGCATGGCATTCATTACGTGCCTGACATTGAACGCGTCCTTGTGATATATGTAATTCTGAAGGTTTTGTTAGATGTGCCGTTCGTCCCATAATTAAAGGTCGTTCAGGATATAATTCAGCTAACTTTGATTTTATTGCCTTCTCTGAGGCCATCATTTCAAAAGGTGGCAAAAATTCACTGTCTGGTAAATTAGGTAAATTTTCTTTAGATCCACTTATTCCCGCATGAATCTCAACGTGTGAATACCATTTTTCAATATCTTTAGTGCGAATTGGCCAGTCATTACCATGTCCATCGAGCTTGTTAGCATTAAAATCATATTCACCTAAACGATAGGTTTGTCGATGCCATAATAACGATTTTCCACCGAGCATATTCCCGCGTATCCAAGAGAATTGAGTACCAGGTTTAGTGGTGTAAGGTAAATCTCGATCATTGCCGAAAAGCTTTTTGGTTGCATTACCAAAGGCGTAACATTGCTTTTGGATATTATGTTGTTGATCGACTAAAATATTTTCCACTTTCCCACGAAGCTCTTGCTTCCACAAAGGTTTGTTTTCACCGGAATAGTCTTTTCTATGTTCAACAACACCACCACGCTCTATCATCAGCGTTTTATAACCACGTTCACAAAACTCTTTTGCTGCCCAGCCACCTGAAATTCCTGAGCCAATAACAATCGCATCATAAACTTCACTGCTTTTATTTATATATACTTGTTCTTTCATTTTATTTTCTCATACCGAAGAAGTTGTTATGTCGATTGCTTAATTAAATAAACCACGAGTTGCCCAAGTTGGAGCAGACTTTATATAAGGAATGGAACCTTTAAACCCGCCCGGAACTGGGTCATAACGTAACTCTTGCGTGGCTCCGACTTCAGAGGTGTAATATCCAAAACAAATATATTGTTTCAACAACTTAAAATCTGCACGCTGAATTTGATCAAAACTGTGCTCTCCTAAATCAAGTTCAGTCAACAGTTGAAACTGTTGCTTAGCAGTCAGCTTGATAAATGAATTTGATCCCTGCTGTTTAGCACGACTATCAATCAGTGTTAATAGTGCTAGCACCTTATTATGGTCTTCTTTGGTGTGACAATGATAAAGTTGATTATCAATAAAACCATGGGTATCAACTTCTGCTGCGCCTAATGTATCGGTTTTAGGAATAACGATTGAACAAATTTGCTTAAGTAATACCAATTGATTTTTATTAAATATTTTACCGTCAGTTAGTATCTTTTCATTACTTGGCACATAGGCCATCGCAACAGAAATAGCATTTCCAGTGACCAATGAACCAACGGCAACACCACCCAACATAGTGGTAAAACCTTTCAGAAAATGTCGTCTAGATTTTTCATTCGTTCTTATTGATGCTGATGCAGTTGTCGATTCATTATCATTTTTCATAACAAACTCTCTCTTAATTGATGCTTTAATTTTGTCTTTAACTAAGTTCAGTAGTCACTTCAGTCGGTGACTTTTTTTTATTCATATAAAAGTACAAAAGTGTAAAAGCTATGATGAGTATTGCGGGAAATACCGCTAGATTTGCTAGTACACTCTGACCTGCAGCAAGATCAGGATCTATGCCTGCAATAACGGAAGCATTAGCTTTTTCACGTGCACTGTCTATCCAGTGGCCAATAACAGGATTCCATAAACTTAAGGCAAACATCCCTGCAGCACCTATCATCGACATACCCAAAGCACCACTTTCTGGTATATTTTCGGCAACAAAACCAACCATTGTTGGCCAAAAGTACATGACACCTATGGCAAATAAAATAGCGGCAATATAGACGGATGACCCCGTAGCAATACTCATTGCATATATTCCACATGTGGCGACAATCGCAGAAAAAAGAAGTACGCCTACAGGGTTAAGACGATGTATAACGGGGCCAGAAAAATAGCGACCAACGGCCATTAATCCAGTAATTAATGCCATGATTAGCATTGGAGATGCACCAGACGCGCCCAAAATTCTTTCGATCCATTGTTGTGTGCCTAATTCAGCGGTAGTTGTTAGCGTCATACAAATCGCCATAAAAATGAATAATGGTGAAAATAATGCTTTAACATTGTCACGGGTGGAGCCTTTAATGCGCTCAATCTCAGGGAAGTGTTGTTTTAAGGTCATCACGCCATATAAAATTGCTGGAATTAACATGACCGATATTTGTAATTGCCAACCTAAACCTGCATCTGTCATTGCTTTTGAAATAAGTGCACCGACAACAATTCCACCTGGGAACCAAACATGAAATTTATTCAACATTGTCGTTTTGTTTTTAGGGTAAGTTTCTGCGATTAGTGGGTTACAACCAGCTTCTACTGCTCCATTAGCAAAACCAATAAAGAAAGTAGAAATAAGTAAGCCCCAAAAACCTTCAGCAGATATCGTCAATAATAGCCCGACTAAGTGACATATAAAGGCAATCAATAACAGCCTTTTCGCACCAAGGGTATTGTATAATGCGCCTCCTATCATCATAGCGACAGGAAAACCAAGAAATGCCATGGCGTTTACCCAGCCGAGCTGTCCGTCGCTCAGTGCGAACTCAGCACCAAGCTGACTTAAAATACCTGCTCGAATTGCAAAGGTCATTGAAGTAACGAGTAAAGCCAAACAACAGATGGTAAATATCCGTGATGAATCTTTTTCGGTGATTGTTTTATTAACGGTCATTGTTTTGATCCTTACTTAATTCATCGGGTAAAAGACCTAAAAGGCTTTTATTAACTTTAGTGTCTGTGGTTACTGCTGCAAAATCATCAAAGGCTTTTTCGGTAGGATTAATAATATGTTCAGCTATAAATACTGCCCCTTCTTTGGCACCATCTTCAGGATGTTTGATACAACACTCCCATTCAAGCACTGCCCAACCACTAAAACCATATTGAGTCAGCTTACTAAAAATAGCTTTAAAGTTAATTTGACCATCACCTAATGATCGAAAACGCCCCGGTCTATCTTGCCAAGATTGATAACCGCCATAAACACCACTACGTCCTGATGGATTAAACTCAGCATCTTTGACATGAAAAGCTTTTATGCGCTCATGATATATATCGATAAAAGCAAGGTAATCTAATTGTTGTAAAACAAAGTGACTAGGGTCATATAATATATTAGCCCTTGGGTGATGGTTCACCGCTTCAAGAAAACGTTCGAAGCTTGCGCCATCGTGCAAATCTTCTCCAGGATGTAATTCATAACAGACATCTACACCCGCATCATCAAATGCATCAAGTATAGGTAACCAACGATTAGCTAATTCTTCAAAACCTAATTCAACTAAACCGGGTGGTCTCTGCGGCCATGGATAAAAGGTGTGCCACAACAATGCACCTGAAAAAGTAGCGTGAGCTTTTAAACCGAGTCTTTCACTCGCTTTAGCCGCACACTTTAGTTGTTCTATCGCCCATTCAGTTCTCGCTGAAGGATTGTTTCGTAACGCTTCAGGAGCAAAGCCATCGAACATTTTATCATAAGCAGGATGAACGGCGACAAGTTGACCTTGAAGGTGTGTTGAAAGCTCAGTGATCACTAAACCTGCTTCAGCAACTATTGCCGTTATTTCATCACAATAGCTTTGACTTATTGCCGCTTTGGATAAGTCGATAAGTTTAGGGTCAGTGGGTAATTGAATACCTTTATATCCCAGACTCGCAGCCCATTTACATAATGACGGCAAGCCATTAAATGGAGCTTCATCGCCAATAAATTGTGCTAGAAAAATCGCAGGGCCTTTTATTTTTTGCATTGCATTTACCATGAAATTCTCCTTATGACTTTTTGAGTTCGTTTGAAATAGTGATGTTTTGTGGTACTACTAAAAACGGGTGCCATTTCAAGTCAGATTGGCTTGCAGCCACAACATTTTCTATAAATGCCATACCTCTTATGGCAGATTCTATGCCTGGTACATCATTCATCGCTGCGTCATTAATGCTGACAAGGTCATTAGTATCTGTAGTATCGGTACCAGGAAATAACCTACTGCGTATTTGATATGAGAACTGCGTATAAATATTAGCGAAAGCTTCTAGATAACCTTCTGGATGACCTGCTGGCGTTCTCATGTTTGCTTGTGTAATAGCATTCATTTCTCCGACGCCTGCACGAATCAATTGACTCGGTTTATCTGTATACTTCATCCAAACACTGTTGGGTTCAAGTTGTGACCATTCAATACTTGCGGTTTCACCGTATACACGTAACTTCAGACTGTTCTCTTCACCTACTGAGATTTGGCTCGCCAATAAAACACCTTGCGCACCTGAATTAAAACGCAGTAATACAGTACCGTCGTCATCAAGTACTCGTCCGGTAATACTCGTCGTTAAATCAGCGCAAACTTCTGTTATTGCAAGACCTGTTACGTATTCTGCAAGGTTTGCAGCATGCACGCCAATGTCTCCCATACAGCAGCTGATTCCTGATTTATTAGGATCTAAGCGCCATGTAGCTTGTTTACTGCCTTCATCCTTTTTATGTGCTAACCACCCTTGTGGATATTCAACAACAACCTTTTTAATTTTTCCAAGCTGCCCATGTTCAATCCGCGCTTTCGCTTCTTTTATCATAGGGTAACCCGTGTAGGTATGTGTTAATCCGTACAACAAACCCGTTTGTTCAATAATATTTTTCAATGCCAACGTTTGGGCTAAATCAACCGTTGCCGGTTTATCAGACATCACATGAAAGCCATATTCAAGCGCCATTTTAGCAACCGGGAAATGTAGATGATTCGGGGTAACTATAGACACCATGTCCATACGTTTATCATCACTAAACTTTGCTTCTTTCTCAAACATTTCTTGGTAAGAGCGGTAGCATCTATCTTCGTCTAAATACAATGATTTACCTGATGAAACTGCATTATCGGTATCAGAACTAAACGCCCCACAAACGAGCTCTATTTGATTGTCTAGTTGTGCGGCTATACGATGAATTGCGCCAATAAAAGCGCCTTTCCCACCGCCAACCATACCCATTCTAATTTTACGCATGATAATTAACTCTTTTTAAATAAATGTTATAGCAATTCAGTTTCGTTATTTTTACTCAACACTAGAACATAAGCATTTGCTATAACTGTTTATTTACTATAAATACATTTCCTAATATTGTGTTAAGAATAAATCGGTTATGTATGCAACAAAATCGGCGTCATTGGTTATATGATAGATTCGTAAATGATTTTAAAAAGGAAAAAAGCTGTCTTACTGAAGCTCGATAAACTAAACAGCTTTTAGATTTAGAAAGGATTATTTTTTAGAAGTTTAGTGAGAAATTCTCGATTTGTTGGTAATGCACTAATCAATTGTTCAGTATTATGACGCGTTTCATTTCTTAAACGTTTTATAAACGAAGATTCTTTCTGATTTAATGACTGTTGCGCTGTATTAAACCCCATACCATACAAGACATACTGTTTACTTGCCGATGAAAAAAGTTCAAAACGTTGATTGCTTTCATAAAGCCCCGGAGCTTGTGAACGCCACAACTGTAATGATTCTTGTAAAGTTTCAGGAATTGACTCTACTTGCTGATGCGCTTGCCAATACGCACTGTCTGTTCTGTTTGAAAGAATGTAATGCAACTTAAGAAAATCGATGATTTCTTGCCATCTTTGTAACGTTAGATCATTGAACCTTTTTGCCAAAACTTTCATTGCACTATCGTCTCGAGGAAGTTGTTGGCTTATCCATTCGGCTGACTTTTCAATGAGTACTAAAGCAGTTGCCTCTAACGGTTCAACAAAACCTGCTGAAACACCAATAGCTACACAGTTTTTATGCCAGAATATTTCTCTATGACCTGGGGTAAACTTAATTTTTCGAGGTGTGATGTTTTGCGAATTAAGATATGGGTCGTTTTTCAAATAATGTTGCAGCGCTTGTTCGGCTTTATCTGTACTAGTAAAGTCACTTGAGAACACATGGCCAATTCCTCGTCTATTTTGCAGAGAAATATCCCAGATCCAACCACTATCTTGAGCCGTTGCTACCGTGCATGAAGTGATAGGTGTTTGATTATCAGCATATTCCACTTGCACAGCTAACGCCGTGTCATTAAACAAGATATGTTGCTGAGATTTAAAAGGGACTTGGTAATGCTTGCCAATCAAAATAGCGGCAAAACCACTACAGTCGATAAATAAATCACCGGCTATTTGTTTTCCTCCCGATAGAACAATTGAAGAGATATCTTCATTTTTTGCAGAGATAACCTGCTCAACATGCCCTTGTATATAATTAACCCCGAGTTTATCTACACAATGCTGGTGAAGCATTTTAACAAATTTACCTGCATTGAGGTGATAACCATAATTTAAACTAAAAGCATATTCAGGCATCTGTGGAAGTTTAGGTGCTAAATTATTGTCACAAATAGCGCCCTGTGCACAAACCCAACTTTCAAAATCTATGTCTTTAGTTGTCGCAGACCAGTGTTCAGCCATACTAACTGAACCATAACCAGAAGGGGCAGTAAAAGGATGGTAGTAATGCTCATTTTCACCATGAGACCAGTTGACAAATTTAGATGCTTGTTTAAAACTCGCGTCACAACAAGAAAGGAATTCACGTTCTGAAATACCTATCTGGCGAAGAGTATCTCGCATGGTTGGCCAAGTTCCTTCACCAACGCCTAAATTTTTAACATCTGGCGATTCCACAAGAGTAACGTCTGTATTTTGTGATGGTGAATCTTTTATATAATGACGAGCAGCAATAATACCTGCCGTTAACCAGCCTGCTGTACCACCACCAACAATCACAATTTTTGTTTTCATTTTATCTTCTAATATCCATTGAATTTAATTACTAACAACTTTGTTCCGCTAAGTAACATCTACTTTTGGTAAATTAGTCACTTGTAGCAGGACAGTATTTTTTAACAAAATCTGAATGTTGTGGTAATTGTGCAACTGAATTGGCTACTCTATTTCGGAGTGCTGTCATTTGTTCTTTTAAGCCCTCAGTAGGTATTACGCAGCTGCCTTTATGATGTTGCTCAGGCATAATGCCTTGCCCCATCATGACTTGCACCCAAGAATCCACTCTAAATAAGCCAACATCATCAAGCCATACATAACCATTCTCTTTAAAGAGTGCCATCCGATGAGCCAATGACTCAGGAATTTCCATGGTTCGGTAATGATCCCAAAATTGGCTGTCATCACGTTCAGTTAAGTGATAATGAAGGATAATGAAGTCGCGAATAGTTTCGGCTTCTAACTTTACCTCACGATTATATTGTTCAGCGAGTAAAGCCGTATTTCCGCCAAAGGGGAACATTTTCATCAGTCGAAGTAAGGCAGTAGTAACAAGGTGAATACTGGTTGATTCTAAAGGTTCTAAAAAGCCACTCGATAAGCCAACAGCAACACAGTTTTTATGCCACGCTTTTTCGCGTCGCCCAGTAGTAAAACGAAGTTGTCTAGGTTCAGTGAGCGGTTCTCCGGTTAGATTCCCCATCAATGTACTGCGAGCATCGTCATCAGATAAAAATTTACTGCTATAAACAATGCCATTACCGATACGATTTTGCAGGGGTATTCGCCATTGCCAGCCAGCAGAGTGAGCCATTGCTTGTGTGTATGGTCGTGGTTCTTCTACTGCTTTTGTTTGCACAGCAATCGCACTGTCTGCCGCTAAATAATGACTCCAATCTTGATAACCAACGTCAAGACTTTCTCCAATGAGTAGTGCTCTAAAACCGGTACAATCAATAAAAAAATCACCCGTAATTTCTTTACCATTACCTAAGGTCAGTGAGGTTATATTGCCAGTTTCATCTTTGCTGATTTGTTCTATAAAACCTTCTTCGCGCTTAACGCCTGCCGTTTCACTTTTAGCCCGTAAAAAGCCAGCATAGTCGGTTGCATTGAAATGATAAGCATAATTGACGGTTTTTGTGCCTGCTTGTTTGGCAAACTTATTCGCTTTAGCTGCTTTTAGCTCAAGACAATAATCTTCGAGGCTTCCACCAAATCCTTTTGCTCTAGCTTCCATCCAAAACTCATGAAATTCTGCCATCCAAGAGCGTTGACCAATTTCGCCGAAAGAGTGAAAGTAACTGTCTTCTTTTTGACCCCAGTCTTCAAACTGAATGCCTAATTTGAAGGTTGCTTGGGTTGCAGACATAAATTCTTGTTCATCTATCCCAATTAATTGATGAAAGGCTCGTATGGTCGGGATTGTCGCTTCACCTACACCAATAGTACCAATCTGATCAGATTCTACTAGGGTAATATCTAATACACTGCCAAGGCGAGATACAAGGCTATATGCGCTAAGCCAACCAGATGTTCCTCCGCCAGCGATCACTACTTTAGTTTTTGAATCAGTCATTATATTTTGTCTCTTAGCTTATGCATTAGCGCTAATGTAATTTTAGTTTTTTGTTAGCTTTGTATTAGTTTGATATTAACGATTGAGGTTGTTTCTCAACATTGCACCCAGTCGTCTTGCTTGATTTTCGTCAGTATTGGCTAATGCGCCATGACTTTCGGGCGGTAAGTGCGCGCGTACATTTTCGCTATCACCAAAAATGTAGTAATCAAATAATGCTTTCCAAGCTTCTTTCTCTTTGTCTGGGCGATCTCTAACGCTCATCATGGCATGCATTAATGCGTCCATTGGGCTGCCTAAATAAGGCTCTGCTTCCATCCACCAATAATTCACCATGACATTGAAACGATCAAATGCTTCTACTTCATGCCACCACATACTGGGGTAATATAGGCCATCACCTGGTTCAAGATCTGCAATATAGGCATTATCAAGCGCCACTTGTAACCGAGGAAAGCGGCTAAAATCTGGGTTACTGAGATCAGCTAACGTCACCACTTGTCCACCAGGTGTTGGGCTTAAAGGGCCGGGGTATAGGTTATTTATTTGATCAGGAGGAAATAAAGTGAAACGCCTTTTACCTACTACACAACAGGCAATATTTTTTGGTTGATCAAAATGTGCGGCGGCAACAGATTCTGTGCCTAACCAGATTTTTGAAACAGGCTGATTATTTTTAAATTCGGCATGATTAAAGTCTAATTTATTCGTTTGATTAAGCGCAGGGAACCCTTCATCAAATCTGAGTGAATTGATATAGAAGTAATCATGCTCTTCTTGGGTTAATTGGCTTCGTATAGCATCGAAAACGTCAGTAATTGTGCTTCGGTTACTGGAGAAGTTGAAGCCAGTACAGCTTTCATTGTAACCAAAACGGGCTTTATTTTCAGCGGGAGCTTTATAAACAAGTAATGGACGTTTATTGTAATGCTGCTCGAGTTGAGCCATTACGATATTAGAAGGTTGCTGAGCTGACTCTTGACCCGCTTTCACTAACGGCCAATCTTTAACCAATCCTTTTAGAATGACAGGCTGGTTCTGTGAGAATAATTTATCGTATGGGATAGTTTGAGGCGTGATCCCTTCTAGTATCTTCACTACATTTTTAGCTTCGTTTTGATTATGATCTTTATTTGTCATCATGCACGTCCTTCGTTATTTAGAAGATTCCAGTATCAACAAAGAATTAATACATTGCAGATTTTGCATTTTTTAGTTCTATCAAGGTTTGAAAGTTACCCATCGACGACAATACAAAATACAACAAACTGAGTACGCCATATTGGTTCAATTCAGCCAGATTAGGGCCATCTAGTTTTGCGAGTTTATCTTGATTAACCGTATAATAATCAGTGAAATTCACTTCTTCTACATTACTGAGCTTAACGTTAATAGATACGGGTTCTAACAAATCCATTGACTTAACAAGCGTATAAAGTGTTTTATCAAATTGCATTCCACTATCAATAGTTTGCAAGGCTTTTTTTACATAATTTAGATAAGGTGCTTCGCCGCCAAATTGAAGAAAAACATTCTCACCCTGGTCGGTATTTACCCGTGCATCTTCCATATCAATACAAATGACAGGATCTTGTTGTTCGTTACTTTCTTTATTCGGTTTTTTATACCCTAAACTAAATGGGCCTCGCGCGAGTAATGCGGGTACAAACCGAGTTGTCCAACCATTTTCACCCATAAATAGATTTTCATCTCTTTCCAAACCCAAAATCACGTGTAACTGTGTGAGCCCTGTTTCAGAATTCTTGTGAAATACCAGTGGAAATTCTTTATGTAATTCGCCAATTTCAGTAGCGTATATCAATGAACGATTTACATTTAAGTTAGATTCAGGTCGTGTATCAACCTTAATATCTTTATGATCTATATTATTTAAGACTATTGCATTGCTCATCGCATACTTCGCTTTATTATAAAGTTGCGTCATATCCCCATAAATTACTAGGAACAATGACCTTAAAAAAAGAATGAAACATTAATATCATGTTTCACTCTTAGGTAATACCAATCCCCATAAATAATTTTTAACGTATAATCATGAGGAATGGTATCGAATAAATATCTTCAGCTAATTGATTAAACTGAAAAATTTATTCAAAGTCTAAAATTTGTAATTAGCACTTAACACAAAACGTCTATCTGCTTCTTGAACAAAGAAAATATTGTTTTTACTACGACCATACTTACGAAGACCTTCTTCAGTTAAGTTAATAATATCTAAACTTACCGTTAAGTCTTCAAGTGGGCTATAGCTTACGTTGATATCTATTTGCTCAGCTTCAGCAAGATATACCGGATTACGCGGACCTTTACCACGGTTAGTCGTACTTAAAAACTCGTCTCGCCAGTTATATGCAATACGTGCTGAAAAGCCTTCCATCTCATAAATTAATACTGCGTTAGCCGTATCACTTAAACCTTCCAATGCAAATTGATCAACATTGATAGAACCACCATTATCATAACCAATATCACCATTTACGGTAGTGTAGTTTAATTGATAACCAAAACCGGTTTCACCAAAGAAATGTTGCCATGCAAATTCAAAACCATCGATTATTGCACTTTTATCGTTCACAGGACCCGTTACTTGAAATTGTAATTCTGGATCACCTGCTTGTGCAAATACATCATAAGCAGCAAAAACTTCACCCTCAAAGTTCGGATTTGCAACAGGGTCTTGAAAATCTGCAGCGCCATTTGGAAAATCAGCTGGATTTTGCAAAACTGCAGACATGGTAAATAAGTTAACTTCGTTAACATCATAACCACCTGCGGTCAGTGCTGCTATTGCATCACCTGAAGTTGTACCCGCAGCACCTGATGTCGCATCTAACAAACCAAATAATGTTTTTTGACTTTGTGCGATACCTACAAAATTTTCAACATCTTTTCTATAGTAACCTATAGAAACTAGACTTGATTCGCTGTAATACCACTCTAAAGATAAATCAATGTTTGTTGATTCAAGCGGGTCTAACTGCGCATTACCAGATGTACCTGTTGCTACGCCACCTAATGCTGTTATGCGAGGTTGAGGTGAGATAGACGTAGATTGAAACAGTTGATCATAAGATGGTCTCGCCAGAGTTTTACTAAATGAAGCACGAGCTTTAATATCAGCATTTACATTAAGCGTAAAATCAATACTTGGCAAAAAGTTAGAGTAGTCATTTTCGTCTTTAATCGTTTCGACTGTAGAACCTAGTACAGGTAAAAAGTCGTTATCAGCTTCCCAAATTATTTGTGTAGGCAAAAATTGATTAGACGATGAAGTAACATCTGTTTGCTCGTAACGTAAACCAGCAACAATGTTTAATGTCATATCAGCAACTTCATAATCCATTTGTGCTTGAACATATAAAGATAAGATATCTTCTTCAACAGTATTATCATCATCGGTATTAATTGAACGATCCGCTAAAGATACGCCATAAGCAGGACCAACTGCATTTAGAAGTGAAACTGGGTCACCACTGAATGAAACACTACCTAATGGTATTGTTGTTCCACCTGGCGAAAGCGCATCTGCGCCGTCAACTCCTGAAAGGTCATGATCTTCAAATGCACAAGCTGTACAACTTTGGTCAAATAATCCTTCTGGAATATCGCCAGGAGACGTTACGCCCCAATCGCCCAAGGCATCAGTTGACGCTTGACGAGTTTGTGTCATTTCTGTTGAAATATATCCAACCCCAAAATCAACCGTAACCTCATCACCTAACCATTGACCTTCTATACGGAATTGGTCAACATTTGAAACTTGATTAGACATATCAGTTTGAGTCACTTGAGAGCCGATATCTGCTTTATCAAAAATCCCATTGCCATTACCGCCTTTAAGCGTATCTTCAACTAAAATGCTTGCTGCAGGAATTGGCTGCGTAAAATCAACTGTTTGAAAACCAGCAGTTGCACCTGCCATATTAAAACGAACAGAGTTAAGTCCTAGTGGACCCGCACCACCACTTGTTGCTTCTGATGACGCAACATCAAAACTTAAGCTTAAGTCATCATTTAGTTGATACGCAGCATTAAAGCCAAAAGATTTTAATTCATCTTTTGTTGCTAATGCTAAATTTTGGAAAAAGAAATCTTTACCAATAACTTGGTTATTTGCGCCACCCGTCTCAGAAAATTTAACAGGCGTAGACACTACTGGGTTTCCATCAAATTCAACGGTACTGAATTGTCGAGCAAACCATATTCCATCAATAAGTGATGTAGACTCTTTCTCATTTTTTGCATAAGTTGCATCAAAAGTTAATCTAAGGTCGTCACTAGGTTGATATTGCAAGGTTAACATCGCATTCGTACGTTCACGATTATCTTCGTTAATGCCTATACCAATGTTACTTGGTATAGCTAAAATTTGACCTATAGTAGGTTCATTTACAACGGTTGCTCCTGGGATGGTAAGAGAATCTAAATCATCGGCACCATTATACGTACGCAACTCATAGACTTCAGTACTCATATGACGACTACCAGAGTCACGTTCTTGGAATGAACCAAATAATGACACACCAAACGTTGAATCTTCATTAACCCAAGTAGTCACACCACTTATTTCAGGAGTGATACCGTCACCACTTTCATCTTTAACAGCTTTAACACCAATAGAAGCCGAATTTTCACTTTGTTCAAGAGGTTTAACGGTATTGATGTTGATTGTTGCTCCAATACCACCAGAAGCACCAGCAGCTCGACCCGTTTTATATACTTCTATTCCGCTAACGCCTTCAGAAGCAAGATTCGAAAAATCAAATGAACGACTAGTACCAGCTGCGCCTTTATCTTGTGGGTTACCTGTTATAGTACCTACATTAGCTGCTGGCATTTGACGACCGTTTAAAGTCACTAAATTAAAGTTACCGCCAAAGCCACGAACGGTTACTTCTGAACCTTCACCGTTAACGCGGTTAATTGATACACCTGTAATACGTTGCAAAGATTCTGCAAGGTTAGTGTCAGGGAATTGCCCCATATCTACTGCAGAAATTGCATCAACAACACCTGTTGATTGACGCTTAACATTCATTGATTGAGATAAGCTGCCACGCATACCTGTGACTTGAATAACTTCAACTTTTTCTTCTTCTTTCTTATTTTCTTCTGCTAACACTGGCACCATTACTGAAGTACCAAGCATTACACTGATGGTTTTGGCGAGTAATGATTTATTAAAGGTTTTATAATTTTTGTTAATCATGTTTATGTTGCCTATTATAGTTTTTTATTATGAAGGTATAGTGCATACGAAACTGCTTTTCCATTCGTCTAGAACTAAACCTTTCTACTTTCTTTCTATACTTTATTTCTTATTCCCCCTGGTTTTCTTTAACCCCAGAAATCCTTTTCCTATGTATACAGACGAATGAAATTTATTTTTCCGCTAGTTTTTTCATGAAAATCTATTTTTGAATAATATTAATAATTCATATGAGTTAGGTTTTCATTAGTTACTAACAAACTAATATATAGCTTGAAACAGCTATTGAATTGGCCTTTGGGGTTCATAAAGACATAGATGAAAGGTCAAAAAATATAAGTAATATATAACTAAAAAAAAGTGAATATTTGTTATGAAATATTTATTATTGTGCGTAAAACAAAATCGGCGTTGTATATTTTATGGCATATTCATACACTGTTTACTTCCTCGTTATTATTTTGTTTCTTCAACCTATATTTAAGTATGGAATATGAGTAAAAAATCCATTTCAGCAACTTACGTAGATAAATTTATTAATCAATTTAGTGTCAAACAAATCATTGAAATGTTTGATCTGATGCCTGATGTGCTTTTTTGGGTAAAAGATGAACGGAACTGTTTTGTTTATGCAAATCAATTCTTTTTGGAGCATATTGGCGTAACCTCATTAGCTCAAATAGTAGGGCTAAGTGATTTTGATTTTTCACCTGCTCATCTTGCTAAGCAATTTAGTGTCGATGATCAGAAAGTGATGCATGGAGAAGTGGTTAATAATCGTTTAGAAATGAACAATACAACAACAGGTGATATCGCTTGGTTTACTACATCTAAACGGCCTTTACTAGATGAGCAAGGAAAACCTATTGGCTCTTATGGTATTTCACGACATTTAGAAAAAACATCTCTAGCACTATCTGGAATGGATGCCTTGAAAGCAC
>Ga0209495_1000877_pt1 | contig 22069 bp, 21 predicted proteins | sample EN1Hudsemesocosm_FD_184629 | JGI IMG/M metagenome (GOLD analysis project Ga0209495, IMG submission 184629) | Methane-oxidizing microbial communities from mesocosms in the Hudson Canyon - EN1E Hudson Canyon (SPAdes) (version 2) | ecosystem: Environmental > Aquatic > Marine > Cold seeps | place... | reverse complement strand
CTGAGTAGCGTAATATTTAAGGCGATACCGTCCACTGGAATAGAAACAGGATACATTCCTTCAAGCTTCGCCCCATTCCAATAGAGTGTCTTTTTCGGACCGGGCACGTTTGAGATAACGACGTTAAACGCTTGCAACTTAGGCGCTAGCCCCGTAACAAGATTTAGCCCCGTTGGTGCCATGGTTAGCGCTGTGTAATTTAGAGCCTCTTCTTGATTCATCGAACTCATTCGTGCTTTCCCTTCTTTTATCGACGCCTTGATAACTTCCAGGCGGTCAGAAGGGTCAGCGATATGAGTGCCCAGATTTGCCAGAATCATGGCTATTTGGTTGCCACCTTCGCTGTTATCTGTTCTAAGAGAAACGGGCACCATAGCAATCAGAGGCTGATCAGGTAATGCATGTTGGCTGATTAAGTAGTTGCGTAAAGCGCTACCGCAAATAGCCATAACAATATCATTAAGTGTGGCATTCATTGCCTTGCAAATTCGTTTGATTCGATCAATAGAATAAGATTGAGCGGCAAAACGACGAGACCCGGTAATGGGTTTGTTTAAAATACACTGCGGCGCCTGGAAAATGGATACAGCATCAGGGTTCTCATTAGCCTGCTGTATGGCTTTATATGCTTCGCGAATCACAGTCGGAATGGTCGCAAGTTGTTTTCCGGCAGAGTCACTTAACTGAGTAAGGCTGCTGATAAGATCGCTTGCTGTAGGCGTTGAAGGTGTGCGCTTTTGTGGTTCCATTGCCCACCAAGGTGGTAAATCCGTAGTGCTAGGGTCTTCTGAAAGCGCCCTAACAGCCATACGCATGGCAGAGATACCATCAATCATAGAGTGGTGAGCTTTGTTATACAGTGCAAATCGACGACCTCGCACTCCTTCTATCAGGTGACATTCCCAAAGGGGTCTTTTACGATCCATCAGGTTACTGTGCTCAGCTGAAATATGCGTTAGAAGCTCTCTGATTCGACCTGGCCGAGGGAGTGCTTCATGACGAAAGTGATGCTCTAAGTCAAAGTGATCATCTTCCTTCCAATAGTAGCTACCAAGCCGACGCACTAAGCGTTGATTAAAGGGTGGCTGTGGCTGAGAATAAGCGCGTAGTGATTCCGCTAGTTCGGTCACGTACTTGGGCCCGGCTCCTTCCGGAAATGAGAAAAGTTGCAAACCGCCTACATGCATGGGTTGCTGGCGTTTTTCCAACCAGAGAAACAGCTGATCTGCTGGAGTGAGCGCTTTCATTTATAATGCTTCCTTTGCTAATTATTATTGTACAACCGTACTATTATTTTCTTGTGATATTGTATCTTTGGATTGTGAATATATCAAAACCTAGATATATAATAGATCTTTTTCGTATACCTGCGGCTAATTAATATGAATGAGTCTCCAGAAAAAACAACTATCGATTCTTCTTTTTCTTATGATGAGTTGCTAGATGCTTTGGTTGAAAAAGGGTATTTCATTGCGGATGATTTCTTATCTCCTGAGTTAACCCGTGCGCTGAGAGAGGATGTACTCAGCTTAAATCAGCAAGGAATGGTTGAGGCAGGAATAGGCCGAGGGGAGCAGTTTCACTTGGATAAAAGCATACGTTCAGATAAAACCCAATGGCTTGATGGCTCTACTGCAGCCCAAAAACAATTTTTAGCGCAGTGTGATGAGCTTAGAACAGAAATAAACAGGCAATTGTTTATGGGACTTTATGATTATGAAGCACATTATGCGGTTTACGAGCCTGGCAGCTTTTATCAAAAACATCTTGATGCTTTTAAGGGGCGTTCAAATCGGGTGTTTACTAATGTTGTTTATTTAAATAATCATTGGGAAGATGGCTGGGGCGGTGAGTTGGCTGTATATGATGAAAATGATCAGTTAGTTGAAAAGGTTTTGCCTAAAGGTGGAAGGGCAATATTTTTTCTGAGTGAGCGCTTTCCCCACGAAGTGCTTAAAACAATGAAGCAGCGCTTAAGTATCGCAGGCTGGTATCGGGTTAATAACAATACTGGCAATCATATTGATCCTACCCATTAATAGCAACCAAGGTATCAAACTGACTAAACTGAGCCTGATATTTTAATACTCTATTTACATAGTTATACGTTTCTCTAGGCGCCTTCACCCAAAGCACCCACTTCATTTCTTCAACTGTACGAGGTGGGTTCTTGGCTAGAATTTTACGCTTAACATTAACGGGCCCCCAGTTATAAGCTGCTAAAACCAGCATTTGCTTTAAATCTGTATTGCTAATATGAGCAAAGTGGTGCTCGTCCAGCAGCTTCAAATAGGCACTACCTAACTGCAAGTTAGTGTATGGATCTTTGAGTTGTTCTACAGTAGGGGTAAAACGTTTCTTATAAAGACGATAATAAGCATCTCGACCGGCTGCAGTAGCAATTATCTGCATTAACCCAACTGCGCCTACATGGCTTTGAATACCTGCACGGAAGCTAGACTCTGCTTTGGCAACGGCATAGATAAGGCTTTCGTCAACTTGTTGCTCCGTCGCGACTCTTCTTATGTGCTTCTCAAAAGGGAATGCATCAGCCACATAGGATGACTCATCCTCATCATTTACAGGGTCGGACCAGGTTTGATATTCTGCAGCCTGCTGGTCTGCATCAATATAATATAAATCGGTTATAGGGGCAGAGCGGAAGCTTTCAACAAGCATCAACTGCTGGTTCAATAATATAGATAGAGAGAACAATGCAGCGGAGAAAGCAATAAAAGCGAGGAGTGTTTGAGGGCTTATACTTTCTTGTTCCTGGGCGATGATTAGCTGCATTTTGTTAACCTCGTCACGTTATTGGTGTGAATTAGATTATCCCTGCTAGTTCACATAAACGCGATATCAAAGTTGTTAACAAATGCAAAATGTAAAATAATACGGGTTCTGGGGGACCAGATTTAAACAAAACATGGACGAATGTACCGCTGAAAAACCTTCAGTGTTGTATGTCAGTTGGTTAAAATATCGGCAATTATGTATATAGATTGATTATCTATAGCTAGACAATAGTTGCTAGAAAATAAAAAAATTACAGCAATCAAGGAATTCACAAATGATGTACGCTTATACCCTACAAGGCCTGAGCCCTGAAAATAATGTTCTTACCGTTAAGAATAATACTGTTGTTGGGCCATTGTTACACCTAGACCTTGCCTTTGTTATGCGCTCTGGCCGAGTTGAAAAAATGTTTTCTCCTGAAGATATTGAAATACTGACCCTAGCAACAGGCCTGGAAGTGACGGCTTCAGCAAGTGGTGAGCAAGAGACTTTAATAGAGTCTACTCCAGATGCTATGACTAAGCTTAGGTTGGTTGCTTAATACATTAATGGCATCGAACTACCCAGTACCGTCCAAATCGTGCGAAGTTTGCTACGAAATCAAAAAAAGCCGGTTTATTGCTCGTGCTGTATTTGCAGATACCCGAGAGCAAGCAATGAATGAGCTTGCTCAAGCTAAAAAAGACTATCCTGATGCTCGGCACCATTGTTGGGCTTATCAATTTGGTAATCCAAAATCTGCAGCTAGTGCGGCCATGTCTGATGATGGTGAGCCTAGCGGCACTGCAGGAAAACCCATCCTTAATGTTCTACAGTACAAAGATGTGGGCGATGTGATGATCATTGTCACTCGGTATTTTGGTGGAATAAAACTGGGTGCTGGTGGCTTGGTTCGTGCGTATTCTGCATCAGCTCAGATGGCTATGGATGAGCTTGAAACTGAGCAGCAAGTAGTTCGTGACTCATTTGAGTTAATGTGTGACTTTAATCATGAACAGCCGATTAGGCATTGGTTGGGGCTACATGACGGGGTCATTGAAAATGTTACTTATGCTAATAAGGTGACTATGAACCTTGCTTTGCCGGGCCTAGAAGAAAATGCTTTTCGTGACTATGTTGCCAGTATTGGTGGTGAAATAATTACTGCTGATTAAGGTTACTCTGACCATTTCAGGCTAATGCCAATAACATAAAGTGGGTCTATATTGTCAGTATAAAAATACTGGCTTTCATTTTTGTTTGACAGGTTTTTGGCTGAAACAAAACCCTTTACTGAATTGTTAAACTGGTGGCTGACGGTGAAGTTAGCGTAAATGGCAGAAGCAAACTTTTTAGTGCCTTTGCTTGGCTCAAGGATAAAGGTGTGGTTGCTCATGTAATAAGCATTAGCGTTAATGTTCCAACGCTCCATAGGCCGCCAGTTAGTGTTAATGCCTCCATAATAGTCTGGAGTGCCTTTATTGTCGGTATCAAATAAAACCAAAGGCTCTGAACGTGTTTCAAACTGATCTTTAACATCGGTATCTTGAGCCGTTAGATAGACGTTCATATCCCAATCTATTTCTTCGTAGTGCCAATCTACTGTAATGCCAAGCTGAGTGGCTTCTGTGGGGAGTGCTTCCCTTAGATTTGTAGTGACGAATTGGTTTCCGTCAAATTCAGTACCTTTGTTAATGACAGCCGTAAAATCTTCAAGTTCACTGTGAAACAACTCGATATCAAGCCAGTTATTGAAGTTAAACTGATGCCGCATACCTAGCTCAAACGTAGTTACAGTTTTAAGATCACCTTCTTTATCCCCCTTAAAATCAAGTCGCTGAGTTGGGTTGTTGGGCCGGGTAAACTGAAGATCCAAGTAACTATCTAACATAAACGGAGAGCTATTAGCTGTTTGTACTGAGGCCCTTAGCAGCGTGTCATGACGCAGTTGATAATTACCTATAACCTGGTAACTAAAATACCCATCCGATGGCGTGTTGTAGTCATCATATCTGAGTGCGACGATGAGCCGATAGTCAGGTGCAGGGAAGTATTCTGTTCTTAATAGATAGCCGGTATTTCGTAGCGTATTCTCACCACCTATAAACGAACCGTCATAGGTTATGTTTTCATAGCTAATCCCGGGGCGAATAATCCATTTTGGCAGACGGTAGTCGTATTCTAAGGATGCCTGATTAATAGCCAGATCATATTTAAAGTCTGAGAACCCTAGTGTTTCCTGGTTTCCCCATTGATGACTGACACGGAACTGAAGGTTGTTGTAGTTAATTTTTGCGTTCACTGCATCAGTATTTGAGTCATTCACTGTAAAAGGTATTGTGCCTGCGTTGAGATGAACTTTTTGCACACGGGAGTCTTGGTGACTAAAACTGAAATCATAAACGAGCATTTCAGAGGGGTCATTGTTTATTGCCAGTGTTACCGCTTTAACCTCTCTTGCTTGCTCGGGGTCAGGATAGACATCAAGCCCAGGAGGGAAATTAATTTCATCGAAGGGCAGGTATTCATCATCAGCAAAGCTGTAGTAAGTTGACTGGTAACGATCTCGCTGGTCAATAAAACCACTTAAGCGAATATGTGATGCTCCAATATTTTGTTCTGCGGCTATATGTCCTTTTTGGGTGCTATGAGTGCCTGCTACTAAATTGGCTTCAGCCTGAGGGTTTCCCTTTGCTCTTTTAGTAATAATATGTATAACCCCATTAACCGCGTTGGGGCCATAAAGCGCACTAGCAGCCCCTCTAATCACTTCAATACGTTCAATATCATCTATGCCTACAGGGAGTGTTTCCCAAAATAGACCACCATCAAAGTAGTTATAGACAGTGCGATTATCGATCATTACCAAGGTGAGCTTGTTGCTCAGGCTTGTCATCGTTCCGCCCGTGGGTGTGTTGTCAAAACCTCTTATATGGACCTCAAACTGACCGTTTGTTTGTTCACGAACAATAACGCCCGGTACTAGCTTTAAGGCTTCCGGAACGGTTAATATGCCAGCTCTTTTGATTTGTTCACCTGAAACAACACTCATTGAAAGGGGGGCACTGAAAATATCTTCCTCCCTTTTTGATGATGAGACAGTAGATATATTACTGATATCTTCTGATACGCCATAAAATAATTCATCAGCCTGCACGTTCAATACTGAAACGTGTGCAGTGATAATGCTACCGATTAAAAATTGGCAAGCAGCATTATCACGCAGGCTCTTTGCAGCCACAATAAATGTAGTCTGTAATCTCTCCATGAGCCTATTCATGACCTTTTATTACTCGTTTATTATTTACAGTATTTACCGAACCGGCATAGAGGTCTGCAATTTTTTGAATGCTGCCATCAGTTTTCATAATTTCAATTTCTTGTGAAAGTACTTGTATTTGAGGCTGGCATTCTGATTTTTTTGAGAAGGCGACATAGAGCGCCTCTCTGGTAAGAGGTTTGGGTAGTGCGACAAGTGCTTTATCTAGCTGGAGCTTTCTTAATTCACTTAAGCCACTGTGTAAGTAGAATATTCCATAGTCTACTCTTTCAGCCGCCACCATTTTGAATAGACTGCTAGTATCGGTTGCATCTTCAATAATAAGGTTCTCAAAAGCGTAGTTATCTACATTCTGACCAAGGCTCATCCCCCTTATTTTTATACCGTTCTTACCAATGAGGTCTTCTAAATTAGTAAATTGAAACTGCTTTTCAGCACGCACAAAAATTCGAAACTCAGAGTAAAAGACAGGGCTGGAAAAAGAAAATATTTTCTCTCGTTCTTTGGTTTTGAGTGCACCGGCAACGATGTCTAGTTTGCCATTTCTTAGATCATAAAGTATGCGTTTCCAGGGTGCTTGGTTATTGAGTTCGGCTTTTATACCTATGCGACTTATTGCTTGAAAAACAATATCACCAATAATGCCGTTATTGCCCATTGTGCCCGGTGGTAGCTCACCTCGATAAAAATAAGGAAACCAGCTATTGGCTCCGTTGACCTGAAATTTCTCACAGGCGTAACCGAGCCCGCTTAGGAGCAGGCTTAATAGAAAAATGAATACTTTAGCGTTACGGGTTCTGAACCATTCCATCTAAGGCCTCATTAGATAAAATAGTAAGTGGAAATTTAGCTCTTCTTCAGTATAGATTGTTTTTTGGGATTCAGTGATAAATGTATGGGCTACAGTATGTAGGACGTTAGTGATAAACTTGAAACTATCTTCTTAACGATGTGGCATTGGTATGTTACCTAAAGGGTTAGCATATAAGAGTCTGGCTTGGCCTGTCAGTGAGCTTAAGTTTTTAACTGATATAACATTTATTGATAGAGTCGGGGAAAGACAGTTCAAACAGACTATTTTTGACGAAGTCTTTTCGGTCATATCTAGTGCTCGTCATTTCATTTTGCTGGATATGTTTCTATATAATTCTTTCAAGCGAGTAAAAATAGAAACCCATAGAAAACTCTCATTAGAGCTTACACAAGCTCTTTTATCAGCAAAAAAAAATTATCCATCCATTCAAATTATTGTTATCACTGACCCAATTAATACCCTCTATGGTGGGCTACTATCAGAACAGTTTGAACAATTAAAAGCGGTAGCCATTGAGGTTGTTGAGACTGACCTTGAGGCACTGTCTGACAGTAACCCTGCATATTCCTTCTTTTGGCGAAGATTCCAAAAAGTATTAAATAATCCGGGGGGAAGATATTTACTCAACCCTTTTGGAGAGGGGCGCGTTGCACTTCGTAGTTATCTGACAATGTTTAATTTTAAGGCAAACCACCGAAAAGTGTTGGTCGCAGATCAGGGTGATCAATGGGTCGGTCTTGTCACCTCGAGTAATCCGCATGATGGCAGTTCAGCACATCACAACCAAGCGGTTAGTTTTAATGGTGCAGCTGCAGTTGATCTTCTGAAGTCTGAAGTTGCAGTATTAGCGTTTTCTACAAAAAACCGACCATTATTACAACAACTACAACAAAGACTTGATAAGTTGGTTGATCAGCAACCAAAGTATGTTAAAGGTGATAAGAGCGAGACAACACTGCAGTTAGTGACTGAAAAACGTATTAAAGAAGTTGTGCTGAAAAGAATTGATCAGTGCAGTGAAAATGAATCAATAGCGTTGGTGATGTTCTATCTGTCTGACAGAGAGGTTATTGAAGCCCTGAAACTAGCACATAAACGAGGTGTTCAAATAAAGCTATTGTTAGACCCCAACAAAGACGCATTTGGATATCCGAAAAACGGTATCCCCAATCGGCAGGTCGCATGGGAGCTATATCAGTGTGGCATTGCTATACGATGGTGTGATACTCACGGGGAACAATGCCACACAAAGATGATGTACGTTTATAGCTCAGCACACAAGCAAGCCACCTTAGTTGCAGGTACAGCTAATTTCACACGGCGTAACCTGGAAAATTTTAATCTGGAAACAGATGTGGTTGTCACTGGCCCTGATACTTCGTTATTTTTTAAGCAGGTGAAAATGTATTTTAATACAATGTGGAATAACACACCCGACATGCAGATAAGTGTCGGCTATAGCCGATATGGTGAAGATTCAGTGATTAAACGAAAACTTTATCAAATAATGGAAGCGACTGGGGTCAGTACTTTTTGATTGTTACAGGCTTAAAACTACTATGCACCACATATTGGTGCATAGTAGAGAGTTAGTTATAAGCCAATATTAGAAAAATTTAATATTAACGTGGACTCATAATATTCGTCACCATCTTCATCTATTTGTGCTTGTAATTGTTCGGTATTGATTACCGAAATGAGAATGCTTGAGTTATTTTCACCGCTTAAAAATAGTGACCCCCCAGGTAAGTATTCAGAGTTATCACATCGGCTGCAAAAAAGTGGACTTTGGGTTGATACGTCGAAATATCCAAGGGTGCTAATATAAATGCGTCCGGAATATGACTCTGTAAATAGAAGATTACCTTCTTCATCCTGGGTGTATGGGCTAATTATAGAAACAAGATTTTCGAAGCGTAAACTTTCAGCCGTATTATTGTCTTTCGTATCAAAATTTACTGAGACTGTCTGTGAGCCCGTTTGGGTGTTAAATTTAATTCTGATTTCACCAGTGACTGTTTCATCAATTGTATCGCTAGATATTCTGAAGTTTTCATAAAATATTTTTGAGTCTGTTGGGAAATCAAAAGTTGAATCATAACTGATAACTTCCATTGTCATCTTACCGTTTATCGTTTCACCATCGTCATCGTTAAAATTAGTGTAGGTTAAAATAACAGTCCCTGTTACTTCCCCATTCGATAGGTCTTCAACATAAAGTGTTCCACTGTTGAGTCCTTGAATAGTTTCAGTGGTTGACTGTGAGCTATAAGTATTTGTTTCACCCTCTATATTTGTCATGCTGGTATAACGAATAGAGCGGTTATTAATCTGTTTTTGAATGGCTGCCGGTAATGGTTTAGATAAAGTTTGTGCCTGAACTGCATCTGATGCAGAGCTGTTTGAGCCGCTGAGTAGAACTCTTGTTAATGTCTCTGCATTGCTTAGGTTAATTTGAACTGGAGTCTTTGCTCCCTGGTACAAGCTAGTATCTTCTTCAGTGTTGTTATCAATACTCTCTGATGATGAGCCACCGCTGCCGCCACCACCACAGCCTGCTAAAACTAAAATAGTAAAAACTATCCCTAAAAGTTTAAATGTTCCTTTATTCATAACATCCTCTACTGCATGTGTTATAACTACTTACCTTAACTAACTTATAAATAGTATTTTTTAGTTGGTCTGATCCATGATTGAACGTACATCCTCTGAAGGCGGAATTGTAACAAAATGTAGTCGTGCTAAATTGATTTAAGGAATGTTTTGGTTGATTAAATTAAGGCAATTTTTCCGGTGCTTTGTGGGTGTGGCAGTTGTTTAATAACGAGCTGGAAAAGCGCTACTTTGATGCATCGGTAAGCCAAATAGCACTTTAGTCATATTAGATAAAACTGCTATCATAAAACCCATAATTAAATAAAAAGGCAGTAGTAATAGCAGGATGCTCGATACTTCAGAAGAAATAGAGACCCCGGAAGGTGTTGATCTGGTGGTGGTGCCTGCGGGTGTCATTGTGCGCTGTCTCGCTTATTTAATTGATTTTTCTATCCGTGCTGTCATCTTTATAGTTTTAGCGATACTTCTAGGCTGGCTGGGTGATTTAGGTGCTGGCGTATTATCTATTTTTGTTTTCTTGCTGGAATGGCTCTACCCCGTTGTATTTGAAGTATTTATCAATGGAGCCACACCAGGTAAAAAATTAATGAAACTGCGGGTTATTCAGGAAGATGGCACTCCGGTTAGGCTTTCCAGTTCAGTGATTCGTAACCTATTGCGTGTAGTTGATTTTTTACCCCTTGGTTATCTCGCCGGTTTAGTGACGATGGTGTTGTCAGGTAACTTTCGTCGATTGGGTGATTTGGCCGCCGAAACGATGGTTGTTTATGACGATAGGGTTGTACATGATGCCAGTGTTGTTCAAGAAGATAGCGCGGATGTTTACTCTATATCAGAGCACTGCCAGCGACGCCCCTTACCTATGCCGTTTAAGTTGTTTGAACAACAGGCGATTATCCAGTTCTCTCAACGAGCGGCTGGTTTGTCTGAAGCTCGTCAGTTGGAGCTGGCTAATATACTTTCGCCTATAGTGAAAGAGACTAATCAACAGGCTGTTGACGCGCTTCATGAAATTTCAAATGAGTTGATAGGTCGGTCTTCAGGTGAGCGGGAGGCCAAGTCATGAAGCAGGAGTTGTTCGAACAAAAAAATAAGACACACTGGCTCTCTTTTACAGCCATGTTAGATGCGCTGGAAGCAAGGCGAAAAAAAGATAAGCTGAACCTGCAGTCAGCAGACTTTCCTGCGAAATATCGCTTAATCTGCCATCATCTATCCATTGCAAAAACACGTGGTTATTCGCCTCAGTTGATTCAGCACTTAAATGAGTTAATGACGCGAGGCCATAGGCAGTTGTATCAATACCGTAGTTTGTTTTTTTATCGTTTTCTGGAATTTATCACAACAGGTTTTCCACAATCCATACGTCAAAATTGGACGTACATTTGGATCGCATCAGCCATTTTCTACCTGCCAGCTATTTTGTTGTTTTTATTGGTTATGGCCTTTCCTGATCTTATATACAATGTGTTTGATCCTCATGATGTGGCGAGATTTGAGTCGATGTATGATCCCACCTCAGACCGCATTGGCCGAGATCGGCAGTCTGATACCGATGTAATGATGTTCGGACATTATATTGCGAACAACATTGGCGTGGCCTTTCGAACCTTTGCCACGGGTTTGTTATTTACATTGGGGAGTCTGTTCTTTCTTTTATATAACGGCATTATTTTTGGCGCACTGGCTAGCCATTTAACCATGCTGGGCTCAGGCGAAACCTTTTATACCTTTGTGGTAGGGCATTGTGCGTTTGAATTGACGGCCATTACTTTCTCCGGTGCAGCAGGCATAAAACTGGGATTTAGTGTGATAGCTCCGGGCTTAAGAACCCGAGTACAAGCGCTTAAAGAAAGTGCGAGGGAATGTGTTTCCATCATGTATGGCGTAATACTCATGTTGCTAATGGCTGCGTTTGTTGAAGCATTTTGGTCATCTAATACTTCTCTAGCGCCTATGATTAAGTACGGCGTGGGAGCGACCCTTTGGGTTCTGGTTATTTTGTATTTTTTCCTTGCTGGAAGGGCTAATGAATCCAGGTCGGTCTTATGAATCCTGACAGTATGGTATTTGTTGCAAAGCCGAGAAAGGGTTATGAAGCGCTTGATCTTGGTTTCATCATGGTTCGTCAGTGGTGGAAAACACTCTATGCATCTTGGTTAGTCGTTACTTTTCCTTTGTTTCTGGTGTTGCTATGGGTTTTTGAAGGCAATGGCATGCCCAGTCTTATTTTATGGTGGTTTAAACCCTTATTTGAACGGATTCATTTGTTCATACTAAGCCGTGCAGTGTTTGGTGAATGCCCAGGTTGGCGAGAATCTGTCAGTGAGTTTCGTCGATATGGGCGGACACAAGTAATTCAATCCCTTACCTGGCGCAGGCTAAGTCCTACTCGTTCCCTTGATCTGGCCGTTATGCAACTTGAAGGTTTAAAAGGCGTGACTCGAACCCAACGGATTAATGTACTCCACCGTGAAAAAACAGGTTCGGTGGCAGGGTGGCTTACGATTATTGGTATTCATATTGAGGCCATTATAGAGTTCTCAATCGTCGCCGCTATTGTGATATTTTTACCTCAGTATATGGATTTGAATGTTTTCTCTGCGCTGGAAGCCCCCTATATAGCAGACAGTCTTTTTTATGTGGCAATGACTTTATTCTCCCCTTTTTATGTTGCTGGTGGTTTTGCACTGTATCTAAATAGACGAACCCTATTAGAAGGTTGGGATATTGAACTTTGTTTCAGACGTTTATTAGGGCGAGTGGGGGGCGTTTTATTAATGACCGTTTTGAGCGCATCATTACTTTTTAATTCTCCATCTCTTATGGCTGAGGAGGGGGGAGGTTACTCCAAAGCGAACGCGAAAACAGATATTCAAAAGGTACTTGAGGGTGGCGACTTTCACCAGCGTAAAACAGAACGTTTACCTAAATTTATAGCTGATTGGGACTATGATCCCGATAAAGATGAAAAACAAACCAGTATGAATATGCCTGAATGGCTGAAAGAACTCGTAAAATTTATTGCTGCGTCAATAGAAACCATTCTTTGGTTAGCCTTGGCTGGGGCTATTCTCCTGCTTATTTATCGTTATCGAAATACCCTTGTTTCGTTTACCTTACCGAAACGACAGCAAAAAATTAATGCTGTGCCTGACACATTGTTTGACCTTGAAGTATCTAAAGCATCACTGCCAGATGATATTCCTGCGGCTGTATTGGCTTTATGGGCTAAGAATCAGCAAAGAGAAGCCACTAGCTTGCTTTATAGAGGCACCTTATCTCGTTTAATTTACCAATATAAGTTGAGCTTTAAACAAGGAGATACAGAGCGAGATTGTATCCATTTGGTTCGTAAACATACAGAAAAGGCCGTTATTCATTATTTCACACAATTAACGGCAGCTTGGGAGTTGATGGCCTATGGGCACAAGCTGCCTCAGTATGAGGAAATCTCATTACTCTGTAATACATGGCCTTCATTGTTCTCTGATGACTCTGTAGATGAGGGCTCCCATGACAGCGCGTAAGTTTTGGTGGCTGCTTACTAGCACCTTAGTCATTGTTGCTGGTGCCGCCTGGTTCTATCAATACATAGAGTGGGTTGAAAAAGAGATTGATCTGGGCCCTACGGCAGAAGCTAAAAAAGAGCCTTTTCTGGCTGCTAAGCGCTATTTTGAAAGATTAGATATTGAGGTAGAACTAAGAGGTAATTTTCGCCAGTTGGACAAAGGTATTGATGTTGCTGGTCTTGGAGACCTGAGTTATAAAGATGTGGTAATTTTGGTTGATGCTTATGGCTCATTATCACCCAAACGAGCTAATGATCTACTTGACTGGGTTGAGCGTGGAGGGCAGTTAATTGTCTCAGCAAGTAACCCATTTATTGATAACGTATTGAGTATTAATGATCCCCTCTTTGAAAAATTCAATATTACCTTAGAAGAAAGTGAAAATGGTTCAAGAGATTCAGAATCAATTGAGCAACTCAGTACCCTTGGCAATATGGTGGGACTTGAGCAATTTGATGCTTGTAACTTATTAACGGCTCAAGCAGAGTTTACTTTTGCTGACGATTCCGAAACGGTTCAGGCTGACTTTCTTTCACCTATCCGCCTTATGGTTGATGACTTTGAAAGTAGTAAAGGCGTTATCGGTGATGATGGAGGCTTTATCCTTCAATATGATCACGGAGACGGCCTGATTAGCTATATGAGTCATCTAGATTTCTGGAAAAACACCACCATTGGCTGCTTAGATCATGCTTATATTCTTTGGCAGCTGGCATCAGTCAATGGCAAAGTCTGGTTCCTTTATAATCGAGATGCACCAAGCCTGAGTTCACTATTATGGCAGCATTATCATTACTTTGTGACAGCTCTATTTGTATTGATTATGAGTTGGCTATGGCGCAGGAATAATCGGTTTGGGCCGATAAGGTCGGTATCAGACTTATCTACAAGGCGCTTAATGGAGCATATTGAAGCCAGCGCCCGTTTTAACTGGAAGCACAACCACGGTCGTCAACTTATTAAAGTGTTGCGAGATGACATTGAACGACGTATTGAAAAACACCATCCAGGTTATACAAAGAAATCCGTTAAAAATCAGGCTGAAATTTTAGCAAAACAAGTTCAGGTAGACCTTAGCCAAATTGAGAAGGCAATGTTAGCAGACTCAAGTACTAATCCAGAAAATTTTGCAGAGACCGTAGGCCTGCTAAAGAAGATTAAGGAACGATTATGACAAGTAATATGACGTTATCCCAAGGTTATGAAACGGTAAATCGTATTCGATCTGAAGTACAAAAGGCGATGGTTGGTCAGGATGAAGTGGTCGATCAAACCCTTATTGCCCTGATGGCAGGAGGTCATGTTCTTATTGAAGGTGTACCTGGCTTGGGGAAAACTTTGCTGGTGCGAGCCTTGGCTAGCGCTTTTACGGGTAAATTTTCACGTATTCAGTTTACCCCAGATCTAATGCCCAGTGATGTTACAGGTCATTCAATTTACAACATGAATAGCCAAACCTTCAAAGTAAGAAAAGGCCCGGTGTTCACCAACTTGTTACTAGCTGATGAAATTAATCGGGCACCCGCTAAAACCCAAGCCGCTTTGTTAGAGGTGATGCAAGAGAACCAGGTGACGATTGATGGTCGGGCATTTGACGTAGGTAAGCCCTTTATGGTGCTGGCTACCCAGAACCCCATAGAGCAAGAAGGTACGTATCCTTTGCCTGAAGCTGAGCTAGATCGGTTTATGATGAAACTGTATATTCAGTTTCCAAGTGAAGAAAATGAAGTGGCTATCGTTAACAGCCAAACCTCAGCAAGTCAGGCTGAAGGTGATTATCTTGATTGTGTATCAGGTATTACCTCCCCTGAGGAAATCAGAGCGATTCAGCGTCTTGTTTATCACGTTACAGCAGACAATGAAGTAGTTGACTACGCCGTAAGAATTACCCGGGCAACCAGGGATTGGCCAGGCATCGCTCGTGGCGCAGGGCCTCGTGGCAGTATTAACCTAATTCAAACTGCAAAAGCCTATGCCTTGTTGAATAACCGAGACTTCGTGACTCCCTCAGATATTAAAGGAGTGGCTCTGCCTGTGCTTCGACATAGACTGTTATTGCATGTTGATATGGAAATTGAAGGGGTAAGTATTGATCGAATACTCAGCGAGTTACTCGATGATGTAAACGCCCCGAGACAGTAACACGATGAAAATTCACAGCATTCGACCAGGCTCAGTTGCCTTGATTTGTTTGACGGTGTTAGCTCTAGTGGTTTTTTCTCTAGAGCTATCCAGTCAGCTGTTTGGCTTGGGTTTTGATATCACCAGAACCGTTAGTTTGGTGCTGTTTTCTGGTTTTGGTTTTGTCGCGTTGGCTGATTTAATCCTTTCGTGGCCTACGCCAAATTTATGTGTGGAAAGAGCGTTAAGTAGTAACTTATCACTTGATCAATGGGTCGATGTAAAGCTAACGGTTCATCATGACTTAAGAAAGACTACTCACATTAAGCTATATGACTGGGTGCCAAGGCAGTGTGAATTTGAACAACTTCCGCTACAAGTGGAGCTTAGACCTAGCCAGCAAAGCACTATTCAATACCGAATGAAGCCTGTAGTTCGTGGTCCCATCGTTTTTGAGCGAATAGCACTACAGATTAAATCTTGGTTGAAACTCTGGGAAATACAACGATACTCGCCAGTAGAGACACACGCTAAAGTGTTTCCAAATTTCCGTGCCATAGAAGGTTACCAGCTTTTAGCCACAGATAATCACAGCAGCCAGTTTGGTATTAAACAGAAACAGCGGCGCGGGGAGGGCATGGAGTTTCACCAGTTGCGTGACTACCGCGCTGGGGATTCAATACGCCAAATAGACTGGAAAGCGACATCACGTCGTCAGAAAATTACTTCTCGGGAGTATCAGGACGAGCGTGACCAACAGATTATTCTAATGCTGGATAGCGGCCGAAGAATGTTGACCCAAGACGGGTCGACCAGTCATTTTGACCACTGTTTAAACTGCATGTTAATGCTTTCTTATGTGGCCTTACGCCAAGGTGATGCGGTTGAAATGATGAGCTTTGGTGGGGGTATTCGCTGGACTTCATCTATTAAGGGTGTGGGTAACATTTCTAAAATACTGAATCAGTTTTATGATTTGTATCCAAAGAAAGAGGCTGTAGATTACATAGGGGCGGCTCAGGCATTGATGAAAAAGCAATCAAAGCGCTCTCTTATTGTATTAACCACCAATCTGCGTGACGAAGGGATTGATGACTTGCTGCCTGCCATAAGATTGTTACAAAAACGACACTTGGTGTTAGTAGCAAATTTGAGGGAAGAAGCGCTAGATAAGGCTCAGCTTGAGCCCATTGATGATTTTGATGGCGCCTTACGATACAGCGGAGTGATAGATTACATGATTCAACGCCAAAAGGTTTGTGACAGGCTTAGAGCCGAAGGAGTGTTCTTACTTGATAGTTCACCAAAAGACCTGACCGTACAGGTGATTAATAGCTACATGGATATTAAAAAGGCAGGCTACTTGTAAAACCCTCGCTCCACTCTAGATCTTTTCATGTAAAATCATAACACTTGCCTATAATTAGTCAGGGAAGAATCAGTATTAAGAAAATAGTCAAAACAAAACATTAAGGAGAATGTTGTGCAAGAGAATAACCCCTATCAAGCCCCCATTGCAGATGTATCTGTTGAGTCTGAGGTGCAGCTTGAGCTACAAGGGCCTGTTTCAAATTCATTTGGACAAGGTTGGCGTTGGTTTGCGGATGCCTTTGGTTTGTTTAAGCTGAATGCCGGTATGTGGATCGGCATGTTCATCGTTTACATGATCATTATGATGGTCGGCTCGATGATCCCATTTGCTAATATGCTAATGGGGTTCATAGCCCCCGTTTTTACGGCAGGGTTTATGGTGGCTTGCTATAAAGCTGACACGCAAGGTAGTGCCCAGTTTTCAGATATGTTTGCTGGTTTCAAGCAACAGTTCGGCACCCTAATCCGCCTTGGTTTATTGTACATACTTTTCTCCTTGGTCATTTTAGCCATACTGGGAGTTATTATTTATGTTATGGCGGGCGCAGATATTCTGGCAGCGTTTGGCTCTATGGCTTCGAATACTTCAACGCCTGAAGATATTCAGACTGTAATGCCTATGCTGCTTATCGTTATATTAATAGGCATGCTATTTTGGACTCCGCTCATTATGGCTATCTGGTTTGCACCTGCACTCATCATTCTTAATGAGCAAGGCCCTTGGAATGCGATGGTATTGAGCGTTAAAGGGAGTTTGAAAAATATCTTGCCCTTCTTACTGTACGGTATGCTATTTATGGTGTTTGGTATCTTAGCAATGATCCCTATTGGCCTAGGTTGGCTGGTGCTTGGTCCCATGATTTATATTTCAATCTATACTGCGTATAAGAAAATATATTTGGCATCATAAGAGCCGCAGCCCCCTTCAAGCAGGGGGCTTTAAGGTTTCCAAAATGGCTTCTGAACTTCATTTATAGCATCACTTCGGCTTACGCCAATGTCCTTTAACAGATATGGGCTAAGTTGAGTTAACGCTTTGCGTTGACGAGATCTCTCTTTCCAAATATCTAGTTGACTTCTCAGTATTGAAAACCAGTCTTTTAATTGGGTTAACGACTTGTTGGATAATAATTGCATGATGTTTCCTCTTGTTGTCTGCTAACTATTAAAAACCTTGCCGCTTTATCTATCCAATCGTAACTTTGGATTGCTGTCATTTGAAATTTCGATGGCACTCTGAGGCATAATCGGGTTCAATAAAACGATTGATGAGGAGCATGTCGGATGGAATTGAATCAACTCAAAACATTTGTAACCGTCGCAGAAGAGCAGCATCTGACGAGAGCTGCTGAGCGTTTATATACCAGTCAGCCAGCTGTTAGTGCGCAACTTAAGGCGCTGGAGGAATCGCTTGGTGTCGTGTTGTTTGATCGTACGCCAAAGGGAATGAAGTTGACTCCATCAGGAGAGAAATTACTTATTGAGGCTCAAGCTGCTTTAGAGGCCGCGAGCAGAGTTATGTCACAAGCAAAAGCTATTCAAGGCGCAGTAATTGGTAGTCTATCAGTAGGCGTTAATTCAGATTTTTCGTTTTTGCGGATTCCGGAGTTACTTGCCGATGTTTCTGAACGCTACCCGAATATGCAGCTTTCGTTTATCAATGGCATGTCGCCTGATATTTTATTAGATATTCGGAAAGGTAAATTAGATAGCGGATTTTTCTTTGGGCCATCATCAACGACAGACATTCACTCTATACAACTTGCTGACATTGAAACCGCTATCGTAGCACCAGTAGGCTGGTCCAACAAAGTGATAGGTGCCTCGCTAGAAGAGCTAGCGTCTTTACCTTGGGTTTATACCACTGATCGGTGTCCTTTCTATCACCTTATAGAAGCGCTATTTAGTGATTTGAATGTGGAGCCAAAGAAGGCGGTGTTTGTTGACAATGAAGATGCCATCAGGGAGCTTGTTAAAGCAGGTTCAGGTATTGCTTTACTGCGTTTTGATGATGCTGAACGGGCTGAAACTGAAGGTTGGGGTGTTCGGTGGGACGCAGACTCCCCCTCTTTATCATTGAGTATCGCCGCTCAATCTCGACGTGCTCAAGAGCCGATTATTCAGGCATGGTTTGATGCCTTATTGAAAGCTTGGCCGGTAGATATTATGGATGAGAACAACCAAAAAGTGGGTTAAAGTGAAATGTACTTGTTTCCCCCACTGGTTAACCATCGCTGCCAGTTAATTTCCATCCCCATAATGTCACCGACATAATTTTCATTAACCAAGTACAGGCTACGCTTTTTATTTCCCCGTTTATATTCATGAAGAACTCTGGATATAAAGCTGCGACCCGTGTTTGAGGAAAGTAGAAAATAGACAAGCTCACCTGACTGGGCTTGTAAGATAAAGTTTGATTTAGCACTGAACTTACGCCATTCACCATTTTGTAAATCTAAAAGCTGTCTAAGTGACAGGAGGTTTTGCTGGCGGTTCACTTGTTGACTGTTTGCAGAATGACGATGAATAACAAGAGACTTGCCATCAGCAACCAGCGTTTCCATTTGCTCTGCTAAACCTTCATTCAGCCAGGTGGGGGTGCTCGGCACTATCGAATCTATAATCGCGTGGCTTGCTTCATGTTTTATGGTTTCAAGGGTATCGTTTCGGTCTTCCCTGATATAAACGACTATCTGATGCCCCTTTCGAATATACATTCCTTTAGACGGGCTTGGTTCTCGACCTAGTAGTTGTCTTAAATGCTGGTAATAATTGTCTCTGTTGCTTTCAATGCGTATTTTTACAGGGACTGTTTTATAAAAATCAAAATATAGTGTTTGATCATAAAACTGATAAACATTGTTTACGTCACGCTGAATTCTTTCTACTTCGTCTTGGCTTAATTCCACATCAACCAAATTAACGCTGATATCGAATCGTTTCCAGGTGGATTTATGAATATCTGGTTTTACTGTGGTTTGATTATATTTCTTACTTTTCTTATCGCTAAAGTGAACTTTGCCACTTTCATCGACCCAGCGATATATTTCTGCTTGAACTGAACCCGTAATAAAGGCCCAGCTCAAGGCTATTAGAATACAAAACAAACGCATGTGTTAATCACCCCAAGAATGTACTACGTTATAAGAGTAGCACTTCTGAAGCGTACTTATATTCAGTAAAATTCACGAACGCTTGGCAACAGCGGATTTTATGAGCTGATCAATAGAGAGTTTCCCAGGCCCATAGGCAATAAGTACCAATAACATAGCACCCCAAAAATAATGATCGTTAACACCACCTGGGCTAATATCAGGGTAAGAAATGGCAGCAACAATATTCAATATGAAAAGCGCAACAGCACTAAACCTGCCAGCTAAACCGATCAGTAATAATATGGGGAATAGCAGCTCTGCACCGGTGGCTAAAAATGCGGCCATTTTAAAATCGATAAGCGGTACGGCATACTCATATTCAAATAGCATCAAGGTGGTATCCCAAGACTTAATCTTGGTGAGGCCTGACATAAAAAATACTTTGGCTACCCAGAATCTAAAGAGTAAGTTGAGGGCAGGCTGTAGATAATCAACCCATCGTGTTGCTATCAAATAGAGTGTGATAAAACTTTTCTTTTTGTTTGGTTCGGCAAGGCTTTCATTGGCCTCAAGTATCGCTGAATTTGACATTTGTGGTTTCCTTTTAGGGTGTTAAATAGGTTTAGTTGAAATCAACAATCCAGCCCTGATCAATTGCTGAGGAAAAAAGCTCAGAAATGTCTTCATTAGGGTGGGATTGTAAAAACTGTTCGATAGCCTGTGAAAAACAGGCAGACTGCTCAAGCTGCTGAAGAAAACCCCATTCACTTTTAGAAAGACTATCAATTCGCATTCCGTAACCCTGTCGCCAAATTAAGAAGTAATAGTCGCCATTAATAAGCTCTACTGCCTCGTTTTTGCTATTGTCTTGGTTGGCCTCCCAAATACGATGTACCGGCCAGGGAGACCGAAGCAATCGGCTGGCATAAGGGCGCTTGAACTTTAGTTCAAGGTGTTGTTCGGGGGACATCAACCTTAATTGTTCCAGGTTTAATGGTGTATCGTCAGTTTCGTTAAATACTTCATGCCAAAACCACTCCAGCCGTGCTACGTCAGTCATGTAGGGGTAGTTTTCTAAAGGAGTAAAAAATTCAATAAAATCTGAAAAATTGCTGCTATATTCGGCGATATTTGATGATCTTGACGGATATTTATTAATGTATTGTCTGGATAATCCTTCAAAAGCCTGCTCTCCGAGCAGTTTGTTCATTACGGGGTAGATATCTTGCAAAGCTTGTAATAACCCCCCTCTAACGCTCCCTCGATAACTTGCTAAACAATCATAAGCGGAACGTTTGTGTGATGGTTTGATGAATTCTTCTGCGTTGCTTTCTTGTATGTCATCTTTTTTTGCGACAGAGTACATCGCGTCCATAAATAGACTTTGAATTTCACGCAACCGCATCGAACTGCTCCAGAACTAGTGCCGCCTTTTTTGCCTCTAGTTGTAATATATCGAAGGAAGGAATATTAGTATCCCACTCGAGAAGTGTTGCTACTGGGCCTATCATTTCAATGGCCTGTTCATACAGTTCCCATACAGGGGGGTGAACGACACCTCCATGGGTATCGAGAAGATGAGTACCTACATCTTCGTAACCGGCCAAATGAATTTCTTTGATGCGTTCATGAGGTAATGCCTGCAGATAAACCAGCGGGTCAAATTGGTGATTTTGAGCACTTACGTAAATATTGTTAACGTCACAGAGTAAGTTGCAGTCTGCCAGTCTTACTACTTCAGATAAGAATTCCCACTCGGTCATTTCGTCAGATTGGTAGGTTACATAGCTTGAAACATTTTCTACTAAAATACGCTGGCCGAGAGCATCTTGTACCTGCTTAATACGGTCTACTATGTGAACTAGCGCCTCTTGCGAATAGGGAATAGGGAATAAATCGTTACCATGTATGCCGTCAATAGATGACCAGCAAAGATGGTCTGAAACCAGCCGTGGCTGGAAGCGTTGAATAAGGTGTTTTAGTTTTTTAATATAGTCTTGATCTAATGGGTCTAACGAACCTAGTGAGAGGCCTACTCCGTGCAATGTTATTGGGTAGTGCTCTCTTACTTGTTCCAAATAGTGCAGAGGAAGGCCTCCATTTCCCATGTAGTTATCGGTTAATGCCTCAAACCATGGAACATCAGGAAGCGTTTCCAATATCGTCTGGTAGTGAACTGAGCGCAGCCCAATCCCTGCGCCACACAAAGAGATGGCGTGACTAGTCCCTTGAGTGAGGGTAGATGACATATGGAAAACTCCCTGCTGAATACGAATCCTAAGAATATTTTTTAGACCCTTATCTTTATCAGATATTAGCCTTTAACGGTAGCGCCTACGATTTTGTTGCAAGTACCGGTTGGAACGTATATCCACTCTTCTGCATCGCCATCAACAGAGGCCTGACCTGCACAGCTATGCTTGCT
>Ga0209495_1000870_pt1 | contig 22166 bp, 18 predicted proteins | sample EN1Hudsemesocosm_FD_184629 | JGI IMG/M metagenome (GOLD analysis project Ga0209495, IMG submission 184629) | Methane-oxidizing microbial communities from mesocosms in the Hudson Canyon - EN1E Hudson Canyon (SPAdes) (version 2) | ecosystem: Environmental > Aquatic > Marine > Cold seeps | place... | reverse complement strand
CCTGTTGCCGATACCTTAATGATTGAACCGACAGAAAGTGAGAATAAAACTGAAATTGATCGGTTTTGTGATGCTTTAATCGCAATCCGTCAAGAAATCAGCGATATAGAAACCGGAAAAGCAGATACTCAGAATAATGTATTACACAATGCGCCCCATACACATCAATTGTTATTAAAAGAACAGTGGGACCACCCTTATTCAAAACAGCAAGCCTTTTTCCCTGACGAACGACAGCATAACGATAAATACTGGCCACCTGTAGGACGTATTGATAATGTATACGGAGATAGACATGTTTTTTGTAGCTGCCCTGTTTTATCAAATGATGACGAGTTTTTACCATGAAGGTCGAGAAAAATTAACTTAGGGAGCTGGAAATAAATAATCATCCATTATTGGGCAGGGTTTTTGTTTGTCTTCAGCCGTGTAGCAAGAGGCGCATAGCAGGCTACGCAACTGTTTTTCTAACACGTCTGTGGAGTCAAAAGACTAGTCAGGCTCGGGTATTATTGGATTCTTGTTCCTTAAGGCAACTCGCAACAAAAAATCTGCGCAATCTGGGTGGGTTATTTATTGCCAGCTGCCTAACACGCTCAATATCAAAGACTGATAGCAAACTAACAGCTTAGGGAGCTGGAAATGAATAATCGTCCATTATTGGGCAGGGTTTTTGTTTGTCTTCAGTCGTGTAGCAAGAGGCGCATAGCAGGCTACGCAACTTTGCTACACGACTGAAGGCGGACAAAAAGACCAGCAAGATTGGATGATTATTTGTTTCCATCTCCCTTATTGCTACGAGTGCGAATAAATTCACACCTGCAATCGTCACCTTTACAAAAGTAGCTTTTTAAATTCATCAAAAGGAACTGGACGACTAAATAAATAACCTTGCGCTATATCACATTTCTTCGTTGTTAAAAACTCCAGCTGAGCTTCTGTCTCCACCCCTTCTGCAATCACTTTTATCCCCAACGCATGTGCCATTGCTATCGCAGCGGAAACCAAGGCTTGATCACTCGGATTGGACATCATCTCTCTAATGAAAGACTGGTCTACCTTAATAATATCAAAAGGAAACTTACGCAAATAACTCAGAGATGAATAGCCAGTGCCAAAGTCATCCATAGATAAACCAATGCCTTGTTCTCGAAATATTTGCAAAACCTCTTTAATAATTTCCTGATTATCCAGCAACAAACCTTCAGTAACTTCCAATTCAAGCTGCGTGGAGGCAAACCCCGTTTTCTCTAAAATACCCTTAACGAGCCCAGGAAAATCACCGCGACGAAATTGCTGTGGAGAAACATTAATAGCCAAAGAAAGCGCCTGTCCTTGTGCACCGAACAAGTCTTTAAATTGTTTACAACCCTGATTAAGAACAAATAGTCCAATTTCTTCAATCATGCTACTTTGTTCTGCCAGACCGATGAACTCATCAGGCGGAACATTGCCTAATTCGACATTATTCCAGCGTAATAACGCTTCAGCACCAATGATTTTCCTTGTTGCGATATCGATCAGAGGCTGGTAATAAACCGTTAATTCATTATTCTGTAATGCATGTCGCAAATGGTATTCCATGGTTATGCGTCGTTTGACATTATGATTCATCTGCTCATTAAACAAATGATAACTATTCCTGCCGGCCTCTTTAGACTGATACATAGCAGTATCCGCATTCGTTAATAGCTGTTTGTAATCTTCACTATCATCGGGGCTAAAAGCAATTCCAATACTGACAGTTGTAACCACCTCCATACCTGATAGCATCCGGGGTAGTGAAAACAATCGTATGATATTTTCAGCCACTTTTTTCGCATCATCAATTTGTTCCAGACCCGGCAGGATAATAACAAACTCATCGCCCCCTAATCTACCTACCGTGTCTACCTTACGGACACATTGTTTAAACCGTACCGCCGTATCAATCAACAATTGATCTCCTGCATCATGGCCTAAGGTATCATTAATTTTTTTAAACTTATCGAGGTCTATAAATAACAATGCGGTTTTAAGTTGGTTACGAACATCCTGGGCAATGGCGTATCTCAATCTATCCATACTAAGACTGCGGTTTGGTAGCTTAGTCAGCCCATCGTACAAAGCCTGATGTAAAATAAGTTGTTCACTGTTTCTTATTTGTAATTGATTTTTTACACGGACTTTAACGGTTGCTGGTCGCACCGGTTTGGTTAAATAATCAGCCGCGCCAATTTTAAACCCCAGCTCCTGGTCCTCATCCTGATCTTTTCCCGTCACAAAAATAATAGGGATATCACGGGTATCAGGATCAGCTTTTAATTCACGGCATACTTGATAACCATCCATCCCCGGCATTGATACATCCAGCAAAATAATATCGGGCGTTTGAGTTCGCGCGATTGCGATTCCTGTTTCACCATTCAACGCAAACAATACCCTATTTTCTTCAGCAAGGATTTGGTTCAATATTTCAATACTATCTGGTACATCGTCCACTACCAATACCGTGGGTTTTTCTACTGATTCAAACATCTGTATCTGTCATTAAAGAATTATTCATTTTTATTCAAACCGCCCTTGGTAGAGATTCATTCTGTGTATACAGCCCCATGTTATCAACTTATGACACATACCAGAGCCGGTAGGCTCACTATTGGCATAACCTGCCACTCATACTTCCCGCAGCTTATTTTGCTCGGGTGCAGAAGTTAATAATATTGGTATCAAAATTCTTTCAGCACTCCTAATGCTTTAGCATAATCTAGTCTAGCGATATATTCACCGATCACTTTTAAAGCCTCTGAATCAATTTTATCACTATCCATATTTCTGAGCCTTTCGAATTCTCCGCCAGCCCGGAGGTCATTATTTTCTAGGAGACCTGCTAGTTCTTGCAATACTGAGTCAACTTCTTCCTCCGATAACTCAGGCGGGTCAGATTCAATTATTTCATCCGCTGTTAATGCCAAAGCCTCAATCGACTCAACAACCTGTGCAAACCGTCGCTCAACCAAGGTTAGCATTTCAGCATCACTGTTTCCCTTAATCAATAATTGTTGTAACGATTTACAGGCTAATCGCAACGGCACCATGGATAAATTCCCAGCAGAACCTGCCAGCATATGAGCCAGTTTAGCCGCCGCATCATACTGCTGGTTTTCTATTGCCTGCCATAAAGATGTTAAAACAGTCTGGTACTGCGTCGGGAACTCAGTTAGCAACTTACAATACAGTTTTTGATTACCCATCACACGTTGCAAACCTTCTTTCAGCTCAATTCCAGGCACTTGATCCGGTAAATGGGTTGCAAATTCATCCATCACTTGAGAGTCAATTAAGGTAGATATTCCTAAGCACTTACTTAACTCGGCTAACATAAGAGCCACATCGACCGGCTTAGAAATATGCGCATTCATTCCCACAACTCGGCACTTTTGTCGCTCTTCTTCCAATGCATGTGCAGTCATCGCAATAATAGGCAACTGGTCTTTATCTGCTATTTGACGAATTAACCGTGTTGCTTCATGACCGTCCATAACGGGCATTTGTATATCCATTAAAATAGCATCAAAAACAGATGCGTCTTTTTTAATTAACTCTACAGCCAGTTTGCCATTCTCAACTGATTCCACCACAAAGCCATTTCTAATTAATATTTCTGTCGCAATCTGGCGGTTAACAGGTTGATCCTCTACGACTAAAATACGTCTTCCTTCCCCATTTATTCGAGTTGTTTTGGTTTGCTCATTAATGGCTTTCCGCCAATGTGCCTTAGGTAACTGTTTACCCATTGTCTGCATAATACAATCATATAATATTGAGGCATTAACCGGTTTATGCAAATAACTATGTATACCTGCATCACTTGCCTGAACCATAACCCGCTCTTTCTCAAAAGCACTCACTAAAATAATAAGTGGAGAGTTAGGCAATTTTAATTTATGCGTAATCAGCGTCGCGGTTTCAATTCCATTCATCTCTGGCATCATCCAGTCCAGCAGAATCAAATCAAACTTTTGTTCATTGTTGGGTTGTTCCAATAAGTTGATAGCTTCCATCCCTGAATTTACCTTGACACAATGAAAACTTAATTCTTCCAGAATAGCACCTAAAACCTCCCTAGAAGTATAGTTATCATCAACAACCAATACGTTTAGTTTGCGTAAATCAGCAGGAATGGTAAATGATTTATATTTATCCTGAGCTTGTAAGCCCAACTGAACCGTAAAAGAAAACTCAGAGCCGACACCAATCGTACTTTTTACATTAAGTTCCCCATGCATTGCTTCAACCAAATATTTGCTAATAGCCAATCCTAATCCTGTTCCACCATACCGCCTTGTCGTACTGCTATCGGCTTGTTTAAATGCTTCAAATAAACTGCCTACTTGAGTTGCATCCATACCAATACCGGTATCTGTAATACCAATTGCCAATATTGCGGTCTCTGCCTGAATCTTTTCAATCACAATACGAACAATCACTTCCCCTTGATCACAAAATTTAATAGCATTACCGACTAAATTAATCAGCACCTGAGTTAAACGAGTAGGATCTCCAATCAACAAACGAGGTATTTCCAAAGGCATATCGTATAGTAATTCAATACCTTTGCTTTCAGCTTGCTGCATGACGAAATCAGTCACACTATCCAACACTTTATCTAAATCAAAGGAGACTGATTCCAGCTCCAATTTGCCAGCCTCAATTTTAGAAAAATCCAGCAGATCATTAATGATGCTCGTTACATGACTCATTGAACAGTGAATTGTCTCAATATATTCTGCTTGTTTTTCCGTTAATTGTGTTTGTTTAAGTAAGTAACTCATCCCTGTAACCGCATTAAGTGGCGTGCGAATTTCATGACTCATATTTGCTAAAAATTCTGATTTCGCTCGACTGGCGTGTTCCGCTGTTTGTCGAGCCGACTCCACATCTTGCATCATGTTAAGTGCAGCTTTTCTGGCTAAACTTAACTCCATAACCCTTTTTTCCAGTTCATCATGAATTAATGTTCGTTCCGTAACATCAAGCATAGTCCCCATAGATTTAAGTGAGCCACCTTGCTCATCATATGTCGTTTCACAACGCTCATTGACATACTTAACCCGCTCATCTTGCATTAATAACCGGTATTCAATATCATACTGTGTTCGATTTTTAACCGATTGAATAAAAGCCTGATTAACCCACTCTCGATCTTCAGGATGAATACAGTCAACAAACGTTTGATAGCTTGCATCAAATTGCTCATGATCAATCTCAAAAATGTGATAGACCACATCTGACCAGCTTAACTTCTGAGTCGTATGATCTAACTCCCAGCTACCTAAGTGTGATATTTGCTGTGCCAGTGCCAAGCCTCTTTCGCTTTTTATTAATTCAATTTCGGCTTGTTTAGCGGTAGTAATATCCAAAATACAGACAGGAATAAGACTAAAACCCTCTCTCGTTTCAGGAATAGAGAAAGAAATAATTGCATCAATAGACTGCCCTGTGAATGATTGGAAATTTATCTCAGACTTAAAACTGGCTTTTCCATTCCAAATGGCATTAACTTCTTCTCTAAAAACAGCCAAAGCCTTATCACCAAAACTATTACCAATATTAGACAAAAGTTCTTGCTCAGCTTTTACATTAAAAAGTTTCAAGGTAGCTTTATTAACATGGACTACTTTCACCTTGTTAAGCGTCTCTTTTACAAACCCGGGATGAGTCTGTAGATAACCCTGAAGGTCTGTTATGCCTTTTTCACGAAGTTGTTGCAAACTATCATAAACAGCAGACATATCTTCATTCCAAATGGATATCTCAGCCTCTTCAAATAGTTGCCTAAAATCATATTCACTTTTTCTAAGTGCCTGTTCAATTTTTTTTCGCTCGATCACTTCCTTTTTTAAGTAATTATTAGCATGCGCAGTGCGTAAAACACTCAGAAACATAAAAACAAAGAACACCAGTATGCCTATTATTTCGTAAGCATATCGATAGAGCGTGACTCTAAGACTTATTGGTTGTGGCTTATAAGGTCCCAGTCTCGTCTCACGAAACAAGTCAGCAACGGTGCTGTAGTTACCGAAAATAGTCCACCCATATATTTTGGCTGCCTTCGCCGCCGCATCATTAACAGAAAGTTCCAATAAAGCCTGTAACACCTGAACAGAAACATCAACTGAAGTGCCCGTTACCACAGCGATAGGCCATTCAGGATAAAGCCGTGTGCTTAATAAATAGGGATAATCAGCAGATATCTTTTTATCAATAATTTTAATTTGTTCAAACCTGAGCAGCCCTTCATCCACCAAACCTTCAATTAAATCAGAACGTACAAAACCCACATCCGCATCGCCTGCCAAAATGGCTAAAACAACTTTTCTATGACTTTTCAACTCAACAATTTGTGAATCCACACGCAAATCCACCCCTGCAGCCACTGCTTCTCGCAGATGTACTTGCCAGCCCCCCAGGCTAGAGGTTGATGGAATCAAGATTGTTTTGCCTGCCAGATCCGAATAATAATTAATCGCATGCTTTTCGGCCTTAGAAAATGCAACACCTCCAAATTGATCCAAAACACCTTCTGAACTGGACATCCGCCGAGTTGCTAAACGAGAGATATGTCCACCTAGCTCTAACTCAATATAATGTCCAGGATTAGTAATCACAAAATCCAGTTGTCTATTAATAACTGCCTGAGTCAGTTCATTACCTTTATAACCAAGCGGAATGATCTTAAATTTTAATGGAGCAAGTTGCTGATTAAGATAGAACTCGTGTGCTTTCCAGCTTTTTATTGCGGCTTCTTTACCTTTATAAGCCAGCACACCAATTTTATAAGTCCTATCAGTCTGGTTTGTTATCTGGACTTTTTCTCCAGCAAATAAAAAATTGCAAAAAAGAAGACCTGTAAAGGCCATTACCCTCAAATAGAAAGCCGCTTTATCAAATAACCTTATCATTCATCTACCTGGTATTTTTCTTGCTCTCCCTGTTCCCTTAGAAGCTGGTTAATCTCTTGTTTTAATTCCACCATCTTTAGTTCTCTACCCACGGCTAACTGGTTAAATTGCTCCAGCTCTTTTATTCTCTGTTTTAATGTTTTATCTGTCTTCAGGCGTTCACTGATATCTTCAAAAGTAATAATAGCACCCACAACATTATTACCACTCTCTGTTATAGGTGTAGCATGATATTCAACTGGAATAGCATGACCATCGGCATGCCACAAAACTTCGCCATCAACAAAATCTGCCTGCCTCGTTTCCATAACCAAGCCCATTCGACATAAATGTTCTGGATAAGGCGTTCCATCTGCGTAGCAATAATGTATTAAATGATGCATATTGCGACCCTGCAAATCAGATAAGTGCCGATACCCTAACGCTAACATTCCAGCTGGGTTGCAAAAAGTGCATAAGCCTTGCCGATCCAAACCTAAAATCCCTTCACTGGTTGAATTCATTAAAGAACTCCAGATTGCGGCCTGTTCTCGCTGTTTTTTATCTACCAACTTGCGCTCAGTAATATCTACAGCCACTTCCAGACGAGCCATACGCCCATCAACCCATTGAAAAGCTTGGTCTCGACATTCGTACCACCGTTGGTTCTGCGTATTTTGAAATTCCCATACTACGACCTCATTAGGTTTTCCCGCACTATTAAGCAATCGATCACTGTTACAAAAATCACACGATCCTGATTGTTCTTTTTGTATATATTGCCAACACTTAACACCCTCGTGAAATTCCCCACCGATTGCATCAATGCCGTATTGGTTCACAAATAACAATTCATGGGATGCTATATCAGCCACATAAACAATAGCATCCAGTTTATTAAGCACCACCTCCAATTGCTTTTTCAATCGCTGCTGTTCTGTCTCCCTTTTTTGTAAAGAACTCGCCATCAAATTAAAAGCCGACAACACCTTGTCAAACTCGTTCTGACCCGTTGCGGGTAAGGTAAAATTAAAATCACCCTGAGCAACTCGACTACTACTTTCGGTCAACTCATCCAATCCCTTAAAAATACGAGACCTCAATAAAAGATAAATAGATAACAAACAAGACAGCAATGTCGCCAAATAGATTGCCCCTATCTCAAATAAGTCCCGCCACATAGTTGCTTCTATTTCATGGCTGGGTAATTTAATACTCATTAATCCCCGCAAGTCACCTAGTTGATAACCGTAACTACTGTCATAGCGTGCCTGAATAGCTGCGGGTGCATTTTCCTTTTCACCATGACATTGCAGACAATAGGTCTCAACAAAAATTGGCATACTAAAGTGGTAATAAGATTGTCCCTGTTTATCAATAAAAGGAACAATGCGTTCTTTCGCTTCAATATGCACCCGAAAATAGGCCATTGCTTCCAGTTCCAGCTCATCTGCCATATTATCAGGATTACGAGGACGGTCAGAAACGTTGTTAAAGCTAAGCCCTGAGCTAGTCCAATTGGTAAAGTCTTTTGATATTTTTCCCAATGCATGAGCGGGTAAAAAACCAATGTTTTTATCGGTTAGTGGAATACCGCTATCAAGAAATTGGTGATGATAAACACGGCGCGTTGCCATCAAAATATTACGAACATTTCGTGCTTCGTTAATAAGTCCATTTAATACTCTATTTTTGGTGCTCTGATACTGCACGATATTTAATACAATAAATGACGTAACAAATGTAATTGCCATGATTAGCAATATTTGAGTTTTTAATGATCGCTTCATTACTATTACCTGATATCAAATAAAAAACATTTTAGCTTTCCATACCATCATAATCAGTTAGCTAGTACCATTACAGAGTACAAGGCATTTTCTTGTCAATTCCATCCTGCCACACTCATTAATCCTTGTCTACTATTGCACTACCCCCAAGGTTCAATTACTATACTTTGCCATACCTCTGTTAAAGCAGTTATTGACTCATGACACTTGAAGAAAGATTAGCACTTGCTGCAACCGTGTACGAAAATACAACAGAAGCTATTTTTGTTACAGATGCACAAACTAATATTATTTCTATCAATGCGTCATTCACTTCAGTTACTGGCTATACAGAGGATCAAGCATTAGGAAAAACCCCTAAGCAACTACTATCCTCAGGTTATCATGATGCACAGTTTTTTCATGAATTCTGGACCAGTCTTGAAGAAAATGGGACTTGGCAAGGTGAAATGTGGAACAAACACTCCGATAGCCGTATTTTTCCTGTTTGGCAATCCATAACGGCGGTTAAGGATTCTCAAGGGCACACTATTCAATATGTCTCTATTTTTCACGATATTAGTCAATGTAAAAGTTCTGAGCACGTATTTCGTTATCGGGCAAATTATGATGCCTTAACCGACTTACCCAACCGCAATTTATTTCAGGACCGTATGGCATTAGCCATAAGGCAAGCGAGACGTACAGGCAAGCCTTTTGCTCTACTACTAATGGACTTAGACCGTTTTAAATGGATAAACGATACCTTAGGCCATAAAGCAGGTGATACTGTTCTAAAAACTGTCGCCCAGCGACTAAGCCGGTCTATTCGTAATTCTGATACAGTCGCTAGACTAGGGGGGGATGAGTTTACCGTTATCCTCCCGGAATTAGCTCAAAAATCAGACGCGAAAGTTGTGGCTGAAAAAATATTTACCGCATTTGCTGAACCTGTTGATATTGATGGGAACGAGGTATCTATTTCAGCCAGTTTTGGTATTGCTATCTACCCAACCGATGGCGAGGATTCGGATACTCTACAAAAAAATGCTGATAATGCAATGTATTTTGCCAAGGAGTCTGGACGTAACCGTTATTATTACTTTACCCCTGAGTTACTGGCAGAAGAGGATAGACGGATAACACTCATTAATCATATGCGCAAAGCAATAGAGCAAGATGAATTTTCTATTGTTTATTTACCTGTCATAGATATTAGTAATAATCAAATCACCGGAGCTGAGGCATTAATTCGCTGGCAACAACCTGAACTGGGAATTGTTTCACCCTACGAATTTATTCCATTAGCTGAAGAATCAAGGCTTATTCAACCGATTAGCAATTGGATCCTTAAACGTATTGCTCAAGATATGCGAGATTGGCAAGATTCTGGATTAAAACCTATTCAAATATCAATTAACCAATCCGCCACACAATTCTCACTGGGTGCTTGTGATGAAGAATGGAAGATGATTTTTGCTGAGCATAATATTTCCTTATCCGATATTTCAGTCGAAATAACAGAGGCTGTTTTTATGGAGAAAGGTAATCAATCAACTGATATATTGTCAAAAATGCAGTCAATGGGCATACTGGTCACTCTTGATGATTTTGGCACAGGCTATTCTTCGTTAAGTCACCTTAAACGCTTTCCAGTTGATATTATAAAGATTGATAGAGAATTTATTAGTGATATCACCAGCGATACCAGTGCGGCATTATTAGTAGAAACCATTATTACCCTTGCTGAAAAAATGCAAATTAAAGTAATTGCCGAAGGTGTTGAAACAGAGCAGCAATTGAGCTTTTTACAGCAACATCAATGCCGCTATGTACAAGGTTATTATTTCAGTAAACCGCTTCTTGTTGATGAGTTAAAATCATACTTTCTAGCGCATTAAGAATGCTGATAATAAATAATCACCCCGCCTGCAAACAAAAAAATAATCCACAAGCTGTTGTCTCAAAGGTTCTGCTGCCAACCTTTAATAAAATTATCAACCAATATACCAACGGTATTTTCTAAATTATTAATACCCACCAAATCCAGCTTGCCAGTTAATGAAAGTATACATACCCCATGCACCCCACTCCATAGTGCCCGTGCAGCAATGCAGTTTTGCTCTTCCGTATGAGTGCTTGGTAACGCTTTAAATTGTGCTTCAACCAGACTAAATACATGATCGACTTTTTGTTGGTACCAATCAGGCACCTGTTCATTGGCAGCTAGTCGATGCTCAAAAACCATACTCCATTGATTAAAATTTTGACTCGCATAGTTTAAATAAGCGTTAGCAAGCTGTTCAATATTTTCTTTTGCACTGTCACGACTAACGTTATAAGTAAGCTGATCGGCAATCGCATCTAACACCCTTCCTTTAAGGTGCATGATCAAATCAGCCATATTGTCGAACACCATATAGATACTACCAACGGTATAACCAATTTCCATTGCGATAGCTCTTACTTTTAATGCAGCAAAACCGTCTTCTACAACGATTGTTTCAGCTGCCTGCAACACCATCTCCCTTATTTCATCCTGACTATGTTCGCTTCTTCTTGCCATTATGCTGACTATTCCCACTGCATCTAAAAACTGTTACCTTACACCACAGCCCTTTATAAATCGACCTTAATTATGCCTATTGAATACCTCTCTGTTGTTAATAAAAACGATCAGGTTATTGCAGAATTACCTAGAAATGAAATTCATGCCAAAGGCCTATGTCACCGCGCCGTTCATGTTTTAGTCTTTAACCAGCAAGATGAACTGTTTTTACAAAAAAGGTCTATGAAAAAAGATTTGAATAAAGGCCTATGGGACACTTCTGCTGCAGGGCATGTTGATGCGGGAGAAGCTTATAGAGATGCAGCAATAAGAGAAACACAAGAGGAATTGGGAATAGATATTAAAGACACTTGCCAGTTTTTGTTTAAACTGTCTCCTACGCCACAATTAGGCATGGAATTTATAGAGGTTTATCGTTGTTTAAATAATGGCCCTTTCAGCTTAAATAGCGATGAAATAGATGAGGGCTTATGGGTTTCAAACGAATCAATCTCTGAGCGAATCAGTGTCAACGACCCATTACTCACAGAAACATTTAAAACAATTTGGCGAAATCATCAACAATCTGTTGATATTCGATAAAGAAGGGTCACAATGCCATTATTATAAAAAACATAGTTTTTAAAATAATGGCGGAGCGGACGGGACTCGAACCCGCGACCCCCGGCGTGACAGGCCGGTATTCTAACCAACTGAACTACCGCTCCGAAAGAAGGCGTATTCTATAGGTTTATTTTTTTTCGTCAACTAAATTTTATCGAAATAGCTAAATACGTTAAACTATAGAGCTATTTTAGCCTTAGGGCCAAGAGGTTAAATAAGTCCAGAAAGTTTGATGACGAAAGCCGACTCAGACTTCATAGCTTATTAGCCCACTGATTCTTAACGCTTAAAACCTTATCAATTCCGCATATACCCTAGGGTTTGATTAAAAAAGTCGTAATTTGCCCAGCAAACTACACTTGAAGCTTAGCCCTAGTTATTTACTTTATACGACAAGTTTTTTTTGTAAAAAACATATGAAAACAGAGCACCATACGATAACCATCACTAAAAAAGCCGCCATTTCATCTGTATGGTTAATCCCTAAAAAATATAAAGCGGTTCTGATTATTGCCCACGGCGCAGGCCGGGATATGAACTCCACCTTTATCAGTCAAATTCACGAAGGCATCGCCCATCATGATATTTTAACGGTAAAGTTCAATTTTCCTTATATGGAGCAGGGATTAAAAGCACCCAACACACCCCATGTACTCGAAGAAACATGGCAAAAGGTTATTGATGCCGTTATTGAAAAAACAGGTGTCTCACGCAAACAAATCTTTCTGTCGGGCAAAAGCATGGGTGGACGGTACGCTACTATTCTTGCAGCCAAAGAAGACCTCTATGCTGGCATTATTTTATATGGCTACCCGCTTCACGCTCCAGGAAAGCCGAATAAGCCACGCTTTGATCATTTAAAAGTAATCCATGAACCATTATTGTTTTTTCAAGGAACGCGCGATTCCTTGTGCCAGCTTGCTGTCTTTGAACCCTTGTTGAAAAAACTATCCCCAAAACCTACCTTGCATATAATCGAAGGCGGCGACCATTCATTTAAGTTGCTTAAACGTATGGACCGCACCGAACAGTCAGTCTTTGACGAAGTCGTTCAATTAAGCGTTGAGTGGATAAGACAAAGAAGCTGATAATCTCACACAAAACATACTCTGCGGGGATGCAGGTCTTCAGACTGCATTCTAAAATGCGGACTAAAAAACCGCTCCCCAACTCTTAAATAATTCAATTCTTTTAACCAAGGCATTCTCCTGTGGAAAATTTCACCCCGTACTCCGCTTTAGCTGGCGGAGCACTAATCGGCATTAGCATCACCATTCTTTTGTTATTTAACGGCCGTATGGCTGGCATCAGCGGCATAATGAACGGGGTATTCAAGAGCCCTGTACAAGAACGAAACTGGCGACTTGTTTTTCTTATCGGCTTAGTGCTTGGCGCTGTTTTATTTCAAGCAATCACCCCTACCCTGTTTCCCGCTCGCCAAGGCTACCCTTTATGGCTAATAGCCAGCGGTGGCTTCTTAGTTGGCATAGGCACCAGACTAGGTAGCGGCTGCACCAGTGGCCACGGCATTTGCGGTATTGCTAATCTATCTAAACGCTCTATTTATGCAACACTGACATTTATGTCAGCAGGTATGGTAACTGTTTTTATCCTCAAACAGCTTTTGGAGATAATCTAATGAAACAAATATTCGTTGCATTTACCAGTGGCATTTTGTTTGGCCTAGGTTTGTCTCTTTCTCAAATGATCAACCCCAACAAAGTGATTGATTTCTTAAATATTTTTGGCAATTGGGACCCAAGCCTGGCATTTGTAATGATAGGCGCACTTGTTGTTGCCTTTATTTCATTTAAGTTTATTCTTAAGCGTTCCACACCGATTCTAGAAGATGACTTTCATATTTCAAAACGATCTGACATCAACAAATCATTGCTGGGGGGAGCAGCTATTTTTGGTATTGGCTGGGGCATGACGGGCTATTGTCCAGGCCCTGCCTTTGCCAGTCTAGGCCTAGGGAATATGGAAGCAATTGTGATGGTTTTATCTATCTATGCGGGATTTTTTACTCAAAACGCACTTAGCTCTAAATAAGCCAAGCTCTACCGTCTTAACTGTTCACCTCCCCCTTTGGAAAAGGGGGGATTGAGGGGGATTTATTTAAATAAAATCTCCCCTAACCCCTCTTTTCCAAAGAGGGGGACTGAATACTTACATACCGTCACTCGGCTAACGCTCTTTGTATGGATGAATACGCCCAATATAATGCGTAATAATTCCTTGTGCATTTTTAATATGAATTAAATTTAGCCATTCACTAAGCAACTTTCCACTTTTATGTTGCCTATTTAACCTGCCTTCCCACGCCCCCTCTTGATCAACCGTCGCCCACACCTCAGCAAGCTTTTCACCATTTCCAGAGTTAACGCATAAAGGCGACAGCCCCTTTCTTTCAGCCTCAGAAAGCCCCGTGATAACCACAAAGGCCTTATTAACCGAGCATAATTTTTTATTATGATCAGCAATAAACACCCCTTCAATACTATTTTCAAAAATGACTGAAATAAGGTTTAATTGTTCTTGAACCGCTCTAAAACTATTAATCAGATTCCTTGCCCTGGCCACAATCTCTTCTTGACCCACAGGCTTTGAAACATAATCACTCACACCCAAATGAAAAAGCTCAATTCTTCTTGATACATCATCAAAAGCCGTCACAGCCAAGATAGGCACATCACCCTTATTCCCTTCTAGCCGCCGGATACGATTGACAAGACCAATACCACTCATCACCCCTTCAAGCACAATATCGGTGACCACTAAGTCATATGCATTTTGCTGATACTTATCCCAAGCATCTTCTCCTGAAGAACAACCATCAACCGTTATGCCATAAGACTCAAAAAAAGCCGTCACCACTGCTCGCTGCGAAAGCATATCTTCAACATACAAAACATGCGCATCAATTGGCTGATATTGTGCAGTAAAACGCTTGATATAGGTAACAAGCTGCTGCATATCCTGCTTATTAAAAATCTCAGTGATACCCGCTGACATGGCTTTTTTCAAAACCGCCTGATTTTCTTCAGAGGTAAAAAGAATAATCGGAGTAAAAAAATATCGCTCAATCTGGCGAATTTGTTTACATAACTCTATACCGTCAATATCAGATAAATACATTGACACACAAATCACATCAACCTTTTCTTGCTGCAAAAACGAAATGGCCTTAGCGCCTGTATCGGTCATTTCAGCATCTAACTCAGCCGTCTCAAATAGATTAGCAATAATGACTTGAAACAGTTTTACATTCTCAACAATCAGCACTTTCATTTAGTCAGCCCAAATCCTTTTATAATTAGGTTAATAATAACAAGCTTATAAAATTTGGACATAAAAAAAGCCCGGTTATTAAAGATAACCGGGCTTTTTTTGATAAAGCAAGTGCTTTAAGACAACATTACATCATGCCGCCCATACCACCCATTCCACCCATGCCGCCCATATCAGGCATTGCAGGAGCTCCAGCATCACTAGTTGGCTCATCAGCAACCATAACTTCAGTTGTGATCATTAAGCTAGCTACAGATGCTGCATTTTGTAGTGCAGAACGTGTTACTTTAGCTGGATCTAAGATACCCATCTCGATCATGTCACCGTATTCGCCAGTTGCAGCGTTGTAACCAAAGTTACCATCACCTCTTTCAACTTCGTTAAGTACAACTGATGATTCATCACCTGCGTTAGCAACAATTTGACGTAAAGGCTCTTCCATCGCACGGCGTAAAATATTAACACCAGCTGTTTGGTCATGGTTTGCACCTTCAACACTATCTAAAGCAGAGATAGCTCGAACCAATGCAGTACCACCACCAGCAACTACGCCTTCTTCAACCGCTGCACGAGTAGAATGCAACGCATCTTCAACACGTGCTTTTTTCTCTTTCATTTCAACTTCAGTTGCCGCGCCAACTTTAATCACTGCAACACCGCCAGCTAGTTTAGCTAGACGCTCTTGTAGTTTTTCTTTGTCGTAGTCAGAAGTTGCTTCATCAGCTTGTGCTCTGATTTGTGCAACACGGCCTTTGATGTTTTCTTCAGAACCTGTTCCATCAATGATCGTTGTATTTTCTTTGCTGATTTGGATTTTCTTAGCTGTTCCTAATTGATCCATTTCAACTTTTTCTAAAGATAAACCAATTTCTTCAGAAATCACTGTACCGCCAGTTAAGATAGCGATATCTTCTAGCATTGCTTTACGACGATCACCAAAACCAGGTGCTTTAACAGCCGCAACTTTAACGATACCACGCATATTGTTTACAACTAATGTTGCTAACGCTTCACCATCAACATCTTCAGCAATAATCAATAAAGGACGACCTGCTTTAGCAACGCCTTCCAATGTTGGTAGTAAATCACGGATGTTTGAGATTTTTTTGTCGAACAATAAGATGAATGGATCATCTAATTCAACACTCATGCTGTCTTGGTTATTAATGAAGTAAGGTGACAAGTAACCACGATCAAACTGCATACCTTCAACAACGTCTAACTCATTGTTTAAGCCAGAACCTTCTTCAACAGTGATAACGCCTTCTTTACCGACTTTTCCCATTGCTTCTGCAATGATTTCGCCAACAGATACATCAGAGTTTGCAGAAATAGTACCTACTTGAGCAATTGCTTTGTTATCAGTACACGGTGTTGCAGATGCAATAATTGCTTCAACTGCTTTAGTTACCGCCAAATCAATCCCACGCTTCAGGTCCATTGGGTTCATACCCGCTGCAACTGACTTCATGCCTTCGTTTACAATAGACTGTGCTAAAACTGTCGCAGTTGTTGTTCCATCACCAGCCACATCAGAAGTTTGTGAAGCCACTTCTTTAACCATTTGCGCGCCCATGTTTTCGAATTTGTCTGCTAATTCGATTTCTTTCGCAACAGATACACCATCTTTAGTGATTGTTGGAGCGCCAAAGCTTTTGTCTAAAACTGCATTACGACCTTTTGGGCCTAATGTTACTTTTACTGCATTAGCTAATACGTTAACGCCTGCAACCATTAAGCCACGTGCATCAGTACCAAATTTTACGTCTTTTGCTGCCATTTTGTTTGAATCCTCAATAAATAGTTAGTTAGTGATTAGGTTCTTAACCCAAAATACCCATAACATCTTCTTCACGCATAACGATAAGCTCTTCACCGTCAATTTTGACTTCGTTACCTGAGTATTTGCCGAAAAGTACTTTATCGCCAACTTTTACTTCCAATGCACGAACGTCACCGTTGTCCAGTTGTTTACCGTTGCCTACTGCTAGTACTTCACCTTCACTTGGCTTTTCAGTTGCTGAACCAGGTAATACGATACCACCAGCTGAAGTTGTTTCTTCTTCAACGCGTTTAACGATGATTCTGTCGTGTAACGGACGTATATTCATCAATATTCTCCTTAAATATAATTAAAAATAAACTAAAATTCTTTTATTAGCACTCGCCAGTAATGAGTGCTAATAATAGTTTGGTTTTGCACTCTGTCAAGTTCTTTGGCATTATCCCCACTCCATCCTCGTCAATGTAATCCAATGAATGACCAACAATTACTTCGCTACAGCCGTCAAATCATGCTCCCTCAAGTTGATATTGAAGGTCAGCAAAAACTTTTAGCCGCCAAAATACTTATTATTGGCGCTGGTGGCCTAGGCTCACCCGCTTCCATCTACCTGGCCGCAGCCGGTATTGGACAGATTACAATTGTCGATGATGATGAAGTTGATTTATCCAATTTACAAAGGCAGATCGCTCATCACACAACCGATATTGGGACTGACAAAGTTATTTCAACCCAGCAGACCCTGAAAAATATTAATCCAGACGTTAATGTGATTGCCAAGAAACAAAGATTAGAAGGTGAGTCTTTACAAAATGAAGTGAAAAATGCAGATATCGTGCTTGATTGTTGCGATAACTTTAGCACTCGCTTTGCCGTTAACACGGCTTGCGTAAAACACCAAACACCCTTAGTTTCAGGTGCGGCTATTCGTTTTGAAGGACAGGTATCCGTCTTCACCCCTGGTGTTAATAACAGCCCATGTTACAACTGCCTTTATAGTGATGACGGTGAAGAAATGCAGAATTGCGCAACCAATGGCGTAATTGCACCCATTACGGGAATTATAGGCAGCATTCAAGCCATGGAGGCAATGAAATTAATTATGAATATTGGTGAGTGCTTAACGGGGCGATTGTTATTGCTAGACGGACTGTCTATGCAATGGAATGAAATGAAATTACGTAAAAACAACACATGTCCAACGTGTTCAACAAAGTAGAAGTTCTAGCAATACCTTTTTTAAAAAGCGTATAACCCAGATTTCTGGAGTGCAAAAACATGTTTTTGCACTCCAAAACGGGATTCCTCACTCCTTTGGACTAAGCACTCTTACTTCTTAGCAATTAAGCCTTTTACCTTATGAATCATTTGCTCAGCCAAGTCTAATACCAAAGACTCACTATCTCCATGCGGTTCTGTATCACCAAAAGGTTCACCACTTTTCATGCTATACATATAGATAAAATAACCTAACGGTGCAAATGCAAGCCCTGCAACAATTAGCATAATGAAAAACATTCCAAAAACACTACCCATAACAACCCCCTCATACAAAATTATTTTTATTATTAAGCCCTTAATATAACGCTGCCTTTATTTAAGCACAAGAAAAACCATATGTTTTATCCTGCCTACATCTTCAAGCAAAAGATTTTTATACAAATCTACACTTTTCCAGTTGCGTTAAAAAAAAGATCATCGTATACTCCAAAGCTGCTTTCTTGATCAAGCTAGCATAATAATTAAAAACTTCTGGAGGTAAATACTATGAAATGGGAAACACCAGCTTACAACGACTTACGTTTTGGTTTTGAAGTAACAATGTACATCTACAACCGTTAATTATTACGGCTTAGATACACGAAAGGGGAACTGATTCAGTTCCCCTTTTTTTTGCCTGAAGCTTTTATACTTCACGCGGTTACGGATGCGCTGTTATAGTGAGCTGATTTTTGTCGAGAGCAAGACGCTGAAATAGGCGCATAGCAAGCTACGCAACTATTTCAGCAACGCCGCTATCGGCATAAAATCAGCCGCTAGACATCCGCAGCCGTGACCGTGCGAAGTATATACTTCACACCGGCACAATTGCCTGAAGTATAATTCCCTATCCTTTTTACCTTTCAAGACAGTATAAATATGAAAATCAGAGTTCTCGGTTCAGGTGCTGGCGGTGGATTTCCTCAATGGAACTGTAGCTGCCCCAATTGCAAAGCTGTCAGAGCTGGTTCTATCAACGCCACGACTCGTAATCAATCGTCTATTGCCGTCTCTTCAGATGGTGAACACTGGGTGTTGTTTAATGCATCCCCAGATGTCCGTTCGCAATTAGAGAATTTTCCAGAAATCCATCCTAAAGACAAAGTACGCGGAACCGGCATAGAAGCGATTGTAATGATCGATTCTCAAATTGACCATGCAACGGGCTTACTTATTCTACGTGAAGGTGACCCGCTGACGATTTACTGCACAGACATGGTTAAGCAAGATCTCTCTACTGGTTTTCCTATCTTCAATATCCTTGAGCATTTTTGTGGCGTAAACGATCACCCCATTCCATTGAATGGTGAATCCTTTACCATTCCAAATATTGACGACATTGAATTCACTGCCTTGGCTCTTAAAAGTAAAGCGCCTCCTTATTCTCCTCACCGTAACGATCCTCACGAAGGGGACAATATCGGCATGATCATTCGTCAAGTTTCAACGGGCAAGACCACTTTTTACGCGCCTGGCTTAGGTGTGATAGAGCCTCATGTCGAGAAAGCGATGACTGAAGCTGACTGTGTATTAGTCGACGGTACATTTTGGACCGATGATGAACTAGCCTCTGTTGGCCGCCCATTATTAGCACGAAAAATTGGCCACATCCCTCAGTCGGGTAAAGATGGCATGATTGAAATTTTGGATGCGATGGAAAAACCTCGCAAAATATTGATCCACATCAATAATACCAATCCAATTCTAAATGAAGATTCAGAAGAACACGCTATACTGACCCAGCACGGCATAGAAGTGTCATTCGATAATATGAATATTGAGCTATGAATATGACAGAACAAACACCTTGGTCTCGCGAAGAATTTGAGGCCAAATTACGCGGCATGGAAAATAAATACCACATTCATCACCCCATACACACACTGATGAATGATGGAAAATTGACTCAAAAGCAATTACAAGGATGGGTTGCTAACCGGTTTTATTATCAAATAATGATTCCGATCAAAGATGCCAATATCCTAGCCAATTGCCCCGACCGAGAAACTCGTGCCGTTTGGACACAACGCATTCTTGACCATGATGGCCATCCTGGTGACCCTGGTGGCATTGAAGCCTGGGTACAATTAGGCATAGCGGTTGGTATGACTAGAGAGGAAGTGACTTCTTTAGAACATGTACTCCCTGCGGTTCGGTTTGCTGTTGATGCCTATGTTAACTTTGCCAGAAGATCCGAGTGGCATGAGGCGGCAAGCTCATCATTAACCGAAATGTTCGCACCAAAAATTCATAAACAACGCCTGGACAATTGGCCCGAGCTTTACCCTTGGGTTAAAGAAGAAGGCTATATTTATTTTCGCAAACGCATGACAGAAGCCAGACGCGATGTTGAACATGGTCTTGAAATCACTTTAGACTGGTACCAAACACGCAAACAACAAGAGCGTATGGTAGAGATTCTACAATTCAAACTTGATGTGTTGTGGTCTATGGCAGATGCGATGTATATGGCTTACGTTAATGATATGCCTCCTTACTTTAATATTGAAAAATGAGTATAAACCCTGAACTACCTATCTCCTTTTCCCCCACGCACAGACTGCAATGGGAAGAAGCTCAGCAAAAAGATGTCATTCTTTACCCTGAGGGAATGGTTGAACTCAACCAAAGCTCGGCTGAAATTTTAAAGTTATGTGATGGCACACGTAATACCAGTCAATTAGTTACTGAATTAGAAGAAAAATTTTCTACTAGCGGTTTAACTAATGACGTCAACAGTTTCTTAGAAGTGGCATTACAAAATGGCTGGATCCAACAATAAACCTACACCACCACGCTGGTTACTGGCAGAACTGACATACAAATGTCCGTTGCAATGTCCTTATTGCTCAAACCCGATAGATTATGCGGCGCATAAATCCGAGATCAATACGGAAGACTGGAAACGAGTTTTAACTCAGGCTAGAAAAATGGGGGCTGTACAACTGGGATTTTCTGGTGGTGAACCCCTAACTCGCCCCGACTTGCCAGAGCTTGTTCAACATGCACGTCAATTAGGTTACTACTCCAACCTAATCACTTCGGGCTATGGCTTAACTGAAGAAAAAATCATTCAGTTAAAAGAAGCGGGACTGGATCACATTCAAGTCAGCATTCAAGCCAGCACACAAGAGCTGAATGACCATTTGGCCGGTACAGAATCCTATCAAACAAAAAAAGAAGTTGCTCATCTGATTAAGAAACATAACTACCCGATGGTGCTATGTGTGGTTATTCATCGAGAAAACATCCATCAGATGACACAAATCCTTGAAATGGCTGAAGAATTGGGCGCCGATTATTTAGAGCTGGCTAATACTCAATACTACGGTTGGGCTCATACTAATCGCGATCTTTTATTACCCACCAAAGAACAATTTGAAGAAGCTGAAGCAATTGCTCAAGCTTATAAAGAAAAAGTCGCGGGTAAGATGAAAATCTATTACGTTATTCCTGACTTTTATGAAGACCGGCCAAAAGCCTGTATGAATGGCTGGGGAACCACCTTTCTAACCATTGCACCTGACGGTGTAGCCTTACCTTGTCACTCAGCAAGAGACCTCCCTGGGCTGGATTGCCCTAATGTTAATGATTACAGTATTGAAGAAATATGGAATGAATCAAAAGCATTCAATTTCTTTCGAGGTAACGAATGGATGAAAGAGCCCTGTAGCAGCTGTGATGAAAAGGAAAAAGATTTTGGTGGCTGCCGCTGTCAGGCTTATATGTTAACGGGGGACATGTACAGCACAGACCCGGTTTGCAGCAAATCACCAGACCGCCACGTCATTAAAGAGGCTTTGGATTCAGCCAGAGAAAGTGCATTGTCTAACGATGAGAAACCACTAATCTTTCGTAATAGTAAAAATTCTAAACGGCTCTCATAACTGCTTACATCACTTAATGATGCTGGAGTGCAAAAACATGTTTTTGCACTCCAAAACCCTTTGAACTTTCAAAAGCAAGCT
>Ga0209495_1000869_pt1 | contig 22177 bp, 13 predicted proteins | sample EN1Hudsemesocosm_FD_184629 | JGI IMG/M metagenome (GOLD analysis project Ga0209495, IMG submission 184629) | Methane-oxidizing microbial communities from mesocosms in the Hudson Canyon - EN1E Hudson Canyon (SPAdes) (version 2) | ecosystem: Environmental > Aquatic > Marine > Cold seeps | place... | reverse complement strand
CTCGTACTGTACAAAGCTTAGACAAAAAAAAGCCGCTACGGGTAAGTAACGGCTTTTTTTAGTGCTAAATAATGAGCCTACCGGCTAAGTCATTATTTTGCAGCTGGGTACGTAGGGTAGAAAACACCACACATTTGCTGAGCAATACGGACTACCTGACGGCTATAACCGAACTCGTTATCATACCAAACGTATAAATTAACGCGGTTATCAGAAGTAATGGTCGCTTTTGCATCCACGATACCGGCGTGAGAGTTGCCTACGAAGTCTGTTGATACAACCTCTGGAGAGTTAACCCAGTCGATTTGCTTTTGAACTTCAGAGTGCAAAGACATTTCACGAAGATAGTCGTTAACCCCTTCAGTGGTCACATCTTTCTTAACATTCAAAGAAAGGATCGCCATCGATACGTTTGGCGTAGGAACACGAATCGCATTACCGGTTAGCAGACCTGCCATCTCAGGCAATGCTTTTGCTACTGCAGAAGCCGCGCCTGTTTCAGTAATAACCATGTTCAATGCTGCGGCACGACCACGACGATCACCAGAGTGATAGTTATCAATCAAGTTCTGATCGTTAGTATAAGAGTGAACAGTCTCAACGTGACCATTAACAATACCGTACTCATCGTTCATTACTTTCAATACAGGAGTAATGGCGTTAGTCGTACAAGAAGCAGCAGACAACACTGTATCGCTCGCTTCGATTGCACTGTCGTTAATACCATAAACGATATTCTTGATGTCGCCTTTACCTGGAGCCGTCAATAATACGCGAGCAGCACCTTTAGCTTGCAAGTGACGCTCTAGACCCGCTTGATCACGCCAGATACCGGTATTATCAATAACCAAAGCGTTATCGATACCATGCTCAGTATAATCAACTTCTTCAGGAGCATTCGAGTAGATGATTTGAATGTAGTTACCGTTAGCGATAATGGCATTCTTTTCTTCATCAATCGATAAAGTACCACGGAAAGAACCATGGATAGAGTCACGACGCAATAAGCTGGCGCGTTTCTCAAGATCCTTACCCTTACCTTTACGCACAACAATCGCGCGTAAACGAAGACCGTTATCACCACCAGACTTCTCAATCATGATACGTGCTAATAAACGACCGATACGACCGAAGCCATAAAGAACAACATCACGATTTTCATTAGCAGGTGCATTAGTCTTACCCACTAGCTCAGCCAATTCATCAGCCAAGAAAGCGGCTAAATCACGACCATTGCCTTCATTGCGGAATTTAACGGCAAGCTTACCTACATCGATAGAAGCACTATCGATGTCCATCTGAGTCAATGCTTCTAGAATTGGGAAGGTATCCAATACAGAAAGCTCTTGCTTTTCCATGTGACGAACAAAGCGATGCGCTTTTAATAGATCAATAACAGAACGGTTAATGATGCGACGGCCGTATACAGAAATAACAATGTTCTTTTGACGGTACAAAGCACCAATCATAGGGATCATTGCTTCAGCAGCGGATTCGCGATCTGTCCAGTCCTGCATGCAGGCATCAGTCATATCTTGGCTCATGGGTCTACCTTCCGATTTTCAATACATTTCAGTGAGGGCGTATAATCAACCATCACCATCAAAATTAGGGCGCAAATTATGCCTGACTTGGCTTGTTTTGACAATCCAAAGTCTTAAATGGTGTATCAATAGCACTCAATTCTTACTAGATAAGACCCAAAGCAGCCCTTTGTAACCTTGCCCGCTTCCGCTACACTAGGCGATTGAAAAAATTGCCAGATAATAAGAGCCAGTCGATGTCTAAGCCGTTAGTCCCTAGCCCACTTTCACCATCCTTGCCAAGCAAAGCAGGAGATCGTCGATTTTGGGGAGAGTTAAATAACAGTAACCAAGCTCTTGCTATTGCGAGTGCTGCACAGCAACACTCCGGCTTAACCCTAGTCATCACCAAGGACACTTTGAGCGCTCAGCGCTTAGAAGAAGAAATTGGCTTTTTTGCTGAAGAACTTCCGGTTCTACACTTACCGGATTGGGAGATATTACCCTACGATACCTTCTCCCCCCACCAAGACATTATCTCTCAGCGTCTATTTACTTTTTCTCAGTTACCGTTAATCACTCACGGTTTATTAATTGTTCCGATTAGCACGCTACTACACAAGACTGCGCCAAAAGACTTTTTACAGGCCAATAGCCTGATTATCGACATGGGGCAAAAGCTCAATGTCGAAACGCTGCGCTCTCAGCTAGAAAGCGCAGGTTACAGCTGCGTTGATAACGTTTATGAGCACGGAGAATTTGCTTTACGAGGTTCGATCTTTGATATTTTCCCAATGGGGGAAGATCAGCCGTTTCGTATCGAATTATTCGATGATGAAGTTGAAACCTTACGTACCTTTGACCCCGAAACACAGCGTACAGCCGACAAGATTGATCAAATACGGGTATTACCCGCAAAAGAATACCCGCTACATAAAGAAGGCCAACGTCACTTTCGCCAAAACTGGTACGATTTTTTTGAAACCGATCCAAAATCATCGTCTTTATATACCGATGTGAGCCAAGGTATTGCGCCGGCAGGTATTGAGTATTACCTCCCCCTTTTCTTTGGTGAATTAAGCAATTTATTCGATTTTTTACCTGAATCCAGCTTAATCATTCACGATGGCGATATAGAACAAGCCGCCAAGCAGTTTCGTGATGATGTGGAATTGCGCTATGAAGATAGACGCCACGATATTCGCCGCCCACTCGTGGCGCCTAAGCATTTATTTATTAATCCTGACGAGCTATTTTCAGCGCTGAATCAATTCCCTCGTGTACAGTGGTATAACGATAAAGCGCCAGAACGTGCGGGCAGTGAGCAATATTTAACACCTGATATTGGCGATATCAGTATCAACGCCCAAGCGGAAGAGCCGCTAACCTTGCTCAAGTCTTTTCTTGATCGGTCTTTATTAACAACCGATACATCCAATAAGACACGCATACTTTTTTGTACTGAGTCTGCAGGACGCCGTGAAGCGGTTAGAGAGTTATTACAGCGTATCCAAATCCGTCCGACTGAGTTGGATAGCTGGTCAGACTTCATCACCTCTGATGATGCCATTAACATCACCATTGCCCCTCTAGACAAAGGACTGGTAGTTAGTGATGAGGCCAACAATCCAGAACTGATTTTAATCAGTGAAAATCAGCTCTTTGGCCAGCGCATTATGCAGCGCCGCCGCCGCAGTAAAAATAAAGGCCAAGCGGAAAATGTCATCCGCGACCTCACCGAGCTCAAAGAAGGCAGCCCAGTGGTTCACCTAGACCACGGCATTGGTCGCTATTTAGGCTTGCAAACCTTAGAGATCGACAATCAAGTTAACGAATTTTTAATGCTGGAATACGCTGGTGAATCAAAACTCTACGTCCCTGTTTCTTCCCTGCATTTAATTTCCCGTTACGGTGGTGATAGTGAAGGCGGCCCAGTGCTGCACAAACTTGGTACTGAGAAATGGGCAACAGCGAAACGCAAGGCCCAAGAAAAAATTCGTGATACCGCAGCAGAACTGCTCGACGTTTACGCCCGTCGCGAAGCCAGAGTCGGCTTTAAATTTGAAAAGCCCGACCAAGACTACGAACGATTCTCGGCAGCCTTCCCGTTTGAAGAGACTCCTGATCAGCAAACTGCGATTGAAGCGGTTATAGCCGATATGACCAGCCGCAAACCCATGGATCGCCTAGTCTGTGGTGATGTAGGCTTTGGTAAAACCGAAGTGGCCATGCGTGCCGCCTTTATGGCCGTGCAAAGTGGTAAACAGGTAGCGATTCTTGTACCTACCACCCTACTGGCACAGCAACATTTTGAGAATTTTAAAGACCGCTTTGCCGATTGGCCAGTGCAAGTCGAAGTACTGTCACGCTTCAAATCCGCCAAAGAAACCCAAGCCGCATTAGATAAAATGCGCGAAGGTAAAGCCGATATTATTATTGGTACCCACAAGCTATTGCAGAAAGACATCGTCTTTCACGAGCTCGGCTTATTAATGATCGATGAAGAACACAGATTCGGCGTACAGCAAAAAGAACGCATCAAAGCACTGCGCTCAGAAGTTGATATTTTAACCCTAACCGCAACACCGATACCTCGAACACTGAACATGGCCATGGCCAGCGTACGTGATTTATCCATTATCGCCACTCCGCCTTCAAAACGTCTATCGGTTAAAACCTTTGTTCGCCAGCACGATCGACCGACGGTTAAAGAAGCACTATTACGTGAAATCCTTCGTGGCGGCCAAGCGTATTATTTGCATAACGAAGTAAAAAGCATCGAAAAGGCCGGGCGCGATATTAGCGAGTTAATCCCTGAAGCTCGCGTCGGCATTGCTCACGGCCAAATGAGTGAGCGCGAACTAGAATCAGTCATGAAGGATTTCTACCACAAACGCTTTAACGTACTGGTATGTACAACTATCGTTGAAACAGGTATCGACATCCCATCAGCGAATACCATGATTATTGACCGCGCCGATAAGTTTGGCCTGGCTCAACTGCACCAACTACGTGGCCGTGTTGGTCGATCTCACCACCAAGCCTACGCTTATTTATTAACCCCAGATGGTAAAAAATTGAGCAAAGATGCCGAGAAACGCCTCGATGCTATTCAAAGCTCACAAGATTTAGGCGCGGGCTTTATGCTGGCTTCTCACGATTTAGAAATTCGTGGTGCTGGTGAATTATTAGGCGAAGAGCAAAGCGGCCACATTCAAGGCATTGGCTTTAGCTTATATATGGAAATGCTGGAACAAGCGGTTAAATCGATTCAATCGGGGAAAAATCCTAACGCTGAAATTCCACTGCAGCACGGCGCTGAAGTAAATCTTCACGTACCGTCTCTCATTCCTGATGATTACCTGCCCGATGTGAATAGCCGCTTAACGCTTTATAAGCGCATTTCCAATGCTCAAGATGATAATCAATTGAAAGAACTGCAAGTCGAGATGATTGATCGCTTTGGCTTGCTGCCTGAGCAAGTGAAAAACCTATTTAAAGTCACCTCTCTTAAACTACAGCTGACCCCTCTAGGCATCCAAAAATTAGATGCTGGCCCAGAATCGGGCCGCTTAGAGTTTGGCCGCGAAACCAGTATTGACCCATTCCGCTTGATTCAAATAGTTCAAACGCGCCCAGACACTTATAAACTTGAAGGTGGACAAGCCCTTAAGTTTATTGAGAACATGCCCAAAATCGATCAAAGACTAGCAGTAATAGAACGCTTACTACTAGATCTGCAGAAGGACACATAATGCAGCGCTTTATTTATAGTTTATTTCTTATTTTAAGCCTATTTACCAGCAACACCTCCGTATTAGCCGAATCTCCTCGCTGGTATGAAGTAGAGCTGGCTCTGATTAGCTATCAAGAAAGTCAAAAAATTAATCATGAAAACTGGCCAGAAATTCTCATTGAAGAAGATCTCCCTGAGCCTGAAGAAAATATTCCATTAACAAAACCAGAAGACCCTTGGTCCTGGCTCACTTGGTGGAACCATGAGACTGAGACCCCTAAAGGTCTTTATAACATTCAAAAAAATGCGATTAATACATCCTCTAAGCTTGAAACCCCATTTATCACACAAGGGCCAGCCTTCGAAGACAAAGAAGCCAAGTTCGAGAAATCAAACGGCTTACAATTAGTTTGGAGTAAGAAATGGCGCCAACCGATCCCAGAAAAGTCTGCGGCTACTCTCGATGAGAACCTGATTGACATTAATATCAAAACCGCATTGAATTTTAAGCAGGTATTAAATTCCGCCAACCCCTTGATCGAGATTGAAGTAAGCGGACAGCTTCACCTATACCGCAGCCGCTACTTACACCTGGTATCTGACCTAAAGGTACAGCACTGGCAGAGCCTAGAAAGAAATAGCCCGCTGGATAAATCAATAAAGGTATTGCCTAACCACCCGATTTTTGAAGAAAACATAATCCCTTCAAAGAGCAGCACCCCTTTAACCGCCATTGATGAAGTTCCTTTACGCGCTGCCATCATCAAACAAAGCCGACGCATGCGCAGTAATGAACTGCACTACATTGACCACCCTTTACTGGGAATCTTAGTCAGAGTTAAGCCGATTGACTCTTAACCAATTCAAACAACGCCATACTAATACAAGCAACGTCATACTAACCAAGGTGAAAAACGGCAATTTCATCTTGGTTGCGCAAAGCTGAGGCTCGGCTAGGGAAAAGCTGGATATCATTTGGAGTAATCAAAATTACTTTTTCGTCAAATAGGCCTACCAAACCGGCACGCTTCATTGCCATATAACGCCCCTCTTTCTTGAGCAAATACCCCCCCTCAAGCAACTCCACAGAATGTAATAACCCATTCGCTAGCGGGTCTTCAATGGAAGCAGCATCTTTATATAGATTTAAGCCATTTTCCGCCAAAACTAAAATCTGTCCATTTAATAGCTCAAGCAGCTCTACTTCCTCGCCATGACTAAGAGTGAGTAATGTTGAAGATTTAACCAAATCTGAATTGTTTTCTATCAGCATAATTTACAGCTTACTTTCAAAGAGAGTTCATATTCATTTTATTATGCCATAAAGCCTACCTACAGCGTATTCGTCTTATATTATATCGCGTTATATCAATAAGGCCTGCCCACCAGAGAGCGCTTGACCTGTGGCCTTCCGCTACTTATGATCAATCATCATTCTCATAACCTCTATAATAAGCATAAGGAGCCGCTTAAACATGTCTACTCCAGCGTTTAAGTTAACCGTCGACGGTCTTGAATTAACACTTGTTGAATTTGACGGTGTAGAGGAAATGAACCGCCTGTTTAAATACACATTCACTACGGAAATTCCTACAACGGGCGAGAAGCTGGCAGACGTTATTAATGGTGATGCAATATTTACTATTAAAGAGTTTGATACTTCACTTCATTCAGGTGACATTGAGATACCCGGCTACATTTCAGTTGCTAGCAAAGCAAATGAATTATGGGAGCTAGAATTCCTACCGAAATTACATAAAACAACAACCAATTCTAGAGCAGAGATATATTTTAGAGAAGACTCCTCTTTAACCGCCCTATCGGTTATCGAAGAAGAGTTTCAAAATGACATTCTTTTAAATGACCGAACGCCTGTTTTTGACATTACCAGTACATTACCAACGAGAAAACTCTTCTGTCAGCTGCATGAGTCAAACTGGAACTTTGTCGCTAGAATGTGTGACCACTGGGGATTTCATTTCTACTTTGATCATCACAATCAACAAATTGTCTTTGCAGATAACAACCAGTACGACCAGAGTTTTTCGACTCAACTAAAAACAACCAGTGCGACAGCTGAAAACTCGCCACTGAAAATTGCTAACTGGAATGAAAGCTTACAAGCCGCAACAAGTATGACGGTTATTACCGGTTATGATAATTATAACGCTGCAACTCCAATTACAGCCTCTTACCCTAGCTCAAATCCTGGCAACTTAACTGAGGCTAGACAGACTTTAGCTGATGTAAACTCACAAATTGAAGCAGATTACATTGCACAAATTATTCAGGAAGCAAACAACTGTAAAAATCATGTTGCCACAGGTGATGTTAAACTACCTTACCTATCCCCAGGCTTTTTGATTAATACTGATGACTCTGACTTCGCATCTGCTCTTGTTATTAAAACAACAACCCAAGCGCGTAATTTAAATTCTGCCAATACTGCAACATCGGCCAGCTTCACCTGTAGTTTTGAAGCCATTCCTGACACAGTTCTATTTAGGCCAGCAAAACATTATCAGATCCCTACCGCCACCAATGTTTACGGAAAAATCATCTCTGAAACAAATGATCTGACTCTAGCGCAGCGTAATCAATCAGGTGAATATAAAGTAGATTTGCTAGGTTTTGAAAATGAGTCATCGGTACATCCCTGGTTAAGAAAAACGCAAACAACTGCGGGGGGGAATAGTGTTGATATCCCACTCTTACCCGATACAGAAGTATTGATCGCTTTTGTTGATGACAACCCCAATTGCCCATACATTTTAAATGCTGCTGACAACTCACTACACCCCGCGCCAGTAACCAATGCAAATCCGCATCATGCTGTAGTGAAAACCGGTGGAATGTTAGTGACAAGCTCACTTGAAGGTCGACATAATTATGCAATCACATCCAAAACTTTAGAAATTGATTGTAACTATGTAACTTCTGATGCTGACATTAGCTCTTCTGTTAAAAACTATTTAGCGGAAAGAGGAAAGTTCGATCAAAACAATAACTTTATTGATCCATCATCTACAACAGCGGTTACCTTTAGTGACAATGACGAAAGCAGTGGGGACTACATTTTTACACGCTTTTCTGGTGATAGTGTGGAGATACGCCAAGGCGATAAAATGCATTGGCATAATGGAAACCTCTATGATTTCGGTGGTTACTGGAATTACAACCTTGGGAACAGCTATGAAGAGAACTTCATTGATCAAGAAGCCCCACTCAATATAAAAGTCACAAAAGATGGGCGCAGTGGCGACCTACTTTCTAGCAACGGACCTACTTGGGGTTCAATTAATTTTTCAGCAATTCAGCTTAATTCACTATCTGAAAGTGACGTTAAACCCACCTCTTACGGCGATACTCCCGTATCTACCGACCGATCTGGAAAGAACTTCATTGTAAATACAGATGGTGTCTGGGGTAGTGGAGGCATGAACGTCTCTAAATCATATAATGCCAGTTATGATTATAAGTTCGGTGAAGGTATTGAGGTTAACGATAGAGTTAATTCATTAGAAGTCACCCATACAGACGGTAAAACGACGGCTATTGAAATGAATATCCATGAAGGTGTTTTGCGCTCATGGGATAAAACGGAAGGCCGTAGTAATTGGACCAAATCATGGAATGGTAGTGGCACGAAAACAGCAGAAACTTTTTCTGATGGCACGACATCGGAAGAAACAAGCTGGCACAGCAAGGGGGATAACCATAAATCCTCCTATTCCAAAACGACTAAAAACGAAAGCTCTATAACAACCGATGAAAAAACATACAATATAAATACTGGCGCGCTTGCCACCCACAACATAACAAAGTCTGATGGGATGGGTTCAAGCATCATGGACTTCTCTTATGCTGAGGTAAACAAAGCAGAATTTAATTTTGGTGGCGAACGCAAATTTTCAATTGAAGCCCAAGGAACTGCGTCTCTAGCCATTAGCATGTCTGGAGCAATAGACATCGGGATAGAAGCCTCATTAAAGCTTGATATGAAAATGAATGCCTCCCTCACCATTGAAATGGAAATGGATGGCGCTGGTAAGATCGAACTCAATAACGGCAAATTTGAATACAGCGGAAATGGCATTGGTGCGTCAATGGCTCAAGCAGTATGTGCAACCAAGAAAGTAACCGACCTTGAGAAAGCAGAGATAAAGCTAAATAGCAGCATAATGGAATTAGCTAACATCGCCCTAGACCTTGATCAAGCTAACGTTAAACTGGATACCAGCTATCTAGTTGTATTTTCTTAATAGGGAATTTGGATTCATTTAATGAAAATATATAGCCCTATGCAAATTATGCATAATCAGCGAACCCTTGAACAGAACAAGCAATTTCACTGGGTGGTTTCCCCTTCTCTATTCATGCGTATTTCTACAGGCAAAATAGAACTCCAGCACGATTGCATTGCCGATGTTATCGCCAGTATGGGGGAAGTTCCCATGCTGGACATGGGCATGCCTAAACCTAGAGCTGAGTGGCTTCTCAATGGCTCTTTATATGCAGGCAAGGGTAAGGCCGTTAATGCTGGACAAGCTACTGTAAAAATCGCTGACCAAGAAAAAACAATCAACGTATTTGGTAAGCGCCAATGGCTCGCGGGACTTCCTAGCTCTCCTGATACATTTGAAAGCATGCCTCTAGATTACCAACATGCTTTTGGTGGTGATGCGTATAACCTTAACCCAAACGGCAAAGGGTTTAAGACAGACGATTTACCCAATACCGAATCCCCTTCAGAGACAATAACGAATAATAATAGCCCCTATTCTCCCGCTAGCTTTGCGCCATTAGATCCATCGTGGCCTCAACGGGCCCAATATCAAGGAACTTACGATAACCACTACATGGAAAACTTTTTTCCTGGTTACCCTAAAGACATGGACTGGCGCTTATTTATGAATGCGGCAGAAAACCAGTGGAGTAATGGCTTTTTTAATGGTGATGAAGCTTTCGAACTACATAATATGCATCCAGAAAATGCGTTGCAGAAAGGTAATCTACCAGGCTTACTGCCGCGCTGTTTCATTAAAGATACGAGTGAAGAAAGCCATCAGCAATTTAAAGAAGTAAAACTTCATTTAGATACCGTTTGGTTTTTTCCAGATAAAGATATTATTCAATTAATCTGGCGCGGAGGCATGATAGCCAAAACTGATGAGGCTGAAGAGATAAGCCACTTATTACTAGCCTATGAGAACACTAACGATAGCCCCAGGGATAGTAAGCACTACCAGCAATCACTAGAACAGCGCATCCGAGATAAAGATCCCTTACAGGATAGCCTAAATACACTCGACTTGATTCCTCAAGGCGAAGCTAGCGCTATGCAGCTTCTTCAAAAATCGGCATTTGAAAACAGTACCGCAAGTGCTCTTGCAGATAACATTGATAGTAAATCTGAAGCCATTAAATCCATTGTAGATCAGAAAATTGAGGACTCCATTCAAGACCTCAAAAATCAACTTGAGAATCCTGCCCTAAACGACCAACAAAAAAGCGAAACTCTTAGCAAAATAGAAGCTGTTCTCGGAGCTACTAACAAAGATGAAGGTGCTGCTCTACTTTTAGAAAAATTGGAAGAAATACTACCAGGGCTGACTTCGGGAAAAACAAGTGAACTGGACCTTTCAAATTTCTCTTTTAAGAAACTTGATGAAATTTTTTCTGAAATCGATCAATTCAGTGAGACAAAGAAAATTATTGCTCTTGAAGAGATAAAGCCACAAATTGAACAATTAACACAACAACTCAAAGATTCTGACTCGCTTACTAGTGATCAGCGCCAATTAATCGAAGGTCAAATCAATTCCCTTAAAAGCTTATTCGATAAGGATATCGAACCTCCCTTAAGTAAATTGCCAAGGTTAGATAGTGAAAGCTTAATACAGCAAGTTGATAATACATCACCTGAAATACTGTCCGCCCAAAAAGAACTCCACATTATGCTAAGCAACCCTATGCTGGCGGATTCAACAGCAATTAAGCAGGCCAGAGAGAAGCTAGAACAGCTTGAACAAGGAGAGTTGAGTAAACTTAAGACCGAGCTGACCCAGGCTAGACTAAAGTTTATTGAAGGTTATGCAATGGGAGCACACTTTGCCAATCATGGCCTTTCTCCACACGATGACGACAATCAGCAAAGGAACAAACTACTTGCAATTATTAACGGCGATAAAGATGCTAGCAACCAAGACTGGGCCTGCCTTGACCTTTCAGAGCTCAGTTTGGATGGTATTAATTTTTCCAACTGTTTAATGGAACAAGTAAATTTAAAAGGTGCCAGCCTCATTGGCGCGAACTTCTCTGGAGCCATCTTAGTCCGCTCCGATTTAAGCAACGCAGATTGTACTCAAGCAAATTTTGACCAAAGTAATCTAGGTGCAGGAAAGTTTGATGAGACAGTATTCTCTGGCGCTAGTTTCAACGAGAGTAAATTATCAAAAAGTATATTTAATCACTGCAATTTTACTCATTCACGCATTAAGCAGCCCGAAGCACTAGAGCTAACCATCAACCAATGTAATTTCACCTCTAGTCAGATTGAAAACTGGCCCTTTTTAGAATTAACGATGAAAGAAAATGTTTTTGATCACGCAAGTATGGCAAGTTGCAGTTTTATAAATTGCATATTACATGACTGCAGCTTTGAACATGCCAGCCTGCCATCAACCACCTGGGCAAACAGCAGCTTACGAAATACCGTTTTTCATAAAGCAAACATGCTAAGTAACTGTTTTGTTAGCAGTGCTGAGAATGATGACAACCAGTTGCCCAGCTATTTCGAGAACATAGATTTCAGTCATGCCATTCTAGATAAGTCTAACTTTCAAGGCTTGGATCTAGCAGGTAACAATTTCAGCCATGCAAAGATTGCGAGTAGTAACTTTACCTCTTCAAACCTCGCGGGCAGTAATTTTGATGACTGCCATGGTTACCAAGCTCAGTTTCGCAAAGCAAAATTAACCAATGCCAGCATGAAACGAGCTAATTTAATGGAAGCTATGCTTTCCAAAGCAATTATAAACAACACAAACCTTGAGCAGGCCAACATGTATGGAGTGGACTTCATTCGCGCCACCATTAAAGGCACTCGTTTTCACAATGCTAATCTAGATGCTACGATTCTGCGAGACTGGAGGCCCTCATAATGGAGATGTTAATCCCTGAGGCACCCGCTAATGCGAGCCAATTCAGCACTCAAGTTAAAGCGGGAGAGTTACTTAATCAGTTAACTTGCAATAAATTTGATTTTTCTGAAAAAGACATCAGTGGTGGCATATTTTCTCAGATCACCTTCAAACACTGCACCTTCTCTTCGACCAATTTAGAGCAGTGCTTATTCAACCAGTGTAAATTCATTGACTGCCAATTCATAAACCTTACATGTGCCGAAGTGAACTTTATAGAAGCGGAGTTCATTGATTGCCAATTTTCAAATAGTAAACTAACCCAATTTAATTTTATTCAGAGTCACCTTCAAGCTACTCGTTTCTTAAACAGTGAAATTATTTCAGGCGTTTTTCAACAGTGTAATTTATCCAACGCTGTATTTCTTAAGGTGAATATGCACACGGCGGTTTTCAATGAGTGCCAGCTGTATGAAGCTGAATACAAGCAATGCACTCTATTAAGAACCACGCTGAATAATTGTGATTGGGGTAAGAACACAATCAATGAATGCCAGTTTGAGTTGATATTTGTTACCAAAGCAAATCTCGCGGGTATTGATTTTTCAGGAATGCAGCTCAGCCAAAGTCAGTTAATTGAATGCGACCTCAAAGGATGCGACTTCAGTAATTGCCAATTAGAGCAAAGCGCCTTTACAGGAAGTGACATTCAAAAATGCAACTTCACAGGTGCCAATATGGAAATGACCAACCTTTATGAAGCCAACCTTAGCGGCGTTCAATTTAATTCGGCCATTTTAAATCAAGCCAGTATGCAAAAGGCCACTATGCTGGGGTGTGATTTCAGCAATGCTAAATTGGAAATGGCCCAGCTTAAAGAGGCAAGCATAACGCTTTGTATTTTTAATAAAGCAAAGCTTGTTTACTCGGACCTTTCTAATAGTTTTATTTCAGAGTGCGATTTTAGTCATGCTGATGTCTACATGGCTAAAATGCATGAATCCTTTGACGAAAAGTGTGTTTGGAGTGGGGCGAATAAATCCTCTGCTCAAGGCACTAATGAACAGCTCAAAAAAGCCGAGCAATGGGGTAAATAATGAATCTACAAGTAGATAACATCGTACCGATCTCACCCGCCACCGCTAATAATGTATCTGGCCGAGTCGTTAAGATCCAAGATGGGCTTTTCCAACTGGATTACGAAGGCACAAAGATTAACGCTCAAAAAGCTTTTAGCTGCCTCGTTGAGCCTGAACTGGATGACATTGTACTATTTAGTCAAGACCAACATCAGCAAGCCTACATTATCGCCATACTCCAGCGAAAGGAGGATTCAGCCATGAATATCCAACTTGCCGCTAATACAAGCCTTACAAGTGATAAAAATCTGATCTTTCGAAGTGAACAAATCAACCACTTTTCACAAAAGAGTCTACAACAAACCACTGAATCTACCGTACAGTTTCAGCAAGGTATTATCAAAGGCGATACACTTCATAGCCACATTCGCCATATTCACAGCATGAGTGATTTAATCAGTACCCTTGCAAAACAGGCCGTGCAAAAATTTAATACTTATGTGCGTAAAACGGATACATCCGATCAGGTACAAGCCGCACAAATGGGCCGCAAGGTCGATGGGCTATACACCATGAACTCAAAACACACCATCATGGTTAGTCAAAAAGATACCAAGATTGATGGTGAACACATTCACATGGGTTAATGCTTAAGCATTATCATTATTTAAGGAAAAAACTATGTTTGCTAATTGCTCTTTAGGCGGTATGCAATTCGCTATGCCCGATGTGTGTTTAACACCAATTCCATCACCTGCTGGGCCAATTCCGACACCAATTCCATACCCGAATACGGCTATGCTACCCATGGCTATTCCACCTACGTGCTCGATGAAACAGTTTATTTCAATGATGCCAGCCCATAACATGGCTACCACAGTGCCGATGAGCATGGGTGATAATGCCGGTGCTATTGGTGGAGTAATGTCAGGCATGATGATGGGGCCAGCACGCAGCATGATGGGGAGTGTAAAAGTATTTACCGGAGGGTTACCCGCGACTAAAATGCTTTCTCCCGCCTTGCAGAATATGACCAACGCCCCTTCGGGAATGACTTTAGCCCCCTCTCAAGTTAAAGTCCTAATAATGAGCTAATAAGTAGAAAATAATGAGCCAACAAGAAGAAAACAAAATCAGTGCCTATGTTTCACCCGACTTAGAGTATTGCTACCGAGATATTTCAAATATCTTTGTCGGCAGTAATGAGGTTACATTTGAATTTGGTAATCATCATAAATCAGCTCCAGGTAATGCGGTGATCAATAATCGCATCGTCATGTCTCTAGGCAACGCTTATGACCTTCAGCAGCGCTTACAGCAAGCGTTAATGCAAGCCCAGCAAGCAATGATGAAGCAAGAATAGATTAAAACTGTACACACAAAAAAGGCGCTCATAAGAGCGCCTTTTTTTGTTTAATTATTTCCAGTTGCTTGGCTTAAATAGAATATTAAGCGCCTTTTTCAGCAGCTTCTTGGCTCGCTAAATACTCATCATAAGTGCCTTGGAAATCGATCACTTCTTGGTCTTTGATTTCAATAACTCGGGTCGCTAATGAAGAAACAAACTCGCGGTCATGGCTTACAAAAATCAATGTGCCATCAAATGCTTCTAATGCCACATTCAAAGCTTCGATTGCTTCCATATCCAAGTGGTTAGTTGGCTCATCCATTACCAGCACGTTAAGATCCGTCATCATTAACTTACCAAATAATAGACGGTTCTTTTCACCACCCGAGCATACTCGAGCTTTCTTAACGATATCATCAGCGCCGAATAATAAACGGCCTAATAAACCACGCACCATAAGATCATCGTGTTTAGCGGTACGCCACTGAGACATCCACTCGAACAAATCAAGATCACAATCAAAATCTTCAGTACTGTCTTGTGGGCAATAACCGATGGTCGCATTTTCAGACCACTTCACGGTACCGCCATTCGCTTTTAAATCGTCAACTAAACAGCGTAAAAATGTTGTCTTACCTACGCCGTTTTCACCGATAACCGCAAGCTTAGCGCCACCTTCTAAGATCATATTGCCATCTTTGAATAAGGTTTCACCATCATAACCGTGGGTTAAGTCTTCCAATACCAATGCTTGGCGGTGTAACTTCTTATCTTGTTTGAAACTAATCGACGGCGTTACACGGCTAGAAGATTTTACTTCATCCAAAGAGATCTTATCCATCTTCTTCGCACGAGAACTGGCCAATTTAGCTTTAGAGGCGTTGGCTGAGAAACGGTTTACAAACGCTTGCAACTCTTCAATTTCAGCGGCTTTCTTTTCATTACCCGCAAGTAATTGCTCACGAATTAGACCCGACGCTTCTAGATAATACTCATAGTTACCCGGATAAATACGCAGTTCACCATAATCAATATCGGCCATGTGAGTACATACAGAATTCAAGAAGTGACGATCGTGAGAAATGATCACCATAGTACATTTACGCTGATTCAATACTTCCGACAACCAATTAATTGTGTAAATATCAAGGTTGTTGGTTGGTTCATCTAATAACAAAATATCAGGATTAGAAAATAAAGCCTGAGCCAATAAAACTCGTACTTTATAGCCTGGAGGAACCTGAGCCATTAAACCAAAGTGATATTCTTCAGCAATACCGGCTTCCAGCAAGATATCCCCTGCTCGACTTTCGGCGCTATAACCGTCCATCTCAGCAAATTCAACTTCCAGATTGGCCACTGTCATGCCATCTTCTTCGGACATATGCGGCAAAGCATACATACGGTCGCGCTCTTGCTTCACTTCCCACAATGCTTTGTCGCCCATAATAACGGCATCAATAACACTGTATTCTTCGAAGGCAAACTGGTCCTGACTCAAGGTACCTAGCTTATCTCCTGGAGTAATGGATACATTACCAGAAGTAGGCGCAAGCTCACCGCTTAGAATCTTCATGAAGGTCGATTTACCGCAACCATTGGCGCCAATCAGGCCATAGCGATGACCATTACCGAATTTAGCGGAGATGTTTTCAAACAAAGGCTCAGCGCCAAATTGCATTGTAATATTTGCGGTAGATATCAAGGGTGTATTCCTAGGGAGTATGCGTACGTAGACTTGCGCGCACTATAAAGAGTTAGGCGATCAATGTCGAGGCTAACTGTTCATTTTTCACACAAAGGCAGTGACTATTTTAAGTCTATAGCCAAACGCTTTAGTGACCACCACTGATGCTGGTCGCTAAAGCGCCGCCTTTTCAACAAATTTAAATTGATCGGATAATCGACTGGTTCCAAGGCCGCTCATTTTCTGAACCTTTATTTGCACTGGAATCCGCTCTTTCATCGCCTCGATGTGGCTAATAACACCAATCATTTTTCCAGAAGCATTTAGGCTGTCTAAGGCATCCAACGCAACATCCAGAGTTTCACTATCGAGGGTACCAAAGCCTTCATCTAAGAAGAGCGATTCAATTTGAGTTTTATGACTGACCAAGTCAGATAATGCCAAAGCTAATGCTAAGCTGACTAAAAAGCCTTCGCCACCAGAGAGGGTCTTGGTATCTCTAACATTATCCCCTTGCCAAGTATCCAGAACTTGCAATTCAAGCGCCTCCGTTTTCTTTCGCTGCAATAAATAACGGCCATGGAGGCGATCTAATTGGCGGTTTGCTAAATAGACCAAATGATCTAGCGTTAACCCCTGAGCGAAACGGCGGAACTTATCCCCTTTCTGTGAACCAATTAAACTATGAAGATAAGCAATATCATCATAATCACAACGCGCCTGCTCAATGGCTTTATACAGTTCTTGTTGTCGGTCCCGAGTTTGCTGATCTTTTTCAAGACTGTGAATGACTTCCCCTTGCTGCTGAGAAAGTAGTTTAAGTTGCTGCTGGCTTGCTTCTAACGCTTGCTCTATTTGAACGATTGACCGCCCTGCAAGTTGTGAACTCAAGTCGCTCTGCTTTAACGCCGCGAACTCCATCCGAGCTTGTTCTAATAACGCTAACTGCTGGGTAAGACGCTGCTTTATCCCCTGCTCTAATGCAATCAACTCAGCTCTATGTTCTGGTTCCATTAACGCAGCCAGAAACTCATCAACAGTTAAAAAGCAACTATCGCTAAGAATGCTTTCCCATATAGTCTGCTTTTCTTCAGCCGAGCTTTTAAAGCGCGCCAAATTCTCTTGGCTAAGCTGCAGTTGGCCTGAAATATTTTGTAAATCTTTCTGAGCCTGATGAACACTAGCCGTCGATAATTTCGCTTTATCAGACAGTTCAAGTAAATGACGCTTAGCCGATTCACGAGCATGGTTCACATCGGTTTCAGCAAATAGCTTCACCCTCTCTTTTTTTATTTTATTCAGTGCTTCACTGCCTTCATTATTCTGACAAGATAGCACCGTTAGCTTCTCATCAAGCAATGAGCACTGTGATTTTAACTGCTCAGTTTTAACACTATTCAGCTGTATATTTTGTAACAGCTTCTGCTCATTCTCTTTTTGTAACTGCCAACGATCCAAGGCAGATTTTTGGTGACTCAACCAAGCGTCAAGATCAGCTAACTGGGGTAATTCTAGTCGGTATTGAGAGAGCTGTTTGGTGAGGCCCTGGCGCAATTTTAATAATACCTGCTCGTCGTTTTGATATTGCAGCTGACTCTGATCGAGTCGCTGTAAATCCCCAACCTTCTGTTGTTGTAATACATTAAGATTCTGCTGCTCGGCTAACAACACATTATTCTGGGCTGACAATTCATTTTGATGAAGCTGCAATTGTTGGCCATCTTGTTTTAATTGATTAGCTTGCTGCTCTAAATTTTGTAACTGCTCTCGGACGTCTTGCTGGCGCTGTTCGGTTTGAGAAATATTCAATCCTTGATACTGCTCAACCTTTGGATGGTCCAATGAACCACATAAAGGACACTCTTCATTTTCTTGCAGCTTGTTTCGTTGTTCGGTTAAATCTACTATCTTTCTTTCTTGCAACAACAAATACTCAATATCTTTTGCTTGCTGGGTAAGTGCCTTATACGCATCCCGCAACTTCTGTAAGGTTTCATCATAACCCGTATGAGGAAACAGCTGCTTCGCGACTTCCTGCTCTATGTGGTAAACCTTGCTTTGGACCGCGTCTAACTGTTTCTGTTTTTCGTCAACGATACGTTCTTGATTAGCAATCCTGAGATTATTTTCATCACAATTTTTCTTGCAGACTGAAACATCCTCTCGCAAACGAACTAAATTAGTTTCTATTGGCTGTAAACGTTCAATTTGAACTTGCCAGACAGGAAGTTGGTCCGCTATAAACTCTAAACTACCATTGTCTTTCAGGTACAGTTGAGCCTGCTCTAATTGATCATAAGCGAGTTGCTTGTCGCGCTCACCTTGGCTTATTTCGTTTGTTAACGCTTGCCTTTGCAACTGCACTGAACTGTACTGCTGCTGGTCATTCAACAAGATAGCCTGCTTATGCTGAATGTCTGCATCAAGAGGAATAACTTTGTCATTGATTAATTTTTCTAAGGTTTGATATTCCTTATCCACCCGTTTAAATTCGAGATCATCCTTATTAGCGACAAGATTAATCTTAGCCACTTCTTGTTCGAACTTAAGGCGCTCATTTTCAAATTGCTGCAACTGAAGCAAACTACTTGCTAATTGCTCTTCCGCTTGAATCTTTACCTGATAACCTGCTCTCAAATTTTCAGCGGGCTCACTTAAAGCCAAACGATTAAGATTATTACTTTGCTCATCCTGCTGGTTATTAATGAGCTCAACTTGCAATTCTAATTGCTTAACTTTTTCTTGGCCTTTATCAAAGGCAGCCATCCATGAGTTCAAGGCTATCAGTTGCTTATGCTGATTCTCTTCTTTCGACAATTCGCTCAAAAGCTGTCGCTGTTTATTTTCCAGCTCATTAATATCATCATCAGATAATAACTCAGCCCCTTCAGAACGAGCGATTAGTTGCTCTAAGGCCTGCTTACTTTGACTATATTTTGTATGTACGCGCTCAGAGATAAGTCCATAAATTTCTGTACCCGTAAGTTCTTCTAATAACTCCGCACGCTCATTGGCCGCAGCATTTAAAAAAGCAGCAAACTGCCCCTGAGATAACATCATTGACTTTGTAAAACGAGCAAAATCTAATCCGGTCAATTCTTCGACTAATGCCGCCATCTTTTTTACTTGAGACGCTAATATTTTCCCATCTTCAATTCTCACCAGCTCAACTACGGAGTCTTGCAGCTTGCCATCTACTTTATTACGAGAGCGACGCTGGCTCCAAAAGGCCCGGTATCCGATACCCTGAACTTCAAATTCAACCTCCGCTAGGCAGTCAGCAGTGCCTCGGGTCATTAGCTCATTGGTATTTTTGTTGATCCCTCCCAGTCGTGGGGTTTGCTGATATAGCGCCAGACAAATCGAGTCCAATATCGTTGTCTTACCCGCCCCAGTTGCACCAGTAATTGCAAAGAGCCCATTATCAATAAAAGGGGCTTGGTTGAAATCAATTTTCCATTGCCCTTGCAGTGAGTTGATATTCTTGAAACGTACGCTATTAATCTTCATCGTCTAGCTCCGCTTCAAGTTCTGCCACTATCTGTGTGAAAGACGTTTTTAAACGTTTAAGCCTTTTCTGTTCACTATCACTGATAAAACTTTCACTGGCTAATCGACGGTCAAATACATCTTCAGGACTCAACTCAGCTAAAACCTCTTTATCATCTCTTTCAATGCGAATCTGCTGTTGTTTTCTCGCTCGCCTAAGCTGTAAAACTTCAACGTTCATGGACTCAGTGAATACCTGGATCCTTTGCTGCAAATCATTTAAGTAGTCTTGGGTTTCTACCTCTATCGACAACCAAGTTGGCAGTTCTGTATCTTTCTTATTATCTCCTAGCTCTAGTTTCTCCAAGGCTTGTAATTGCTGCTCAATACTTTCTAAATCTCCCTTAATAACTTTCATTGGCTGAAACAAAGGAATGCTCTGTGGAGTAATTGCTGATAATTCCCCATTTTCAAAATCAACCAGCAGGACTTGCTTCTCACTGCCTAATTCATCAAAACTTAATGGAATTGGTGAGCCGCAATAACGAATATGCTCACTTTTGGCGACAATTTGAGGGCGATGGATATGCCCAAGCGCAATATAATCTGCAGCAGGAAAATCACTGGCAGGAAAAGCCTCTAGATTCCCAATATAAATATCACGTACCGAGTCTGAACTTTTCACCCCCATGGCAGTTAGATGTCCCGTCGCAATAATAGGAACTGATTTTTTTAGCGCTGAGCGCCTTTTTTTAGCCAACTCGAATACACCTTGATAATGCTGACTAATAGCTTGCCCTAGAGCCTGCTGTTTCTTCTCAGCCGATTCGTCAAGCTGACTTTTTACAACATCCCGAGGGCGTAAATAGGGAATAGCACATAATATTGCCGCAGGGATTCCCTGCTTATTATTAAGCTCGATAACCTGCTCTTCAAGATCCTCTGAAGCCGCTGCAATGACCCGAGTATTCAATTGCGCTAATATTTCTTTCGATTCGTTTAATGTTGAAACTGAGTCATGGTTCCCAGCCAGAATAATCAATTGGCAGCCTAGCTGATTCATCCCAATGACAAACTGGTTATACAGTTCACGAGCGTAACTCGGAGGCGAGCCGGTATCAAAAATATCTCCTGCGATAATCAGTGCATCTACATTTTTCTCTTTCACCTGCTCCAATAGCCATTTAATGAATTTTTGATGCTCAGCTAATCGGCTTTTATTGATAAAAAACTGGCCTAAATGCCAATCAGAAGTGTGAAGAATGCGCATAACAACTCGACGATATAATACAAAGAAACAGAGCGCCTAGTGTAACTCAATATCTTCCCGTTAGAGGTAATAGAAGATAAATGAAGGGCATAAAAAAAGGCAGCCGAAGCTGCCTTTTCATTACCCAACGCTAATAAACTAGCCTGCTGGGCTTATATCACCATGCAACTTCTTATGACGAGCAATGATCTGCTCAGGCTTAAGAATGAAGGTCGCTAGTGCAGGTAGTAGAACCAATGCACCTAACATGTTCCATACGAACATAAAGGTTAACAAGATCCCCATATCAGCCTGGAATTTAATCGGTGAGAAAATCCAAGTACCAACACCAATGGCGAGCGTAATACCGGTGAAGCTCACAGCTTTACCTGTCGACTTCAATGTTTCGAAGAAAGCTTCTTGCAATGACTTACCTGCAATTAGCATAACTTCTAAACGGTTATAAATATAAATACCATAATCAACACCAATACCTACACCAAGAGCGATTACTGGTAACGTTGCAACCTTAACACCAATGCCTAGGTAAGCCATTAATGCCTGACACAGAATCGACGTCAACGCTAATGGAAGCAGAATACACGCCACGGCACGGAATGAGCGGAAGGTTGCGAAACATAAAGCAAATACAACGACATAAACAAAGATCAGCATGGTATTTTGTGCGGCACCAATCACTTCGTTAGTCGCGGCTTCAATACCCGCATTACCAGAAGCTAGTTGGAAGCGTACTGGCACATCGGTAAGTTCACCGGCCGCAATTGCAGCTTCAATACCCGCAGTATCCATAGCAAAGTATTTTGCATCTACTTCATCATCATACTTCACTTTGAACTTTTTCACGGCCGCAACGGCATTCTCTAACGTCTCAGCTTTGTGATCATTCAGATACACAATCACTGG
>Ga0209495_1000868_pt1 | contig 22180 bp, 18 predicted proteins | sample EN1Hudsemesocosm_FD_184629 | JGI IMG/M metagenome (GOLD analysis project Ga0209495, IMG submission 184629) | Methane-oxidizing microbial communities from mesocosms in the Hudson Canyon - EN1E Hudson Canyon (SPAdes) (version 2) | ecosystem: Environmental > Aquatic > Marine > Cold seeps | place... | reverse complement strand
GTACGATAAAGCAGGTGCAATTCAACGTGGCAAACTCATTGAGGTTCCAGCAAGAGATTAACCTGATATTAAACGTCAGTTTCTAAATAAAGCAACACACAGCCTACGGGGAGCCGTTCCAAGCCATACTCCGCCATGTCGTCCACCTTGTGAATACCTAAAGCACCCAATGGCATCCACGTGCTTGAGTTCAACAAACGGGTGCGAAGCATGGGTCGAAATTAAAAGAGGCGTATAGGAAGCAAATCGGAAATTAGGTACATAATCATGTACCTTCTGCCAGCATCGAAAATAAAACCCTTAAAAATCAAAGGATTGAATGGTGCGGACGGAGTGTCGTTCCGCTTCGCTCCACTCTCTGGGTGGTTAGGGGGGCTTTGTGTCCTCATAAATGTCTACCATCACAGTTGGATTCAGTGGGTTTTTATAGACATTTCAATGAGTTACCTGAGGATTCTCAGGAGAAAATGGCGGTGGACGGATAGCCGAAAACGAAAGCGTATGACTATCCGTTACGATGCTTTACGCATTCCAACGATTGACCACAGACGAGGGTCTTTTCAAACTGCTGGTATCAGTCTAAACTGATAATTTTCCAGAAACAAGTGCAGCCACTTCATACTCACCTAGGATACAGAAAGCAACGCCTTTGGGTTTTTAATGGCCAACTTACACAACACCAAAGCACTACCCGCAGGCTTAAAGCGCCCTTGTTCCCAATCTCGAACGGTGGCAACAGGCGTTTCAATCAGTGCAGCAAATTTAGGCTGTGAAAGCTTAAGCACCTTGCGTGCAGACTGTAGCAATAGTTGCTCTGGCGTATATTCTCTGGCGATTTTCCCTGCCTTCATTTCAGCTAACGACTCACTCAACCCCTCAATAGGCTCGCCTGCATCATCTTCAATTGCCTTAGTTATACGGTCAATATTCATATCATAGCACCTCTCTAATTTCAGTGGCTTTCATGTTCTCTTTTTCGGTTTTCTTGTAAATGGCAACAAGGCAAATCACATCGGCATCAAGATTAAAATAAATAACCCTAACGCCACCACGCTTGCCAGAACCGCCAACAGTCCAACGTATTTTTCTAGCACCATCTGCGTGAGGAATAACATCACCAGCGCCAGGGTTCGCCGAGAGATAAACAATGAACTCAAGGCGCTCACTTTCCGACCAGATTTTATCGGCTTGCTTCTTAAATGTTTCTGTTTCAAGGACTGTTTTCATAATCTAAATTATACGGGATTTCAGTATATTATCAAGATACTGAATAGCAATAGACTTTATCATTTCTCAAGCATGCACTAAATTCCCGATAACGAACAAAGCTATTTTCTAACTTTACCATCAGCGCCCAAACATATATGATGCGCGCCCTGAATCATCTACCCTCACCTAACTGCAGCAATTATATGAGAAACGGTTTACTTATTCTGGCCTATTTATTGGCCACCCTTACCCGTTTCATCAGGCCCGGTGGTACAAAATCTGTGGCCGCTGAGAACATATTGTTGAGGCAACAACTGATTATATTGAAGCGCCAGATCAATAAGCCGGTACGCTTATCACCATCCGAAAGATTAGTCTTTGCATTTAGTGCACAGTTTCTCAGGGCAAGTCGAATCATCAAAAATGCCGTTGTCATTCGACCAAACACTATTTTAAAAATACACCGTGCTCTCAAGAAGCGAAAGTACCATCAGATATTTGGCTCAAAGCCCAACAAGCCAGGCCCAAAGGGCCCATCTAAAGAACTCGTAAAGCTAGTCATTCAAATCAAAGAACGTAATACTCGCTTTGGCTGTACACGGATAGCCATGGAAGTCTCGCGCATCTTTGGCATTGAAATAAACAAAGATGTCGTAAGGCGCATATTAAGCAAACACTACAGGCCAAAGCCCGATAGTGGCGGTCCCTCTTGGCTTACCTTCCTTGGGGACTCTAAAGATAGCCTTTGGAGTATTGATTTCTTCCGTTGTGAATCAGCATTATTAAAGAGCCATTGGGTGCTCGCTGTCATGGACCAGCACACTCGCCGTATTATTGGCTTTGGCATACAAAAAGGTAGCGTTGATGGCATTAATTTATGCCGCATGTTTAACCAAGCAACATCTGGTATAGATAAACCACCCTATTTAAGTAGCGATAACGACCCGCTTTTTCGCTACCATCGATGGCAAGCCAATCTTCGCATAATGGACATACAGGAAATCAAGTCCATACCCTATGTGCCCCAATCTCACCCATTTGTAGAAAGGCCCATAGGGACGGTTCGAAGAGAATGCTTAGATAAAACCTTATTTTGGAATGAACGAGACCTGGCTAATAAGCTAGAGCAGTTTCGTGTCTACTATAACGAAAATCGCGCACACTCTTCATTGGACGGTTTTGCCCCTGAAGATTTTAATGAGAAAAAGCGCCAAGAAGCGGCTAGTGTAGCTAATTTTGGATGGCAAAAACATTGCCGAGGTCTTTTCGAATTGCCAGTTTCGGCTTAAACTGAGAATTCGCCAGGGACACCCTTTGTGCAGAGGCATTGATCCCGCCGTTGATAAAGCCCTAGACGAAGCTGCCAGCGCACTGACCAAAGCGGGCTATGAAGTAGAGTTCGCTACCCCACCCAGCATAAAGGCAATTTATAAAACCTATATGGGCATCATGTTTACTGAAATGAGCTTGGTTAAAGACAGCGTGGTAAACAAGTTTGGCTCTGGTCAATTAAGGCGCACACTGGATCATTATCTGCAACTGCAACCCCCTCTGGGGCTCGCAGAGTATGCCCAAGGTTTGGCACGCCGTTCACATTTTCATCGTGAATGGGATCAATTTCAGCGCCGCTACCCCATCATACTAAGCCCATTACTGACGACCCCGCCTTACATCGCTGGCGCTGATCTGGTGTCTGTTGAGGTATTGGAATCCGTATTAGATTCAGCTTGTTGTATGGCCGCCATGAACTTTTTGGACTTGCCCAGCATGAGCTTACCCACCCAAGTTCGTGCTCTTGGTGTACCTATTGGCGTACAGCTAATCGGCCCACGTTATGGCGAACAACACGTATTGGAGGCGGCCCAAGCAGTAGAAGACACTTGTGGCACACCTAGTGACGAACTACTGATCAGCGCATAAATTGGCGATTAAGGTAACATTATGAGCTATGTCAGCAGCATGACCATAGAAGTCAAACCGCATCAATCTAAGGCAGCCATCGCTGCCTTTATTGAGCGTCGTGTATTCAATGAATGCGCAGCGTCTGTCCCCGGTTTTGTGCGGGGAGAGCTTATGCAATCTATCGAAAATCCCGAACATTTGCATGTCATCGCCTACTGGCACACAGCTAGCGACATTGAGACATGGCTACATCATTCAACTCGCCTTGCTCAGTTGGCAGATTTGAGCCACTTTGCTAGCAAAGTGGGTGAAAGCCATACCTTTACAGTCAAACAGACTTATCCATAAGCCTTGAATTCGTTTTAATTAATAAAACTGACAGAGCCTACTCGTGTCGGTTTTAGCGTGCTTGCTCGAAAGTAAGAGAGCTTTCGCGAACAATTGCGTATAGCGGTGGGAAGAATACCTTATTTCGAACCTATATGACTATTTGGTACGGTCTAATACTTTAATAGAACTAAGTTCCTAGGCTTTATCTGTTGACAATCATTATTTCAGCCCGTTCGGCTTAAACTTGAGGTTCAGCAGAAATACCTATTTAAAAAACCTATCTCTTGAGTAAGTACTGGCAATATAACTTAAACATCCTACCATAGGGTGGCCGTAGAAAGCTTAATAGGTCATAGGGCATTTGCTTAAATACTGACTTATGGTGACTAAACTCGAGAAAACCTTCATGGCCGTGATAACGTCCCATGCCGGAAGCACCAACACCACCAAAAGGCAGTGTTTCTTGAGATTTATGGATAATGGTGTCATTTACCGTAACACCACCCGACGTAGTTCTTTCTATTACTTGCCTTTGTTCTTTTACCGACTCACCGAAGAAATATAAAGCCAGTGGATGTGGATTGGTATTCACATAGTCAATTGCCTCTGTTGTGGAATCTACCATTCGTATGGGCAAAATGGGTCCAAATATTTCTTCCTGCATTACTTTCATACTGTCATCAGCACCAACGATTAAAGTGGGAGGAAATTTGCACTGATGCTGGTTTGCATCATTTTCTACAGTAGGATTGATACTAATTATCTGGGCACCTTTTGCTTGGGCATCCTCAATATATGCCTGTAAGCGATCATAATTACGTTGCCCAAGTACTGACGTATATTCCTGGTTCAAAAGCAACCCGTTGGAGTACATTTTTGTTGCCGCGGCAATGGCATGCTTAACAAATGCCTCATGGTCTGATTTTGCCAAGAGTACATAATCAGGTGCTATACAAACTTGGCCCGAATTAAGTAATTTACCATACATAATGGCAGTAGCGGCCTTAGCCAAATTAGCTGAAGCACCTATTATGGCAGGCGACTTACCACCCAATTCTAATGTCAACGGAACCAAATTTTCAGCCGCCGCGCGCATAACATGCCGCCCCACAGCAGTAGAACCAGTAAACACTAAGTGATCAAAGGGCAAAGCAGAGAACTGCGTACCAATTTCTACGCCACCGGTGACAACATGCACCTCATCAATATCAAAATACTGATTAATTAACTGTGCCATGAGGCCAGATGTGACAGGTGTCAATTCCGATGGCTTTATCATAGCTCGGTTACCTGCAGCCAAAACACCAGACAAAGGGATAACAGTAAGATTAACGGGGAAATTCCAAGGTGACATAATACCAACACAACCTTTTGGTTGGTACTCCACCCTGCCTGCAGCACCCAACCACCCTAAGGGAAATTCAAGCCGACGTCGACTGGGTTTCATCCACGATTTAAGATGGCGTCTGGCGTGACTAATGGCATCATACGGCATGGCTATATCGGCCAATTCACTGAATGCGTGACAACGATGGCCATAATCTTCGCTCATGGCTTCTTGCAACCTAACGTTATGTGTTTTTAACAGGTCCGCCAAGCGATTAAGGCGATCTTTGCGAACTTGTACTGTCGGAATAGGGTCACGTAAATGAGCCTGTTTCTGAGTATCCAGTAGTCGACCAAGAACCAGACTTTCATTAGGATCTATAGCCTCATTAACTGAACGCGTCATCCATTCCTCGATGTAGCTTCATCATTTAGTTACTCTGTACATGAAGTTGATCAAATACAAGCGAATGCAAAACCTCTTCACAGTCACTCGTCGTCATATGTATCGGTACAGCGTACAGAAACTTGACTTCATTTACTGCGTCAATAGCGATTAAAGGTATATCTTTTCTAGCAAGGCATTCAACAAAAGATGGTATAGCCATTGATGTACACAAAGCTTGAATATCTCTCAGCAAACGACCAGACTGGCTAGGGGTGTAGCCTGTATAAATCTTGCTCTCAGCTTGCCTAATGATGTGTGAATCCTTAGTGGCATAAAACGCTAATATGATTGGCAACACCATGGCATTAGCTAAGCCATGAGGTATGCCATACCGAGCGCCTAACTGATGGGCAATAGCATGCACATAGCCAACGCCAGCAATATTGAATGCGGCCCCCGCTAGTCGGCTAGCTTCTAACATATCCTGCCTAGCAGTAAGATCGTTGCCATCAGTGTGGCAGCGAAGTAAATTTGACAAAACCATGCGTATAGCTTGAATGGCTTGCTGGTCCGTTGTGCTAGTCGCATTATTTGACAACAAGGCCTCAATAGCATGAGTCATAACATCCATGCCCGTTGCTGCGGTTATATTTGCAGGTAATCCCAAGCACAAGAGCGGATCCAAAGCGGCCGCTTTAGGCATTAAAACAGGGTCAATGTAAGCCACTTTTTTCATTTGCTCTTTAAGAGAAATCACAGACACCATGGTCGCTTCAGAACCGGTACCAGCGGTAGTAGGTACAACATATAGAGGCAGGCCTTTAAACAAAATTCGCATTACCCCTTTTTTTCCAGCAATACTGCCTCTTCGATGATGCAGGGCAGCAACCAGTTTAGCCGTGTCAATCACGGACCCACCCCCTACCGCAAACACGATATCTGCAGCATGCTGCCTACTCGCTTCTAGTCCACATTTAATTTGCTCGATGTCAGGATCTGGCAACACCTCAGTGTAAACATCAACGACGATACCTTGTTGTTTAAATTCCCACACAATGGGGTCCAATAAGCCCAATTTTTTGATACCAACATCACTGACAACTAGTACTCTGCGGTAGCCTTTATCAGCGGCTAATTTCACTAGCTGTAAAGACGAATCTGCACCACTTAGCAGCTCCACTTTAGGTATAGGAATGACCTGCAATGTAAGCTTTTGGAGCAACGTCACCAATCGATATAATGTGTATCTAAATTTAATCATCGTTAACAAACCTAAAATTACTACCTACTGGAACACCCAAGGTCTTCAAATGCTGCTTTTGTCATGTATTCGCTCTGCGGGAAATACGCCCCCATCACCTCTGGGCCTTGATTAGGTTTGTTAAGATTCTGCGCTGCCTGATTAAACTCAGGATACGGTAGCATGTTGCGCACTACAAGTACCCCATCTGCAAGTCGGTTATCCTCAGGACTAGCGGCCTTATACCCGTAACCATCACCAAATTCTGTCCACGGGAGATAATTAACGCCACATTCAGCATTGGCATTATTTGGCCGCAACGCCTCGGGTGCAGTAACAATGGTGTAATAACCTTCAGCGTCGGTAACCATTTGCTCATCATATAAACACTCGGTAACACGTTGAGAGTAAAACTCATTTTGACAAATAGACCAGTAACGTAACTGCGCTTGTTCATCAGCCATTAATGGGTTGCTTGATAAGGTTTTGGGTGTTACTGGCATACGCCCCTTGGTGACCACAATCTCCCCATAATTACGATTTATAAACGAAGCCACATAGTGATTATCAAGATTAGCGTAAAAGGTAACCACCTTTTCCGGTTCCCCACCACAATAATCCATGAAGCCACAGCGCAAGGTGTAAGGTAAATTAAAAGCCGTTTCCCATTTAACTGGTAGATCTGCAGGGTCACTTAACCATCTGATAAAACGATAAAGCAACTTTGGAATATAGGGGTTGTTAATGATGCTGGTTTCGACATTAAGTTCATCACAGGCTTGTTGGCCGGTCATCCTACGACCATCAGCCAAAGTTAACACTGGCTCAGGTAGTCCAACCCCACCATCAAGACTCAGACCTTCATCTGACAAATAAACTCGATAGATCAAAATCGTTTTTTCACCCACTGTTGGTGCTTTATACAAAACGTTTGGCTTAGTACTATTTTGTCTCTCAGTTTTTTCCACCACGGATATAGCATAACTTCTATTTTCTGCCTGCCGGTCTGCGCCGGTGAGAAATGGATTAGTCGAGCCAAGATTGGGTTTGATATTAATATCAGTCAACACAGAAGCTGGTTTGCCCACGCGGTTATAGCTGTTAAATGACATATAACGGGCATGGGGATATTGGCCTTGAAAGGACAGTGAAGCCCCTTCTGGCAAGGTGTACCCTGCATGCCAATAAGCTGCCCCAGTATCGGGAAAAGCAATATTTAAATCTGGTACTTGTTTTACGTAAGGGCCCACCCAAATACAACTATTTGGATCAGTTCTAACCTGCTTCGATTGGTCCCGATAAAGGGCGGTTTCATACTGAAATACCCATAACCCAATAGCGGCTAATACCACCATTAGCAATACAATAATCTTTTGTTTTTTCGTAACGCGCATTTTTCCACTCTCTGTTTTTTATTTTTCAATTACTGAGATTCAAACATATCTAAAAAGCTAATTAACTCTAGCTTGCTTCCACTGATGCGAATATCTCCTTTAGCATAGTGTACTAGTGGGGAAGACAATTTTGATACGATCCTCTTCCAAACATAAGAATCTAATTCCACAGTTAAATCAGGACTGTCACTTGCCTGCTTTTTAATCTCAGCAATGCCACGCCGTACAGTGATGGAATAAACCTTGTCACTATCGGGGAAAATAAAATCAACGACTTTTTCCACCTCATAGGTTTCTTCGGCTTTTAAAGACACTGCCATAGACTGAAAAATGCCATCCAAATCGATACTGCGCAGGTAATCTTCTGTAGGCACTGGTTTGATACTGACAACTTCTTGTTCTTCCAGCTCAATGGCCTGAGTGAAGTAATAATGACGAGCATTAGGGTTTGACTGTTGCGCAGCTAGCTTTCTCAAAGCACTAATTTTAATTGCTCGCCCCTTGTCTTTATGCGCATCATTAGCCATTAACAAATCTGACAATTCCAGTGCCCACTGCAGGTCATCGCTATCAAGCGCTTTTTCAGCGGCTTTCTCTAGCTCCGTAAAACCACCTAACATGGATGCCAAACGATCGGCTTTTTCACGATTATTCAGTGGGTATAAGGTTGAGGCATTACCATCAAACCAGCCTAGGTAACCTGAAAATATCGCTCGCACTGACCATTCAACAGAGCCATAGAATTCCTGCAGGTAAGGTTGATCGATCAAATGGGGGGGTAACTTCACCTGCTCAACTATTTCATCCACCGTCATGCCAAGATTCATATATCGCAATGTCTGATCATGAACAAAGGCGATGCCATCGCGGTAGTTGATTAACAAATCCAAAATCTCTTGTTTACCCGAAATAGGACGAGAATGGCTAGGAACTAAATGCGCAGCATTAAACTTGCGCATCAAATCGATACTGCTAACCCATTGATTCACATCGCGGTAATGAGTGCCACGAATGGTGTACAAATTGGGGAAGGCCTTATAGATGTTATCTCCAGGTAACAACACACCTTTTTCTGGCAACCATACAAAGAGTTGATCTTCCGTCTCGCCTGGTGCGTGATACAACTCGATATCAATACCAGCTATGGTGGTTTTCAATGAATCTTCAAAGGTAACCGTTGGCGGCATAGCATGAACATGGCTATGACTACTTAAGGCCAATTTGGGGCCGATGCCTGCATTTATCAACTCATCATCAGTAAGCCGGGTGCCAAACATGCGGGTGCTTCTCGTTTGAATAATGGGCCTAGTGACATTGACTAAACGATCAATGTAATACTGCGTTGAGGCATGGGCATAAACCTTAGGTTGCTTTTCACTGTCACTAAAAGCGATGGACCCAAACACATGATCGGTGTGGTTATGGGTATAAATAATGGCCTCAATTGGCTTGTCACTAAGTTTGCGAAATTCCGCCAAAACTGCTGCACCACCTTCTACAGATTCCATGGTGTCAACAATAACCAGCCCATCGTCGCCTTCCAGCATTATCGAATTGGCAAGGCCAAAACCGACGGCGACATAAACACCATCCGTCACTTTGATGACTGATTTTTCAAAGGTTTGCGAATGCTTAATCAATGACACTGGAGTAGAAAAAATAACTGCAGTCTGTGGTCTGTCACCTTCGCAGCCTGTCAAGGCGATTAACAAACTAGCTAAAAAAATGAATGCTCTCATAGATTGTGGGTCATATTGCTTTTATTAAGGCTTTATTTTCGCTAATATTTTCCCCAAATAATCGGGCAATAAAGACGGATACATGTCCAAACAAGCCAAAAACAACAATCATCAAACACCTTCAACCATTGCTTCATGGTATCTCACCTTGCTACAAGCCTTTGAACATTTAGGGGTAGATACTATTCAGTTGGCAAGGGAGGCAGGCTTGCCCCCAAAAGAGCAAGTAAATCCAAATGACCGCATTTCAATTGACAAAATGACCACCGTTTGGCAATTAGCAGCCAAAAACCTCAACGATGATGCCATTGGTATTAAAGTGTCTGATTACGTCCATGCCAATACCTTGAATGCCCTAGGCTTATCATTAATCTCAAGTGGCACCATAAGACAAGCATGGCAGCGGCTGCTGCAATTTTCCGCCTTGATAAGCAATGTACTAGAAGTATCCACTAAGCCATTGGAAAACAAACACACAGCGCTTTGCTTTCAACGTATTGACGGAGTACCTTGTTCAAATGAAGCCGTTGATGCTTTTTTAGCAACAGCAGTGCGTTTGGCCTCTGATAATACCGGCGGTAAAGCCCTGCCCGTACAAGTTGATTTGGAAAGATTGCCCCACGCAAACCAAGAAATTATTAGGCATCGACTAGGTAATAACATCAATTATCAGCAGGAAAGTAACCGCCTAATTTATCTCGATGCAGACCTAGATCGTCCAGTAGAAAAATCCAACGAAGCCCTTGCCCAACAACTGGATGTCATTGCTAGGACCCTATTAGACGAATTTAATGCCAATAGCCTTACTGACAAAGTACGTAGACTATTAGTTGAACAGCTTAAAAATGGCACGCTAGATAAACAACATGTTGCCACATCGCTTGCCATGAGCAGCCGCAACCTACAGCGTAAATTAGAACAAGAAAACACAAGTTATTCGCTGTTGTTAAAAGAAGTACGCCTCAATTTAGCTAAGAAACTGCTCAACAACGAGTTACATTCCATTACCGACATTGCCCTACTGCTTGGCTTCAATGATGCCAGTAGTTTCTCTAAAGCCTTTAAAGAATGGGCGCAGATGTCACCTCGAGATTACCGCAATCAGCTTTAATCACAAGCCAGTTTTATCTCAAACAGATCAGGTGTATTTAGATAGCAATAAGGTCCATCATTGAGACAAGCGCACCTCAAGCATAGTCGGTACGCTTCATATCACTATTCGAATTTGCCTACCCAAACTCGCACTCAAAATGCTCTCCTAAAATGATAAAAAGTATCATCATCAATAAACAAACCGGGTAAAAATATAAAAATAGGCCGCAAGCGTACCTCCTGTAATTAGTTGTAGCGAAAAAACACCTATTTAGCGAACTTTTTAACTAAAACTTTGGGGAAAATAGGGCTATATAAGGTACCCGAGGTACGCTTGCGGTGATCTCGTTAATAAACGTGTTAAAGCGTACTAAGTCGAACTAAATCAAGGACATAAAAAAACCGACAGAGCGTACTCGTGTCGGTTATAGAGTGCTCGCGAGAAACTAAGAGAGCATTCACGAACATTTGCGTATGGCGGTGAGGGAGGGATTCGAACCCTCGGTACCTTGCGGTACACACACTTTCCAGGCGTGCTCCTTCGGCCACTCGGACACCTCACCATTTGCAGGCGCAGATTCTATGCTTTTGGGTTAACAAAAGCAATAAAATTCAATGTATTAATGCCAATCGATGATGAAATTTGTGCTGTCTATTTTTGGTACTGGTTTGGGTGCCACGCTGGGTGTGCCTAAATAGATCATACCAATGATTTGTTCTTGCGCTTCTACCTCCAACGCTTGCCGTATTAGTGGGTGTTCTACCACCCAACCCGTGCGCCAAACTGCGCCTACACCTTGAGCAAAGGCTGCCAAAACCATGGCATAGCCAGCCGCGGCTGTGGCTTGAATTTGTTCGGCCAACGGTACTTTGGGGTGGTCTGCTGGGCTAGCCACTAATACCAGCAGGCTTGGGGCTCTGCTGGGCATTTTTCGACATCGGTCTAACACTAGCTCATCGCTGTCTGGGTTGCGCTCTAATTGGGCTTGTTGCATGACCTCGCCTAACCGCGTAAGGCCTTCACCTGTCACCATAATGCTGCGCCAAGGTTTTAGATTAGCGTGATCTGGTGCCCGTAAAGCCGCTTGCAGCATAACTTCGATCTGCTCTGGTGTTGGACCAGGTGCTTCTAGCCGCTGAATAGACACGCGATTAAGTAAGCCGTGTATTAATTCCATGTGTGTACCTGTTTAAGTTGTAGCAAGGGTTACTGGCGCTGTGTGCGATGGTTGCTAGGCGCAAGGGGCCGAGTTGAGCGGTATGGATTAATGTCCAGGCCTCCCCTTCTCACATAACGAGCGTACACTGTGAGTTGGCCCGGTTTACATTGGGCTTTGATGTCGAGAAAAATTTGTTCCACACACTGCTCATGGAAGTCGCCGTGCTCACGATAAGAAACAATGTAGGCTAACAAACCCGCTCGATCTATGGTCGGCCCTTCGTATTCCACAACCAAGGTCGCCCAGTCTGGCTGACCGGTAACGGGGCAGTTACTTTTTAATAAGTTGCTGTGCAATATTTCCGTGCGGTAGACACTAACGTCCGACGACAACAAACGAGCGTCGGGTGTGTAAGTGGTAATCTCAATATCTTGTTGATCAATGTTGTCACCCGGGGCTGGCATGGCTGGCATGGCCATATCCCGCAAGCTAAACAGCGTTACTTGCACTGGCGCACCAGCGGCTGCCGATAAATCGCTCACCATGCGTTGCTGTGCCTGCGAGGCGTTATCAATCGTGGTTTGGTTAAAGGAGTTCAGGTACAGCTTGAAGGATTTGCTTTCAATAATATTGGGGCTATCGGCAGGAATACGAAACTCTGCCAATGCCATTTGTGGCAATCCTTTATCGTTTAACCAGGAAATTTCAAACGCGTTCCACACGTCTATGCCATAGAAGGGACGCTTTTCAAACTCCGGCTGCCAAGGCGTATTACGCGGAATAGGAAACAATAATTCCGGAGCATATTGGGTGACATAAGCGCTTTTATCACCTAACGGTGAGGCTTCAATAAAGTCATTTTGTTGCATGTGTTTTCTCAACCTCTGTTCTTTGTAGTGCACCTTGGCGGCTTATTTACGAATACCTTTGCCGGTATTTAATAGGTACATGCAGTAGCTAAATAGGCCAATGATAAAGGCGCTAATCACTAATAAAGCATACCCTACCGCAATGTCCGACACACCCAAAATGCCGTAGCGGAAGGCATTGACCATATACAGAATGGGGTTGAGCTGTGACGCACTGGCCCAAAAATCTGGGAGTAAATCAATGGAATAAAATACACCACCCAAATAAGTTAAGGGCGTCAGTACAAAGGTTGGGATGATGGAAATATCATCAAAACTATTGGCAAATACGGCGTTTATAAAACCACCCAAGCTGAACAGTATAGACGTCATCAGTACCACTAACACAATGATCCCAAAGTTATATATTTCTAACTGGGTAAAAAACATCGACAAGCTGGTTACGATTGCACCTACGGCCAAACCTCTGGCTACACCACCAGTGACATAACCCGCCAAAATCACCCAATTAGGCGTGGGCGACACCAACATTTCTTCCAAACTACCTTGATATTTGGTGCTGTAAAATGAAGAGACTACATTGCCATAGGAGTTGGTAATAACCGACATCATGATTAAGCCTGGCACAATAAACTGCATGTAATCAAAACCGCCCATTTGGCCAATACGGCTACCAATTAAGTTACCAAAAATAATAAAATAGAGCACCATAGTAATGGATGGCGGCAGCAGTGTTTGTACCCAAATGCGCATAAATCGTTGGATTTCTTTACGCACAATGGTCATGTAGGCAATGTAAATTTCATAACTAGACATTAAACACTTACTCCTTGTAGATCAGTCTTGTTGTTGGTGACCAAATTAACAAATAACTCTTCTAATCGGTTGGTTTTATTGCGCATGCTGGTGACGTGAACACCTGCGTCCGAGAGCTTTGCAAACACACCATTGATGTTTTGACCTTGGGTGATACTCACCTCTAAATGAGTGTCATTCACCAACTGCAGCCGGTATCCCTGGATTTCTGGAACCTGTGCTAAGGGCGACTGTAGGTCAAACACAAATACTTCTGTCGTCAGGGTTTTTAATAGGTCACGCATGGAACTGTGCTTAATGATATCGCCTTGATCAATGATAGCGATATTGCGGCATAGGCTTTCGGCCTCTTCCAAATAGTGGGTAGTAAGAATGATGGTGGTGCCTTGTTCGTTGATCCGCGTGAGAAACTCCCACATAGAACGCCTAAGCTCAATATCCACACCAGCTGTGGGTTCGTCTAATATAAGCAATTTAGGTTTGTGCACTAATGCGCGGGCAATCATCAAACGACGTTTCATGCCACCAGACAAGGTCCGCGAGGCTTCGTTGCGCTTGTCCCACAGACCAAGTTGTTTTAGCAATTGTTCGGTACGACGTAGGGCTTCGTCACGCGCAATGCCGTAATAACCGGCTTGCTGCACTACCACGTCCTGCACTTTTTCGAACATGTTAAAGTTAAATTCTTGTGGTACAACGCCCATCAGGCACTTGGCTTTGCTAAGTTCCTTGTCGAGGTCATGGCCAAAAACTTTAATCGATCCCTGGGATTTGTTCACTAAGGATGAGACCACCCCTAAGGTGGTGGATTTACCAGCACCATTAGGGCCTAGTAAGGCGAAGAAGTCGCCTTCTTGCACCTGCAAGCTTATGCCTTTTAGTGCGGTAAAACCATTGTCGTAGGTCTTGTGGAGCTGGTCTATTTGGAGCGCGTAATTGGTCATAAGGTATCTTTTGCCGATGGTGTTTGTGCACTGGGTTAATGGGGGCGGTAGAGTGATTTTTAAAGGCCATGACCTTCGTCAGGGCGTCATAGGGGAATCCCAGCATTAGCTGATGGGTGGATTGCTTAGCTGCGCTCGCAATGACACAATGAAGAACGCTGCAATGACACAATGAAGAACGCTGTAATGACCCACTGAGGAACCCAGCGGTGAGACAACAAGGCCTATGCTAGACGACCAACAGTACTCCGCTTGGAACCCGGGTTTAAGCGCCACACTGCCTAAGGAACTGTGTGCGCTAGAAACTATTTTTCAGGCGCCTAACGTGTACACCAGTTACGACGAAGTACAGGAATTAGCCAGCTTAACCGGCCTTAAACCTGAGCACTTGGTTGGCTTCACCGCTTGGCGTTTAGTCACCCATGAGCTCATTGTAAGGGTGGGTGCCAACATTCATATCCCTGAGGCCGAGCACGAAGAAGATTTAGGTATAAATTTTCGCCGTATTAGCAACGCTATTCTAGATCAACACATTGCTCCGATGTATGACCATATCGAGGCCGAATTTCAGGCCTTAGGCGCAGCAGTAAAGGTGCAAGTTGATCGACTTTTGCTAGAAGAAGCAATGCCCAACCCTAAGCCCATAGAGGTAGAAACCAAGCGCTTGTGGCCGTGGTCAAAGAAGCCAGCACCAAAAAAAGCCCTGTTGAGCGGCGAAGAAATTCAGTTTAAAGCCATTAATCAACTCAAAAAAACAGGCTTAGCACATACCGACCCACTCATTAAAGCGGTGTACAAAAGCAGTTATCAAATTTTAGGTTCGGTGGCATCAACGCGGGGCCTGCTGGGTAATGACCGTAATTTTATGAGCCGCATCATCTGCCGTCACGCCCTTAATAACTACGGCAGTTTTATGGTGGGCAAACTTATTGAGCCGGCAATTGATGCGGCGGTTGCCGCCAACGACTACCAATTATTACACCGCGTAGAAAAACCCGTCATCATCAGCCTTAAAGGTGCCTCTGCGGCCGGTAAAAGCACTCTACGGCCGCTGCTGCAACAAACCATGGGGCAACGGGGTATAGCGTCGTCTTTATACGGCATTATCAGCCCCGACATTTGGCGTCGACAGCTATTAGATTACGAGTCATTAGGCCCATACTATAAATACTCGGGTCGTTTCACCAGTAACGAAGTTAACATTATCGACGGTAAGTTAGATCGTTATATTAGGCGCACCGGCCAACAAAACCAAACCATACCCAACATTTTAGTGGATCGATTTCGGTTTGACAGTTTTTCCACCGAACAGGTGCAGCAAGTGTTACATGGCACTTACGCTAAATACGCCCACATTATGTATATGTACTTTGTCATCACGCCGCCCGAAGAAACCGTAGAGCGCGGCTGGTTACGTGGCCAGCAACGAGGCCGCTATAAGTCGGTAGAGGATTTTTTAGGCCACAGCGTAGAAGCCTATCAAGGCATCCCTAAACTTATTTTTAAGTGGCTTGCCCACACACGGCCAAGGTACGAATTCACCTTTTTTGATAACACGGTACCTAAAGGTGACTTCCCCACCATTAGTGCCAGCGGCAACCAAAAAGGCATGTTGGTATTTGATCCTATGGTGTTTATCAACATTGAGCGCTACCAAAAGATCAATATTCATGCGCAAAACAGCGCCGAAGTGTATCCCAGTGAAGAACGCATGGCGGTGAGCAACAATATGGCCTTTTTTAACCAATGTTTACGACGTTTTCCATGTGTAAGTTTTAGCTTCGGCCCAGATCAACCAGAATACCTACACATTAAGCAAAAAACCTTCACCGTTATGGATGCCCCCGGGTTTGAGCAACTTCGCCAAGACCCTCAATTGAATCTACTATTCGAGCTCATTTTAAGCCCCCGTGTCGCCCATTAGATTAGCAGTTACAAATTAATCCTCTGTTTCACTAGTCAGTTATTTAAAAAATAGCCATCATTTAAATGATAATTTTGATTAATATAAAAAATAATCTTATCATGAGCGATTACTCAAACATTGTCTTACCTTATCCGCGTCACTATCGAAGAAGATAACCAAGCAGGCTTAGCCGCTAGAGAGTTACAGATACTTGAGCACATTACCCGTGAAAGCACCTTGCACCATCTGGTTTTTATGGAGGACGGCATGAGCTTAAAGCACCTAGGCTCACGTTATACCCTGCGTAAATCTATCCAAGTGCTGCTCGATCAAGGCTATATTAGCATCGATACCACCGGTGATTCTCGCCAACGGCCTTTGGTCCCCGCGCCAAGGACATTACGTTTATTTGAAATAATTGGTAAAAAAATTGCATCCGAGCTACTCGTTCAATAACTGCCCTAAGCCAGACCATCGCCGCGTTCTATTCGCCACCGCCCGCTGCCAAGTGGCTTGATTAGTGCAAACACTACAACGCTGTTTGGCACGGGTGATGGCTGTGTATAAAAGTTGCGATGACAGTAAAGGCTCGGCTTGAGGGGCCAGCACCAAACCCACATGGCCAAACTCAGAACCCTGGGTTTTGTGTATGGTCATGGCGTACACGGTTTCCAAGTCTTGCAACAAACCTGCATTAACCCTACGGATGCCACCGGAATGCTCAAAACACACGGCTAATTGGCCATCGGCTTGCGGCCAAACAATACCAATGTCGCCATTATAAAGGTCTAGCCCATGATGGTTTTTGGTCACCATCACTGGTTTGCCTTGATAATGTTGGTCTTTACGGACCTGGGCATCACTGCGGCCTAACAAAGATTCAACTTGTTGATTAATACCCTCAACGCCTTTGTCACCTTGGCGAGTGGCGGCCAAAATGCGAAATTGAGCCAAACAAACAAAGGCTTGCTGCAACGTGTCTGCCTTAAGCATCGGCACAAAATATTGCTTACACATGTCTTGCAACCATTGCCCATACATTTCATCGTCCACCAGTTGCAACTGAGGGCTAGCCTCAACATGGGTCTGCTTTAGCTGCTGCCAACTATCTTGGGCTAAGTTGTGCATCACTTGTTGCGCTAAAACACCGATACCACCGGCGCCATCAAAACGCCGACTGAGGTGCAAGTAACTGATCGCACTGGCAGGAATGTCGGCCAAAATGGAGCCCGCGGCAACCGAAGGTAACTGCTGCGCATCCCCAACTAACACCAACCGACAATGGTGAGGCAAGGCATCGAGCACGCGTGCCATCATCGGCAAGTCCACCATCGACACTTCATCGACTAGCAATAAATCAATGTTTAACGGGTTAGATTGGTTGTGTTTAACATACTGTTTGTTAGGCCGCAGGCCCAACAAACCGTGTAGTGTGTGGGCATTATTAGGGATGGAATTGATGAGCGCCAGATCAATGCCTTGCTGCTGCAACTGTAACTTTGCATGACTAATAGACTCGAGCAAGCGTTGCTTGGCCTTACCCGTTGGCGCCGCCATGGCAATCGTCAATGGCGTATCAGACACAGCCTGAAGGGTCACCAACAGGCGAGCTACGGTAAAGGTTTTACCCGTACCCGGCCCACCCGCAAGCACACATACCTGTCGACTTAGCGCATCACGTACCGCTTGCGCCTGCCAATCGGTTGGCGCGCCTGCCGAGGTGTCGGTTGCCGGCCCAAACAATTGTGTTAATAGCTGTTCTGCAACTTGGGTTTGTTGCGCCGATAAAACCTGCGGCTGCATACGCTGCAACAACTCTTGTGCCACTTGCTGTTCGTAGTGCCAATAACGTCGCAAATACAGCTTACTTGCTTGCAATACTATGGGGGCACCGTCGTGCGGCCCTATAGCGAACGCAGACAATACCTGCAGCAAGTGTACCGACCCTGGAAACACATAACCTTGTTGTTGTTCAGTACTCCAACACCTCACTAGCGCTACCCCAGCGTCAGGTGCCAACGGCAAACAACTGTGGCCGTTACGGAGGGATTCGCTCAAAGCGATGAGTATATGTTGCAACACTTCATTGTCGCTGCCCAAACTTTCACATAACTGCTGCGCCAAATAAGCGTCTATCGCTTCAATAGCCGGGTATCGTTGGAATAACTCGGTATTTGACAAGATCATAAGTTAACCCCCGAAAACAGCTGGTCCAATGCGTTTAGTTCTCGCACTGTCACCTGGGTGGCAAACACGCCAGTGCTAGCACCCGCTGTCATACCACGTAAGTAGAGGTAATACACACCACCAAAATGCGTATTTGCATCGTAGTTGGCAATACGCTGTCCTAAGTACCGGTGTAGGGCCAAGCTATAAATCAAATACTGTAAATCGTAATAATGATCTTGGTTGGCAGCCAACATGGCTTGATGATTATAGTCGTCTAAACAATAGCCTAAATGATTGGATTTATAGTCGGCTAAGTAATAGCGCCCTTTGTGTTCGAATACTAAGTCTATAAACCCGTGCATCATACCTTGTAATATTGGGTAAGTGGGCAGCGACGTGTTTAAACCACCGCGATGGGCACTGAGTATATCCGCCAACTGGCCTTGCTTGGTTTTTACCAATGGAAAGTAAAATTCACTTTCACGCAATGTTTGCGAGCCACTTAATTGCTGCAAACACAAGGTAGGTTGTTTATTTGTATCGCCTATGGTTGCACCGATGGTCGGCAAGGTGGCTAACAAACATTGTTCGAGCCACTGGCTCAGCTGGGCTTCGAGTTGACTGTTATCTAAACCTGCATGAACTGTATGGTAGCGTGCTAGGGGCACTTCCATGGCCGCGGGCCAATGGGCTTGGCTAAAATCCACTTGCTCCAAAATATCATGCAGCAATAAGCCAGTATTTTTGCCCTTGGCCATACCAAAACGCAGTTCTTGTATGAGTTGCTGATCCTGCTGGTGTTGGTTACTGACCATCACAGCCTGCACTAGTTGGCCGATGCCATCACCTTGGTCCTTAGCCCCACCTTGATGCTGGTGACTCAGGTTACGCACCAACCCAGAATACGACAATAGGTTGCTGCTAGTATCGATATAACCACTAAAGGTCTGTGCCAGCAAGACTTGTGTCTGCGCTTGCTCAGCGCTCTCCAAGGGCGCTGCTGAGCCTGTACCGATGTCGCTATCACCCACTGTGATAAAACAACAACTGGGTGCTTGCGCAATAGCAGCCAGTCTTTCTTGCCATACATCTGGCTGTAATCCAAGCACCTGACCCAAAGGCGACAACTGACCCTGTTTAAAATCGCTGGCAAGCATATAACAACGGTACTGTGCCCTCGTCACGGCAACATAGAGCAAGCGCACGGCCTCTTGTTGAGCCGCCATACGGGTGAGTTCCATCACCTCTGGGTGGGGACCAATCATTAACTCGGGGCAACCCAACTGCGGGTTGTGGTATTGATACAGCTGAGTTTGTTTGCTACCCCGCTTTAGCGGGTCTTTATACTGGCTGGCAAAGGGAATAAAGACCAGCGGATACTCTAAGCCTTTGGCGCCGTGCTGAGTCACAATTTGAATCAGCTTTGCATCGCTTTCTAAGCGTAGCTCGGCACTGGCGTCGGGGGTATTTTCATCACATTGCTGTTGCAACCATTCAACCAACAACAACGCCGAACTGGCCTGAGTAGATGCCTTTTGCAACAACTCAGCCAACTGCACCATATTGGTCATATAGCGTTCTTTATACACCCTAGGTGCAATGGTTTGATGTTTGAGCAAGTGCACCACCAGCGCCATCACCCCTTGCTTGAGCCACAGTTGCCGCAAACTCATCATTTGGCTACGGGTAGCCACCTGGCAGTCCTCGTTAGTGACCAATTGCGCTAACAAATGTTGGTTGCCGCCCCATAAGTGGGTACTGGCTGCACGAGCCAAGTGCCGTTGGTCTTCACACAATAAAATACCATTGAGTAACCGCAGCATTTCTGTGGCCTCTGAACTAGCATAAATGCTGGTTTTGTCGCTAATGTAAACGCTGGTTAAGCCCGCTTTGCTCAACGCAGACTGCAACACCTGTGCTTCGCCACCATTGCGCACTAATAGGGCAATATCGCTGGCCACAAAGTCACCCTGCTGCAATATGTTGTGGATTTCAGCCACACACCACTGCGCCATGGCTTGGTGTTTGTATTGTACGGTTTGAGGTTTGGTATCGCCGTCTGTCGGCAGCCACACATAGTGCATGGCCGCACCTTTGGCCCGTGGATTGTCCGTAGCGTTAGCGGCCGCAAAGGCGCTGGCTTGCACCTTAACATAGTCAATACCGGCGCCTAACAAGGACTCAGGTTGGGTTTCCTCGTCGTCACTAAACAAACCGTTATAGGCCGCAACCATAGCTTCACTTGAGCGCCAGTTAGTCTCCATATGCCAGCGATAATCAACCGCCGATGCGGCTTGTAAATAGGCATGTATATCGCCGCCACGGAAACCATAAATAGCCTGCTTTGGGTCACCAATCATAAATAAAGCGGAACTGTGGCTTGCCGCTGGGTAGAGCGCATCCAGAATGGCGTATTGATGGCCATCGGTGTCCTGGAATTCGTCCACTAAGGCCACTGGGTAAGCCTGCTGCAAAGCGCTCACTAAGGCGGCATTATCAACCTCATTAACACACTGCGACAAACGCCTTACCAAGTCATCAAATTCCATCACCTGCTGTTGTTGTTTGGCAAGTTGATACGCCAAACGAATTTCTTCTACGCCTGCCTGCACCAGTTTGGCTACGGCGGCCTGCTGGGCATATTTTAAATAGCCTGTTTTAAACGCCTCATTGTTGACGCGCTGCAACAATACTTTCACCTGAGGCTTAAGCTCTGGTGCCTTGCCCAAGCGAGCACCGTTAAGGCACCCCAAGTGAGTTTTATCGGCATAATCAAAGTCCGGGGTCGCCAACCAGTTAATCAAGTCTTGCCATTGTTCCAAGCGCACGGCCGCAGTTTTAGGATCGCTCATGCTAGCACTGATTATTTGCCCTTCTAGCGCTAACAACTCGTCGCGCACCTGCAATTTGTTTTGTTGCCAAGCTTGGTGCCACACCTGCGGGCTAGTCGCAGATACAGGGGTTTGGCTTAACAAGGCGCCGCTAAAAGCATCCCAAAAGCCTGCGGGGGTGTGCCAACCATGCTGTTCTAGCTGGGTGTATTTTTGGCTGTGCAACATGGTCACACGCAACCAATCTTGCAACGCGGTATAGGCTAAGTCGCTGGTATTGGTTTCTAATACAACCTCTAGGCCCGTTTGACTGGCGAAGGCATATTGCTGCAAGGCTCGGCCACAAAAACCGTGGATGGTAAAAATAGCCGCTTGATCCAAATTGAGCAACGCCTGATGCAATAATAACTGCGCTTGTTGCGGCTCTACCTTGCTATACAGCTGTTGCCAAAACTCATCTTCATATTGGCCCCAATGCTGTTGCGCACTACGCAAGGTGATCTCTATACGCCCACGCAACTCTTCGGTGGCAGCACGGGTGTAGGTCATGAGCAAAATCTGCTCCACCGGCAACTCCTGCTCTAACAATAAACGCAGGTAGATACGGGTAATACTAAAGGTTTTGCCGGTACCGGCACTGGCTTCTATTAAATGCCGACCCTGTAATGGCATGTTAACCAAATCGAGCTTTACACTAGGCACTATTTCACCCATGCTTCACCTCTTTAATGGCACTTACCATCGGTTGGTAAAGGCGATACAAGCGTTCTTGCCAGTCTTTCATCTCCGGTGCTTGAGGCCACAACCAGCGGCGATAGGGGTCACTAGAAAAGTCATAGGCTTGGCTATATTTGTGGTGATGCCA